>SMUX01348693.1_pt1 | contig 10195 bp, 6 predicted proteins | sample 2456431 | NCBI WGS metagenome assembly SMUX01 (sample SAMN11095930, study PRJNA526329) | marine sediment metagenome | biome: Marine sediment; feature: Surficial sediment; material: Deep marine sediment; isolation source: Hadal surficial sediment | place: Pacific Ocean | collected 2014-11 | depth 0-1... | reverse complement strand
TGCCTAAGAGGCGGTAGGTTTCGAGGTGTTTGGAATAGGTCTGGAGGATGTAACGACAGTGCGCGATGGCCTCGTCGAGCCGCTCTCTCTCAATAAGTTCGTCGATCTCCCGTCCGTAGGCGCGCAAAGATAGTTCAGGCACTAGAATCCTCTTCGCCACAGTATGACTCATAAGGTATCAATAGGCAAGATTGAAGCCGCGGGCACAGAGAATTCTCTGCATTTTCCCATCCCGAATTCGTGTAGCCATGGGAGCCGGGGATCATGGGAAGCCAAGAGCGGACACGCCAGGCTGATCATGCAATCTACTTGCCTCATCCAGAGCAAGGAGCTACCGCCAATCCTTCCTAGATAAGGGCTCGGTCAAATCTGCGAATTGTGGATCACGATCGGCCAAATTGCAGAGCGTTGATTTTCAAGACTGAGTGCCGAACGAGTCCTGAATGCTTATCAATATGAATCGGACCTGGGTTAGAGAAGGTGGTTGACGGTCACAAATTTCATGCCTGACGATGTCGAGGCAAGAAATCGCAACGATGGCGACTGCGAGGAGTACCAGCTCCCAGGGCCAACAGCTGATCAACGTAACCGCCGAGCGAAAAAGAGACGACAACGATCGTTCTTCCGACCGCCGCACCCATACTCGAGCCCAATTCTAGGCGCAGCAGTCCGAGCAGTAGGAGCATGATGCCGCCGCTCTGCCCAATCACGTGCAGCGTCCGCTGCGGTGGGAACGCCGCCAATCCGAGCACGATCAGGTAAACGTACGCCGGCTTGGGATCCAGCGCATTGCCGTTAGGATCGCGACTGTAACCGCGATTGAGTTGATCACGAACCAGGCGCGGGATGCCAGCTATGGCTCCGATAGCGAGAGCAGCTCGATCAGGACCGCGAAGAACGGCGCGTAGACGTAGTTCGGAATGCTGGCGAGTTCCGCTCCGTCGGAGAACCGCATCACGGTGGCCGGGTCACGAGGGTTTTTTCCCCTGAAGGAGCGCCTTCGAGCCTCCCCGAAAGACTGCAACATCCCATCTCAATGCTGATTCTGCTCAAAGGGGAAAAGCAGAACCATAGCGAACACTCCCGCGATCGCTACAGCAAGAATCAGTGATTGAACCAAGAGAAGGCTAAGCTTTGGGCTCCTTCCGCGGCCCACAGATCCGGCATCTTCTCACCAGATTCTTCCTCGACGAACCACGTGTGATTCTATGTCGGATGATGTGGGGCCGATAGCGAAAGGCCCGGCGTGTGTGCCAGGCCTAATGCCCCACAGTTCTCCCAGACGAAGAGTCGCGCTAGTCCGTGGCCGGCGTCTTTTGTAGCATGATCTCCGGAGCGGGGCGTTTGCTTTGTGCGATGGCCCATATTAGAAGCGCTATTAGCGCGGCTACTGCCAACCAGCCTGCGACTCCAAGCTCTGAATATTGCACAACGATGGGGGCGATGATCACGGCAACCAGATTCACGACCTTGATCAATGGGTTCAAGGCCGGCCCCGCGGTGTCCTTCATCGGATCGCCGACGGTGTCCCCAACTACTGAGGCGAAGTGCCGCTCGGATCCCTTGCCAGTACCCTTGGCCAGATCCGTAGGTTCATCTTCTATGGTTTTCTTGGCGTTGTCCCAGGCACCGCCCGCATTGTTCATGAAGACAGCCAGCAGCTGCCCGGAAATGATGATTCCCGCCAGAAACCCTCCAAGCGCCTCGACCCCTAAAACCAACCCGACAACAATCGGGGTCGTTACGCCCAGGATCGCCAGCGGCAGCAGTTCCTTCTGAGCGGCCGTCGTCGAGATCGCAACCGGCCGCGAATAATCCGGCTCGATCTTGCCCTCCAAGACTCCAAGGGCGAACTGTCTGCGCACCTCCTCAACAATCAGCGAAGCCGCTCGGCTTACGGAGTTGATAGCAAAAGACGAAAACAGCCAGGGCAGCGCGGCCCCGATCAACATTCCGACAAAAACTAGAGGCGAATCGATCCGGATCCCAACTGATCGAATCTGATCCGAAATTGCGATGCCGAGTTCCCCTTGTGCGCGGCTCACATCCACGATGAATGAACCGAACAGCGCCACCGCTGCGATAACGGCAGAGCCGATGGCAACCCCTTTCGTTATGGCCTTGGTAACATTTCCCACCGAATCCAGATCAGCCATGATCTGCTTTGCCTTCAACAGATCGGGATCATCCGTATCCTGCCAGGCCATTTCACCAATTCCATTTGCGTTGTCCGCAATGGGGCCAAAAGAGTCCATGGCCACGTTGTTTCCGGTGAGAGTCAACATTCCGATCCCGGTCATCGCGATCCCATACAGGACAAAAGTCACCGAATCGCCCGAGGGAATTCCGGGGATCGATCCAAAGATCACGATCGAGGCGAAGAGGGTCGTCGCAATGACAAGGATTGCCCAGACGCTGGACTCGTAACCAACCGCTATTCCCGACAGGATAGTTGTTGCCGGCCCAGTTTCGGTGGACTTTCGAATTGCCTTCACCGGGGCGCCGTGGCTGGAAGTGAAATATTCCGTGAGCCGGTCGATGGAAATCGCCAGCAATATCCCAACCGTCGTGGCTAGAAATGGTCTCCACCACCCGCCCGGAACGTCTTGCATATAGAGAAATGCGACGATTCCGAATAAGACTACCGAGATCGCGGCCGAAGTCAGGTATCCGGTAAAGATGGCCCGCATCGCGTCGCCACTCTCGCCGGAATCGCTGCGCACCGCGTAGGTCCCCACGATTGAGGACACCACACCAATACCGCGAACCAGGAGCGGAAAGATGATCCACTCGAAATCTCCAGTCACATGCCAGAGCGCGATCCCCAGGATGAGTCCGGCCACGATCGTGACCTCGTACGATTCGAAAATATCCGCTGCCATACCTGCGCAGTCGCCGACGTTATCGCCCACCAGGTCGGCAATAACCGCGGGATTGCGCGGGTCGTCCTCTGGAAGGCCCGCCTCCAGCTTGCCAACGAGATCGGCGCCAACATCCGCGGCCTTGGTAAATATTCCGCCGCCCACGCGCATGAACAAAGCAACGAGTGTTCCACCAAAGCCAAATCCAAGAAGCACGTCGGGCGAAGCGATGCCAAAGATGATGACGATGACCGTACCCCCGAGCAGGCCCAAACCGTCCGTCAACATGCCGGTGACTGTGCCGGCTCGGTAGGCAATCTTCAACGATTCGCCGAAGGATCGGCGAGCCGCGTCCGCCACCCGTACATTGGCTTGGACCGCCATGCGCATTCCGATCTGACCCACCGAGAGGCTAAACAGCGCGCCCATAATAAACGCAAGGGATCGGCCCAGCCCAATCGTGAGCCGCAAGACATCCTGGCTCATCCCACTGAATCGCTGAGCGGCTTCGGGGGAAGGGGGAACGATGAAAACGGAGAGGAATAGCGCGACCGTCAGAATAACGATAACAGGCAGGACGCTCCGAAGCTGGCGACGCAAATAGGTGTCTGCACCAATCCGGATCGAGTTCCAGACATCCTGCATCTGGGGGGTGCCTTTGGGCTCACGTAGCACCTGAACCCGCAGAAAAAGTGCGTACAGGAGCCCCAGTATCGCAATGCCCAGTACCGAGTACAGGGCAATTTGCTCAAACAGCCGGAGCTCTTGCATAAATGCAAGTATGCCTTCCATAAAAAAAGGATCTCCTTTGGGGGAAGCTGGGCGATTGTACAAGTTGGCACATTTGATGTCAAGGAAGGGTAACTAGGGCGGCACAAAACCTTAAGGATTCAATGAGAACAAAGATTCGATATTGACTTGCCGGGGCCAGACTGGATATAGTTTCATTTGCGAGAGCGCAAACCCGACCCCGGACCTTCCGAGCAGGAGAATCTCAGCCACGGTAGCGCCGGGTTTTTTTTGTCTCACCACTTGATTCAAGTCAAGAATCTCTCCAAGTCCTACGGCAACTTCCAAGCTCTGAGTGAGATCTCATTCCAGGCGAAGCGGGGAGAGATCCTTGGATTCCTGGGGCCGAACGGCGCGGGGAAAACGACGACCATGCGCATACTGACCGGTTATATGCCGCCCACCGCCGGCAGCGCAAAGGTGGCCGGATTCGACGTGGTCGAAGAGTCACTCGAGGTTCGAAAACGCGTGGGCTATTTGCCGGAGACGGTCCCGTTATATCCGGAGCTCTCTGCGAGGGAGTACCTGAGTTTCATGGGTTCCTTGCGGCGAGTCGAGAACCTTGACGATCGCATCGACGAAGTGTTGCATAAAGTGGGATTGGAAGATCGGGCGGAAAGTTATGCGGGCAACCTCTCAAAAGGCCTCAGGCAGCGGCTCGGGCTGGCACAAGCGTTGCTGCACCGACCCGAAGTCCTCATCTTAGATGAGCCGACGATCGGTCTCGACCCGGCTCAGATCATCGGGGTCCGAGACCTCATACGCGAGGTGGGGACGGATCGAACGGTCATGCTTTCCACTCACATCCTGTCCGAGGCCCAGCAGATCTGCGATCGAGTGTTGATCATCCATCAAGGACGTATCCTGGCGGAGGATACGCCGAATAACCTCCAGTCACAGCTGGCAGGAGCCGAGCGGATTCGGGTCCGGACTTCAAGCGATTCCAAATCTCTGGCCAAGCTGCTCGGAAAACTTCCAGATACGGTGGAAATCAAGCTAATCGAGGGGGGGGTCGAAGTTTCCGGGCCGCCGGGCAAGGATATTCGACCGATAATCGCAAGAACGATTGTTGAGGCCGATCTGGATCTGCTTGAACTCAGCGCCTCGTCTGTGAGCCTCGAACGCATTTTCCTGCAGCTAACCGAGGAACAGAACGCCCGCGAGGACTCTGAATAACACATGCGAATCATCTCCATCATCGCGGCCCGCGAGTTTCGCCGATACTACATTTCTCCCATCGCTTACGCTGGTGCGGCCATTATTTTCATCATTTTGGGCGGAGTTTTTGTGATGAATATCGGCTTTGGCCTCCCGACCGGCTCGCTGCGGCCCGATGGCCGGATGGTGCTGCAGCCGCTCGTGATCATATTGATGCTTGTGACGCCTGCTTTCACGATGCGGCTGTTAGCCGAAGAGCAACAGGAAGGCACGCTCGAGCTGCTGCTTACGGCCCCGGTTCGGGACTGGGAGGTTGTTCTCGGAAAATGGCTGGGATCCTTTGGTTTCTTATTGGTGATCCTCGCCGGAACATGGGTGTTTCCGATCATCATCAATCGTTTCACCGTCCCGGGAATTGATCAAGGGGCCCTACTATCGGCGTATATCGGACTCGTCGCGCTGGTCGCTGCTCTGCTGGCGATCGGCCTATTCGCCTCCAGCCTGTTCTCGAATCAGCCCGCGGCCTATCTGACCGCGGTCGGCATCACGCTGAGTCTGTGGGTTGTCGGGGGAATGCGCGCGGGCTCGAGTGCGTTCAGTCAGGCTATAGCCTACCTGGGGATTCTAAATCATTATTACGACAATCTGTACCAAGGCGTGATTCAGCTTACCGACCTGATATTTTTCGCCAGTCTTACCGCGCTCGCCCTCTTCCTGGCAAGCCAGGTAGTCGAAAGCAGGCGATGGCGTTGACCATTAAGCGGTCGAGGCTCGCCCTGGCGCTCTCCGCCATCGGAATCGCATCGATGGCGGTCGCGGGATTTCTGTCCCTGACCGATCGATCGGGGACTATTTGGATTCCGGTGGCGCTCGGATTAGGGATATTCGCCCTGGTAGCAGGCCTGGTGCTGGATCGCGCTCGCGTGCGTAAGGTACTGGCCGGGAGGCAGGCGAGATACGGCACCAATGCATTGATCTTGAGCGCGGCCTTCATCGGCGTGTTAGTTGTCATCAATGGGGTGGCATTGAGGTACCCGCAGCGTTTGGATCTCACGGAGGATAAAGAAAATTCGCTGAGACCGGAAACTTTGTTGCTGATTTCCGGACTTTCCGAGCCCGTTTCTATCACGGGGTTTTACTCCCCCGACCGTGCGAGCTTCAAAGATCGCATGCGACCCATCCTGGAGCAGTATCGGATCCAAAGTAAGGGTCTGGTGAGTTATGAGTTTGTCAATCCCGATGCCGATCCACTCGCGGCGGACCGTTTCGGATTCAGAGGAGACGCTTGGCTCGGTGTAAGAATGGGGGAGGGGTCGCATGTGATCCAAAACCCAAGCGAGGGCGAAATTACTTCGGCCATTGTGCGATTGAGCAACCCTGAGGAACGCACAGTTTATTTTCTTACCGGACATGGGGAGCTCGAGTTAAATGCTGCAGATGGCGGCGGCCTGGCCCAGTTTGTGCAAGTATTGAAATTAAAGAACTACGGAGTCGAATCGCTCAATCTTCTGGTGGAGGCGGCGATCCCTGCGGATGCGGCGGTTCTGGTTGTCGCGGCGCCGGTAACGGGCCTCGAAAAGGAGGAACTGGATCTTATTGACGAATTCCTCAATGCCGGCGGCGGGCTGGTCGCACTGCTCGAGCCTAGCCCGATAACGGAGTTGGAGGTGGAGCAGGATTCGCTGAATTCTTATCTTCGAGACAACTGGGGAGTTTATGCGAGAGATGATGTCGTCATCGACCCGCAAGCGATCTACGCGGACGTGGGCCTGGCCTTTGCCTACGGAGATCATCCTATCACCGAGCGGATCCGAACCTTCACCACCCAGTTTCCCTACGTGCGAAGTGTTGAGATCAGCCGTGAGCCCGATCCAGCACTATCGATTGTTGAATTGGTGATCACGAGCCATAGCTCCTGGGGAGAGACCGACTTTGGGGACCTTCTGGACGGTAGAACGGCCCAAAGCGAGGACGAAGCGGCTGGGCCACTGGCTCTGGCCGTAGCGCTGGAGGATTTCAGGACTCAAACGCGTATTGTTGTTGTGGGGGATGCGGACTTCGCCTCAAACGCCGGCTTCTCCGCAGGTGCTAACGGAGATCTGGTTGTCAACAGCGTGGATTGGGCGGCCAAACTGGACAACCTGATCGATATCACACCCAGGCAGCGAACCCAGCGCCAGGTGGTGCCCGCTACGACCTCCACCATTGTCATGCTCAGCGTCCTGGCCCTAGTCATCATTCCGGGCCTGATCCTTACCGCCGGAGGCTGGGTGTGGTGGAGCCTTCGGAGGCATCCGTAGCGGATGGTCCGTAGGACTACCTGGATCACGCTGGCCGTCTTTGCAGCGGTGATTCTGACGGCCGTGATCCTGAATCAAACTCAGAATCAGCAGTCGCCACCGGCGGTGACGCCGGGGCCCGATCCGTTATGGTCGGTTGAGAGCAAAGATATCGTTGCGTTGATCGTGGAGGATCTGAGGGCCGACAATCTCCTTCAGTTTGAACGCAGCGCGGAAGAGCTCTGGAGGATGGTTCGGCCGCAGCAGGGTGATGCCGACATCGCCAGCGTGGAGCGCGCAGTAAGCTGGTTGTCCGCTCCCAGTCCGCGGGCTCAGCTGACGGAGGTCAACGATCTTTCAGTTTTTCAACTCGATGCGCCCGACTACCGGGTGGAACTGGAGTTATCCAGTGGGGAAAGGCTCTCTTTTATTGTGGGACGTGAAACGCCGACCGGAGGCTCAAGATACATCGCCTCCCCAGACGTTGAGGGGATATGGATTGTAAGCACTTTTGGGCTGGAGGAAGTGCTCGGTCTACTCCAGTTTACCGAGTTAGCTCCCACGGAAGCGCCGGACGCGTAGACGTGCATCCCAGAGCAGATCAAACAAATTCGAAAATTGAGTGTTGATTCGCGACCTATTTTTTTGTAGGATGTACGGGTATATCAAACGAGGACGGAGGGCAGGCAGGCATTGGCTAAACGAACGAGTCACAGGCGAAAGGCAAAGTTCTCAATTCCCGAAGACGGAGCTCAAGGTAACCCGGCTCTAGAGCAGCTGCTCGAGATGGGCAAGGAGCGGGGCTACGTCACAAGCGACGATATCTTGGGATTCTTCCCCGAGATCGAGCGCGATCTGGATCAACTTGAAACGGTCCATGCCTCGCTGTTGAGGGCCCACATCAATTATCTAGACGAAGCCCCCGATGATGATGAAATGCAAGAAGAGGAGCTCACCGAAGTCGAAAAGCTCCGGGAGAAGGACAAGAATGATCTGGCCCAGATTGACGCCGATGACAGTGTGGGCCTCTATCTCAAGGAAGTCGGCCGCGTGCCGCTGCTGACCGCCGAGCAGGAAGTTTCTCTCTCAAAAAGAATCGAGCGCGGTCGAAAGGCCCGCGAGTCGATGGCCGCCGGGAGCGGGAACCGCGCGAACCTTCGATTGTTCATTGAGGATGGATGGGCGGCCAGGGAGCACCTCATCACCGCTAACTCGCGCCTGGTCATCAGCGTGGCCAAAAAATACATGGGGCGCGGCGTGCCGTTTCTGGATCTAATCCAGGAGGGTAATATCGGCCTCATTCGCGCCGCAAAAAAGTTTGACTATCGTCGCGGACACAAGTTCTCGACCTACGCCACCTGGTGGATCCGTCAGGCGGTCACTCGCGCTATCGCCGATCAAGGGCGCACGATTCGGGTGCCGGTCCATATGGGCGATCAGATCAATCGGTTGCTTCGCACCTCACATCAGCTGACCCAGCTGCTCGGGCGGGATCCCACCACACAGGAGTTGGCGGATTCTCTACGGGTGACTCCCAAAAAAGTGGAGAATATGATTCAGGTCGCGCGGCGTCCGATCTCGCTTGAAACTCCTACCGATGATGAGGAGGACTCGATTCTCTCCGACTTCATCCCGGACAATGAATCCCCCGCACCAACCGATGTGGTTACGAACAGCCTGCTGCGGGAGCAGCTGAGGGACGTGTTACATACGCTACCCCCGAGAGAAGTGCGGATCCTCCAGCTGCGTTACGGATTGCATGATGGGCAGAGCTACACTTTGGAAGAGGTAGGGCGAAAGATGGGTGTTACTCGAGAGCGAGTGCGACAGATCGAAGCACAAGCTCTGAGTCGCCTGAGGCATCCCTCTCATCGGCGCGTGTTGGTAGATTATTTGCGGGAATAGCTCCTCGATCGTTTTGTTCTAAAGAAGACGACCCAAGGATTTCGATCATGAAAGGGACTGGGTTATCGACAGTCCCTTTTCGATTCTGCCTGTAAGGCACGCGTGATCGTGGAGCGCCCAGTACAAATTACACTCGCCGTTCGGACACCCCGGGCGGCGAAAATACGGGAGTTCAGCCCGGGCCCGATCTGCTGAAGATCAAGAGCCCGTCGCTGCCGTAAATATTGGTGTCCAGTTCCTCCAGCAGCTCATAGTCTCTTCGAAATCGCTGGTCTTGCAGAAGTGTGTTGCGCCCATATACCTCGAGGATGACGATGAATTCTGGCCTGAGATCGGCTACCAAGTCTGAAGGCACCGCGTAATTGATGGCATAGGCGGAGGTCGGAAGCGGATAATAGTCGGTCGACTCCGGGGAGATCAGACCCAGCAGGTCAAGTATCTCTCCCGGAGCAAAGTAGCCAAGGGTCCCAATATCGGCCGCCGCGAGCACGCCTCCGGCCTGTAGGCGGTCAGAAAGCGACTGGGCCGCGCGTTCGTATAGCAGCTCGAGCTCGATGAAAGCCATCTTGGGGGCAGGTCGGGTGGGACCGTGATCGGGGCGAGCGGTCCACGCCGACAAGGTTCCAACCAGCCCCAGGAGCGTAAAAAGCGCGAGGGGGAGCCAGTGCTTCAGGTCGCGGGAGAAGCGGGCGACTCCCAGATAGATCCCCAGCAGATAGAGCGGCATGGGGGGCACCAGGTACCAGCGAAACAAGAGCGGGTTGGCAATTGAGTAGGCAAGGAGGTAGAACCACGGGTAGACAAAAAGTGGCCAGGCGCGAGCGGTGGTACGAACGGCCAGGAGAACACCCAATACAAAGAGTGTTGGATACAGGATCAAACCGACTGCGATCCATGTGGATCCAAGGATCTCGTGCCACATCAAAGGCGTGGCGTAATGTTGAAGGAGTCGCACGAGCCCCGCGCTCGCCGGGAGCTGGTAGGCTACCGCCTTCGCGAACAGGGATTGAGGAATCGGTGAGCCGTAGGATAGGGAGCTGAACACGATCCACGATCCGACTGGAGCGCCGAAGGCCGCCGCCTCTCGCCATGCGACCCCGCGGCTAGACCCTTGCCTCCTGAGCCTAACCAGTGCCCAATCGACAAGGATGGGCGCCAAGAAAATCAAGGCGTCGGGGCGGGTCAGAAGCGCCAAGCCTCCTG
>SMUX01289640.1_pt1 | contig 10203 bp, 9 predicted proteins | sample 2456431 | NCBI WGS metagenome assembly SMUX01 (sample SAMN11095930, study PRJNA526329) | marine sediment metagenome | biome: Marine sediment; feature: Surficial sediment; material: Deep marine sediment; isolation source: Hadal surficial sediment | place: Pacific Ocean | collected 2014-11 | depth 0-1... | reverse complement strand
GTACCACATCAGCGCGTAAATGAGGTCGGTCCTGACCGGCGCGCGCCCCCGCGACGGCCACAGGAGAGCGGCCCGTCCTTCGTAGAACAGGCCGAGGACGTGCTGGGCTTTGGCGTGCCCCTGGTTGGCGGCGGCGCACATGAACCACCACCCCTTGGCGACCTGGCGCTGCCGCAAATGAATGTCGCCGAGGACGTAGCGCGCGTTCCTGTGGCCTTGGCCGGCGGCCCGGCCGAGCCATTTCATGGCTCCCGCGCGCGTCTTCTTGACGCCGAATTCCATGCGGTAAGAGATGCCCAAGCGGTAAGAGATGCCCAGGGCGTATTGGGCCTCGGCCAGACCCTGTTCGGCGGCCAAGAGGTACCACGCCACCGCCTTTTCGTAATCCTTGGCGGTGCCGACGCCGTTCCAATGCATGGCTCCGAGGCTGTATTGGGCCTGGGTCAAGCCCTGATCGGCGGCCGAGCGGTACCATTTGAGCGCCCGGGCGCGATCCTGCGCGACGCCGCGGCCTTTGTCGTAGAGGAAGGCGATGTGCAGTTGGGCGTCGGCGTAGCCAATCCCCGCCGCCTTTTGGTATCGCCGGAGCGCTTCGGCGTCGCTCTGGCCGACGCCGCGGCCCAGCCGGTAGAATTCCCCCAGCGCGTAATGGGCCGCCCCATCGCCTTGATCTGCGGCCTTGTGGAACCACCGCGCCGCCTGGGCGTCATCCTTGGTGACGCCGGCACCATCGGCGTACATGGCCGCCAGATTGTACTGGGCGCCCAGGTGGCCCTGGCGGGCGGCCTTGCGGTACCAAATCGCCGCTTGCCGGGGGTCGCGGGAGACACCCTCGCCTTTGTCGTACATGAAGCCGAGATTGACCTGGGCAAGGACGACGCCCTGGTCGGCGGCCAAGCGATACCATTTGGCCGCCGCCCCATGATCCCGGGCAACGCCGGCCCCCTTGCCATACATCCCACCGAGGCTGAACTGGGCCGCCCCATGCCCCTGGAGGGCGGCCAAACGGTACCACGTGACCGCCTGCTGAGGGTTCCGATCGACGCCCTGCCCCTTGGCGTAGAGCTCGGCGAGACCGTATTGGGCCTCGGCATCGCCTTTGCGGGCCAAGGGCCGCCACAACTCGGCCGCCGCCGAGAAGTCGCCCCGCGCATAGGCGGCCGCTCCACTCCGGGCGTCCTGAGCCGAGGCGGCAAAGGCCAACACCGAGGCCAGCACCAGGCCGATGGCAAATCGTGTGAGCAAGGCGCCCCCCTTCTTCCAGAGCATTATCTGCAAAACACCAGCCCGGCCCCCTTGGCGGCGAAGCCGATGCCGTGGGCGCCCGCGCGGAACGTGTTGTCGCCGACCCGGCGGACCATGCCGAAGAGCCGCAAGCGCCTGATGCGCTCGCGCTTCGCCAGGTTCGGCGCGCAATGATCCTTCTCCGGGGGCGGGCCCGCCAAGGCCTCGAGTTTCCGCAGGGCGAGCATTTTGCGGCGTTGGCTTAGCTCTTCGGCGCGCCGTATTTTTGCGGCTTCCGCCTCCCGGCGCTTCCTTAGCGCATCGGCCGCCCGCCTTTTCGCGACTTCCGCCCTAAGGCGTTTGCGCGCGCGTTTACTCATAGCCTCGGCGGCGCGGCGCCTCCGTTCCATTTGACGGCGCCGACGGTCCCCCTCGAAGTCCCCGGACAGCGCCGGCCGGTAGCCGTCCGGGTATCCGCTGGGGGGAAACTTCGACCACATCTTGACGTATCTCAGCGCGCCCGACGGTGCCGCGCGAAGCTGGATGACAAATTGGAACGCCGAGGCGCAGTCGGTCGTTATCTGCGTGTTGATCACCCGGTCCTGGGCATCGTCCCTCGCCCGAACAATGGGTAATTCCCTCCCCAAGATGGCTTGCATCGCCCTCTTGGCGTCGGCCAGGGACATTTTTTCACGAATTCCGTTCTTGATCTCGGTGGCCAAGGATTCCATCCGTTGCAAATCCTTGGAAATGCACCGGCGCGTTTCCTCCGCCTTCCGCGCTTCCTCCACGCAATTCTTCCGCTCAAAGTACTGATACCACGAGGAATAAAGATTCCTGCACTCGTTCTCCGTCAATTCGGCATGGGCGATCTTGGGCGTTGCCGCCAGGACGACCGCGGGGATGAGAGCTGCGAGGAGGCGTGCCGACGTGATGGCGTTCATGGCGTGCACCGGAAAATACCCTTCGGCGTTAATTTAACACGGATCGGCGGCAACGGCCCCCCTGTTTCACGGACCATGCCCGACGCTTTGCTTCGGGCGCGCCGGTTTCGATCACCGCGCGCCGGACCCGGTTCCGCGCACGCCCCAGGTTTTCAGTGCCAGGAAAGTGGTCGGCGGCACCACCATGAGGACGACGATCAGGGCCTGCCAATAGGGCCAGGCAAGGACCCCCGCCAGGGCGTAGACGATCGCCTGATTGAGGCCGAGAGAGACCAGGGACACGGTGAGAAAGCGGAAGAAGCTTGCCGGCCCCAGCTTGGTTTCGGGGAACACCAAAATCGCATTGCCGAAATAGGTCACCAAATAGGCCAGGCAAAAGGCGATGAAGTTGGCCCACAAGGCGCTGAGGCCGAGGGGCAGCACGTAAAACAATACGAGACCGACGGCGAAATGGGTGACCGTGGCGGTGACGCCGACGACAAAGAAGGCGAAGAGTTCGCGGAAGGTTTTCCTGGGTCTCGGTAATTTCACGGGATCGCGCCTGCCGCCGGGCGGACCCGGTAGACGCCAAGGCCGCCCTGGCGCATCACGGGGACCAGCCATGAAGGCGGACGGCCCGCTCCCAGACGATCGTTGAGGAAGGCCGGCCGGCCCCCATAGGCCGATATCGCCGCGTGTTTCCGGCAGTAGAGGATGGCGCCGACATTGCGCGCCCTGACGGTCGCAAGCGCTTCTTTCTCGGTGCCGGCGAAAATGCGGCGGTTGTCGGCGAGCCCCCGGACATTGCGGTGATAGGGGGCGGCAAGAACCTTATGGCGGGTCAAAAACAGGATATCGGGCCCAGCATCTACGGGGGCCGCCATGGTCCGTGCCTTGGCCCCCAATCCCGCGGGGTCGGTGAGCGCCGCCAGCGCCGAGAGGATATTGCACCCGGCCCTGCGCTCGGCCACCGGATGGCTCGATGCCGGGGCCAGGAGCTGATAGGGGGCGGCGACGGCGAAGACGCAAATCATCGGCACCAAGAGTCTGAGCCCGACCCGGGCCAACAACCGCTTGGAACGGTTGGCCCACGCGTTCGCCGTGGCGGCCAGGGGGATGAGGGCGATGCCGGCGACCAGCCCGGCATAGGTCGCCCCGCGGATCTGCCAGGCCACCAGCGCCAGGCCCGATAGCACCAGCACCGGAAGCGCGAGCCAGCGCGGATCCGCCCGGTCATTGGAACGCGCCCACTGCCAGACCACGGAAACCAGCGCCGCCAGGGGCAGGATGGCGAAAGCGACGGCGGCGCCGGGCTTGCGCTGGTAAAAATCAAAAAGCGACTGTGCTTCGCTGACCGCTTCGAACCAATAGCGCGCCTCGGCGGAAAGGTTGGCGTAGGGGCTGCCGGCGCATTGGGGGAAGGCGAGCGCCACCAGGGCGAGACCTCCGATGCCGACGCCCCCGGCCGCGGCGAGCCGCAGGGCTCGCCCCGCCCCCGGCCGCAGCCGCCCCAGGGTCAGGGCGACCGTGCCGGCGGCCAAGACGATGGCGGTCAGGGCCACGTGGGCAAGGGATATCCGGTCGCAAACGATCGCCGACCACTGGGCCGGGGGCAGGGTCAGGAAAATCAGCATGAGGGCGGTCGCCGCCAGGGCCGCGCCGAACGCCGCCAGTGCCGCCGCCGCCGCGCCGCGGCAAATCCAGGCGAGGGAGAGGATGACGGTGGCGGCGCCAAGAAACGGCAGGGCTTCGAGGCCGATGGCCAGCGACACCCCGCCGGCGATGCCGAGCCCCATGGCCGCCCGGACCCCGCCCGGTTCCAGGGCCCTAACTAAGAAACCGAGGGCGAGAACCGTCAGCACCAGTTGCAGCCCGTGGTGGTCGATCCGTCCCGGCAGCAATTGCTGCAAGGGGATGATCAGGGCTCCGGTCATCAGGATCGGCACCAGGGCGCGCCTGTCCGGGGTCAGGGGAAGGGCGGCCCATAGGAAAAGTGCTACGAACAATCCGCCGAGAAGGGGTGGGATCAACAGGGCCGAAAGATGGACCGCCTGGGTGCGGCCGAGCCACGGCCCGGCGAGCGAAATCACGGCGGCGAGGGGAATATCGGCCAATCGCGACCAGTGCATGGCAACGCCTTTGGGGGGATCGAGCCGCCGTTGCACGGTGTCGGTCCAGCCCTGGCCGTCGATCCAGTCGATGACCTGGACCATGCGCATGAGATCGTCCGGTCCCTGCAGCAGGGCCGAGGGGCCGCCGCCCCGGCCCAGGCCGACCGACAGCAGGGCCGCGAAGGACAGCGTGAATATAAAAACGTAGGGGACCAACCGGCGGATTGGGCGCCCAGACGCCCCCCCGGGCGATGGGGTCGACAAACCTGGTGGGGCCTCAGCTGTCATCGATCGGCGCGTGGGATTTTTCGCTAAGCGGGTTCTTGGTCGATTTTTCCGCTGTCGCCGCCCTGGCGTTGGACGCGGCGGACCGGCAAGCCCGGCAGGGCGAGATAATGAAGGCGCTTAGTTTCCCGGCGGCTATGGGTCACGGTGTCTAGGATCAAGCCGCAAGCGAGGCTCAGGAAGCCCAACAGCGTCAGCCCGGTGGAGAGAATGGCCGTCGGGAAGCGCGGCACCAGCCCGGTTTCCAGGTACTCCATCACGATGGGCCAGGCGAGGATGATCGCGGCCAACTCGAACAGGACAAAGAAGATCGAGAAGAACTCCAACGGCCTCTCCTCCTTGATCAAGACGAAAATCGTTTTGACGATGGCAATGCCGTGCCGGACGGTTCTCAGTTTGCTGGACGATCCCTCGGGCCGCTCGAAATAGGGAATCTCCATCTCGGCGCTGGCCAGGCGCATCTCCAGTGCGTGCACGGTGATTTCGGTCTCGATCTCGAACCCCTTGGAGAGCGCGGGGAACGATTTCACCAAACGGTGCGACAACACCCGGTAGCCCGACAGGATATCGGAAAAGCGCTGGCCGAAGGTCAGCCCCACCAGGGTGGTGATGAAGCGATTGCCGAACCGATGCCCGGGCCGGTAGGCGGTCTTTTGTTGGGCAATCCTGGCGCCGGTGATCATGTCCAACTGGCCGTCGATCAGGGCCGCGATCATCTTCGGCGCCTGGTCCGCGGGGTAGGTGGCATCGCCGTCCACTAGGACGAAGATTTCGGCGTCGATGTCGGCGAACATGCGGCGCACCACGTTGCCCTTGCCGCGCTCCGGCTCGGACCGGACGATGGCGCCGGCCTTGCCCGCGAATTCTGCGGTGTGGTCGGTGGAGGCGTTGTCGTAGACGTAGATCCGGGCCGACGGCAGGGCCGCCCTGAAATCGTTGACGACCCTGGCGATGGCAACCTCCTCGTTGAGGCAGGGGATCACCACGGCGATCGAAAGATCGCCGAAATCGGCGTCATTGGGGGCTTTGGGGGCTTTGGGTACGGCGGAAGGGGTGTTCACGGCGGATGGTCTTCCGTGGAAGAAGGCCTGGGAACGGTATGCCCCCCGGTCCGGTGTCGGTCAGCATATCATGGCTCGTGGTTCAGGCCACCTCTTCCAGGATTTCGGCGAGGCGGTCCGGCATGTCGACCATGACGTCGTGTCCGCAAGGCACCTGGTAGCACCGCCAGCCGGGCCGGTTTTGGAGTTTTGCGACATCGGCGTCGAAGCGCGCGCTGGGGTAAGCAGGCGCCCGGATGTAGGCCTTCTTGGGGATGCGCTCACGGGCGCCGGTCAGCGCGATGGGGGTGAGCGCGACGCCCACGGGATGGGGCGTCAACAATCCGTTGACCCAGTCGAGATCGGCCTCGTTGACGCCGAAATGGCGGGCGTCGGGCGGCGGCCAGGAGGGCTTGCCGGCGTTGAGCGCCTCGGCGAACGCGGCCTTGTCCTCGGGCGAAAACGCGTCGCCGCCCGATTCGCCGTCTTCGGGGACGTAGCCGTCGAGATAAACCAAGGCGCCGATTTGGTCTTCCACCTGTTCGGCGACGCCGGAGATCACCCAGCCCGAAGAGGAATGCCCGCACAGCACGACATCAGCCAACCCTTCGAAGCGGATTAGGTTGGCGACATCGGCGATGTGGGTGTCCAGGGTGATTCCGGTTCCCATCAGGTGGGCGCGCTCGGCGAGCCCGGTGAGGGTCGGCGTGAACACCCGGTGCCCGCGGCCGGTGAGGATGTCGCGGACCCGGGCCCAGCACCAGCCGCCGTGCCAGGCGCCATGGACTAAGACGAAGGTCAGGGGCGCCGGTCCATTGCCCGCACTCATGGTTTCCCTGCCTTTAACAAAAGCGCCCCCGCGGCCAGGGCGGCCACGAAAATCGCGCTCAGGGTGATCGCGGAAAACCCCATGGCGGGGGACGGATCGTTCATGGTTTTAGCATAGCGGCCCGGGCGTGCAAGGTGGAAGGCCGCGTTTCCATTGCCGCTTGCCCCGGGCGGTGCTATCCCCTCGCCGGTGGTCGGGCACGGCGGCCGGTCCGGCGCCACCTTGCGGGAGGGACAATGAATCTGGACTTTCGGACGCGGGACGCGGGGCCGTTCCAGTACTTTGCCCGGGCGGCGGTGCCGGCCGATGGATGAAAACGATCTTTTCGCGCTCCTCAAGGAGGCCATTGCCGCCGGCCGGGTGGCCGTGGGCCTCGACTACACGCGGCTCAACCACGTCGATTCGCCGATCTGTGTCGAGGCCGACAGCAACCGCTGGATCTACGGCATCATGGGGGCGACCCTAGGCGCCGGGTTCGGCCTCGCCTGGCATGCCGGACTGGCCGCCCTGGCCCTCGGCGTGGCGCTTTATTTCGCCCTTGGGCGGGGCTGGATCAGGCGTCGCATGAGCGCCCGTTTTCACGGCGCGACGCTCGACGATATCGCCGCCTTCAAGAAGCTCTGGCGCCTCCACGGCGTGACCCTGGCGCTCGCCTCCACGGCGTGACCCTGGCGCTCGCCTCCCGGGCGACCCTGTGCCGCTCTCCCCACAGCGACTGGCGCCGCTTCGTGCTGGACAACCTGGCCCGCCAAACCCCGCGCTAGTGTGCTAGGGACGCGCCGCCCGGTGCCTCGGTAGTCCAGCGAGCAGCGCCGTCGCCCGGCCGCGCGCGGCAATGGTGAGGCCGTCCCAGACATGCTTGGCCCGACCCTCGGCCCAGGCATTGCCACCGTCTGCGGCGCGGCGCAACCAGGCCCAGGCGCGGCCGGGGTCGCGGGCGACGCCTTCGCCCTGGGCGAGCATTTCGCCGAGATTGACCTGGGCGATGACGTGGCCGGCAAGCCCGGCCCGCCGGTAAAGGGCGGCGGCGCGGGCGGCATCGCGGGGGACGCCCAAACCCTGGCGGTAAAGACCGGCGAGGGTGGCCGTGGCATCCACGTTGCCATTTTCCGCGAGGCGCGCCCAGGTGCGGACGGCGTCGACATAACGTCCGGAATCATAGGCGGCGAGGGCGCGGGCGAAGCCGTCCTCCCCGCCCCCCGCCCCGGTCCCGCCGCCGGCCCGGGCGGGGGTGGCGGTGATGGCGGTGAGCCCGAATACCAGGGCAGAGATGAGCATGCGGTTCATGGTGCCATCCTAGCGCGGCCCCAGCCGTGCCGCCAAGGTCGCGCGCTCCGGCCCTTCGTTGCCGGCGATTTCCCTGATCAGCTTGGCGAGGATCGCCTGGGCGAAGTGCCCCATGCCGGTGACCGGGATCATGAAGGCACCGGGCCCGCCGATGACGAATTCCTGGTAATAGAGGTCGAGGTCCGCCGATGGCGGGCCGCCCCAGGGGTTTTCACGGTTGTTGATGATCGGCAACCCGTTGATGGTGAGGCCCAGCGCCAGCGCCTGGTCCCGGGCGGCGGTCACCGACCGGCCCCGGTTGTTGGGGCCGTCGCCGGAAATATCGATGACCCGGCGCTGGCCCTTGAAGCCGTTGGCGGCGAATAGCGGCGCGATGAAGTCCATGGCGGTGGAGATCGAGGTGCGGGATTCGTTGTCCACCGGCGATTCGCCGATCATCCCGGCGAAGGCCCGGGCCGAGGCCATGTCGTGGACCAGGGTCCAGTCGGCCACCAGGTTCTGCCAATGGGGCCCTGCCCATTCGACGAAGGCGATGGCTATCCTACGGTGTCGGCCGCTTTGGATCGCCTTGATCACCCGGGGAGAGGTGAGCGCCTTCAAATAGCCCTGGCGCTGCAGGGCGAGCTCGAAATCGTCCATGGAACCCGACACGTCGGCGGCGAGCACCAGTTCCAGGTCCACCGGGATCTCGGCGGCGCGGGACGGCAAGGGCGCGGTCGCCAGGGCGAGGGCCAAGGCGGCGAAGCAAAGCCGGAAAGGGTGATCCCATGGTCCGATCATATTCCTGGCCTCCTTCTGGGAAGGCGGGGTTAAACGTTTCCGAGTGTGCAGCTTAGCGCCGTTCTTGGTATTCGAGAACCTGGCCGATGCCGGCCGCCATGGCCTTTTGGTGGAGCATGGCGGAGACGCCCATGTATTCCAGCGCGGTGCCGCCCGACAGGAACATGGTGATTTGTGCGTCCGACGTTCGCCCCGCCACCTTGCCGGTGATGACGTCGCCGATGCATCCCTTGACGTGATCGGCGGTGATCTCGCCGGCCTCGAGGGGGATCAGGATCTCGCCCTTTTCATTAAAGGCCTGGTCGAGATCGTCGACGATGACATGGCTCTTCAACAGGGTTTGGGTGTCGATCTCCCGGCGCTTCGGGTCGTGCGCCCCGATCACCGAACAATGGGTGCCGGGCGCGATCCAATCGCCGTCCAAGATCGGCTCATGGGCGTTGGTGACGGTGACCAGGATGTCGGCGTCGCGGACCGCCTCCTCGGCGCACCCCACCGCCCGGACATCGAGATCGGGAAAGGTATCCCTGGCCCAGGCGGCATAGGCTTCGCGGTGCGCGCGCGTCGGGCTGTGGACGCGCACGGTTTCGATGGCGCGCACCGCCGCCAATCCCAGAATCTGCGTCCGCGCCTGATCGCTCGAACCCAGTATTCCCACGGTCCGGGAATTTTCGCGCGAAAGATGTTTCGCCGCCATAGCCGCCGTGGCGCCGGTCTTCATCCGGCCGATAGCGGCGCCGTGGAGGATCGCCAGCACCTTGCCGGTCGCCGCCGCAAAGAGGGTGATCCAGAGGTTCATGCCGCCATAGCCGCCGGAATAGAGCGACGCCCCCATGACGCCGACGCCGCGCAGGGAAGCGCCGCCGATCTTGAGCGAGCCCTTGGCCTTCCGTCCCGGCACGTCGACGGGGAAATTCTGGCGCGGCAGGATGTCGTATTCACCCCTGCCCTGGTCGGTGTAGGCGGCCTCCACGGCGGCGACGAAATCGGCCATGGTGGCGTGGCCTCCGTCGATCAGGGCGGCGACATGGGACTCGTTGATGAAGATGGTCATGGACCAAGTTGATCCGAATCCTTGGGTCCGCGCAAGGGCCAAGGGCAGGGAGTTCGACAGGTTTATCGCCAGGTTTATCGATTACATCTTAGCGTCAGTCGCCCAACCGTGAACCGGCACCGAGGCCCCGCGCCTTGGCATATTCCCCGGCCGCGATCTTGGCGCGCTGGCCCGGGGGCCGGACCCGGATGACGGTGATGGCACCTTCGCCGGCGGCGATGGTGATTCCTGAATCGGCGACGGCGAGGATCTCACCGGGCGCGCCCGCGCCTTCGGCCCTCAGGCTTCCGAAAAGGTTGAGCCTATCGCTGCCCATGGTGGTCCAGGCGCCGGGCTGCGGGTCGGTGCCGCGGATCAGGCAATGGATCTTTTCCGCCGGCGCGGCCCAATCGATCTCCGCATCGGCGGCACGGCACCAGCTTTCGTAACTGGCCTCGGCCTCAATCTGGGTAATTCTCGGCGCGGAACCGCTTCGCACCAGTTCGACCGCTTCCATCAAGGCCGCGACACCCAAGGGAAAAAGGTGGTCGAAATAGATGCTGCCCACGGTGTCGTCGGGGCCAATCTTGACCTCCTTTTGAAGCAGGATGGGGCCGGTGTCGAGCCCTTGGTCGGGCCAAAAGACGGTGAGCCCGGTCTTGGTCTCGCCGGCGATGATGGACCAGTTGAT
>SMUX01256076.1_pt1 | contig 10203 bp, 8 predicted proteins | sample 2456431 | NCBI WGS metagenome assembly SMUX01 (sample SAMN11095930, study PRJNA526329) | marine sediment metagenome | biome: Marine sediment; feature: Surficial sediment; material: Deep marine sediment; isolation source: Hadal surficial sediment | place: Pacific Ocean | collected 2014-11 | depth 0-1... | reverse complement strand
GGTGTGCCGTTTGTTCGCAACGGAAAAATACGAATCGATCTTTGATCCAAAAAATACCAGAGTTTGTGCAACGGGAGAGGAACCATGAGTGAATTGCCAGGCGATCTCAAATACACGAAAGAACATGAATGGCTGCGACAGGAAGAGGATGGCAGCGTCACGATTGGCATTACCGATCATGCCCAGTCGGCCCTCGGCGACCTGGTCTATGTCGAATTGCCCGAAGTCGATCAGGAAGTCGAGAGTGGCGGCGAAATGGCGGTGGTTGAATCGGTGAAGGCTGCCTCCGATGTTTATGCGCCGATTGGCGGCACAGTACTCCAGGTAAATGATGAACTCTCCGAGGATCCCGAGAAGATTAATGTTGACCCGTATGGTGACGGCTGGATTGTTCGCCTGCAGCCTTCCGGCGATGCTGGCGAAACAATGGATCCGGACGCCTACCAGGCGTTTATTGACGAATTAGACGAATAACAATTTCTTAATAAGATAATACGATGCCATTTATTCCGCACACCGATGCTGAGGTTCAGGAAATGCTGGGCGCAATTGGCGCTGGCAGCATTGACGAACTATTCGACGAAATTCCACCCGAGCTGCTGATCAAGGATCTCGACGGAGTACCTGATGCACTGAGTGAAATGGAGATATCGCGACTGATGCGCGCGCGTGCGGCAGAAGATCGGGGCGTGCTTTGTTTTATCGGTGCCGGTGCGTATGAGCATCATATCCCGACGGCTGTCTGGGATATTGCGACCCGCGGCGAATTTTACAGCGCGTATACGCCGTACCAGGCCGAAGCGAGTCAAGGCACGCTGCAAACCATTTACGAATACCAGACGATGATCACCAGCCTGACAGGCCTGGATGTCAGCAACGCATCGCTCTACGACGGTGCGTCCGGCCTGGCGGAAGCGGCCCTGATGGCGGTGCGTGCAAATCGCAAATCGAAATCAAAACGCGTATTGCTGGCTTCGGGTGTCAATGCGACCTATCGCAAAGTTGCGCAAGCAATCGCGGGAAGCCAGGGCCTGACATTCGATACATTGCCAATTGACGCTGCAAGCGGCATTACAGACTTGCGCGAATTTAATAACGATGGCGAGCCACCGGTTGCGGTCGTCATTCAACAGCCCTCGTTTTTCGGAACACTGGAGCAGGTTGATGAGCTGACCGATTGGGCACACGCACAAGGCGCATTTGTTATCGCGGTCGTCAACCCGATCTCACTTGCTGTACTCAAGGCGCCGGGCGATTGGGGCGCGCAGGGTGCGGATATCGGCTGCGGCGAAGGTCAGCCACTGGGAGTTCCGATGTCCTCCGGCGGACCATATTTCGGATTCATGGCCTGCAAGGAAAAGATCGTCAGGCAGATGCCGGGGCGTATTGTCGGACGCACCACCGACCTCGACGGCAAGCCTGGATTTACATTGACACTACAGGCGCGCGAGCAGCACATCAGGCGTTCGAAGGCAACGTCAAATATCTGTACAAATCAAGGACTTATGGTCACGGCGGCGACCATTCACATGTCGTTGCTCGGGTATCGCGGCCTGCAACGCGTCGCGTTGTCGTCGATTAATCAAACTGCAAAACTTGTTGGCATGCTCAGCGCCATCGGCGGGGTTGAGCAGGCGTTTTCGGCGCCACATTTTCATGAGGTCGTGCTGCGGCTGGACAGGCCGGTAGGACCGGTGCTCGAAGACCTTGCGACCAACAATATACTGGGTGGTCTCGACTTAGCGAAAGATTATCCAGAACTTGGCAATGCATTACTGGTTTGCGCAACAGAGACCAAGACGGATGCGGACCTCGCATTATATGCAGCGGCACTGGAAAACGTGTTGCATGACTCACAGGCGAAATCTGCGTAACCAGGGAAGCAGTACAGATGCACAGCATTACTTACGAAGGAACAACCTATCAGACCTATGGCGAATTGCCATCCATCGGCAGTCGTGCACCGGATGTGTCGCTGGTCAATACCGATCTTCAGGACGTGTCGCTCGCAAATTTCACGGGCAAGCGAAAAGTGCTCAACATTTTTCCAAGTATCGACACGCCGGTTTGTGCGAAGTCAGTCATCGTCTTCAACAAGCTCGCACAGGATCATGATGACGTTGCCATGCTGATGGTTTCCTATGACCTGCCGTTTGCACATGCGCGCTTCCATGCCGAGCATTCCTTGGAAAACGTAATCGGCCTGTCTGCCATCCGGCACGCAGGTTTCGGCGAAAACTACGGTGTGCAAATTATTGAAGGGCCGCTTGCCGGCATGTTTTCAAGGGCGGTGATCGTGCTCGATGAAAACAATACGTTCGTGCACCGCGAGCAAATTGCAGACCTTGGCGACGAACCTGATTACATCGCCGCATACCAGGCGCTTGGCATAACAGTCGATCCGCTTGACCTCGAAATCTAGGCAGATTAGCAATGAGAAATATCGATGAGTGAAGCACTGATTTTTGACATGTCGAAAGCGGGTCGGCGCGCGTTCGCGCAGGCGCCGCTCGATGTTGCAGAGGCCGATATTCCGGCTGCCTACCTGCGTGACGATGTGCCGACGTTGCCGGAGGTTTCCGAGTTGCAGGTAGTTCGTCATTTCACGAGGTTGTCACAGCAAAACTTCTCGATCGATACCCAATTCTATCCGCTCGGATCCTGCACCATGAAGTACAACCCGCGTGCGTGTAATGCGCTGGCGTTGTTGCCGGGTTTTGCGGGGCGCCATCCCCTCGGACCGGTTAGTCATGGCCAGGGGTTTCTTGCCTGCATGTACGAATTACAGGAGATGCTGAAATCAGTAACCGGCATGAAGGCCGTGTCGCTGACGCCGATGGCTGGTGCGCAGGGAGAACTTGCCGGTGTCGCCATGATTCGTGCCTATCACATCGCCCGCGGCGATGAGAATCGCAATGAGATTATCGTGCCGGATGCCGCGCACGGTACAAATCCGGCAACGGCAACAATGTGCGGTTGTGTCGTCAGGGAAATTCCAACCAACGCAGAAGGTGACGTCGACCTTGCTGCATTGAAGGAGGTGGTTGGTCCCAATACTGCCGGCATCATGTTGACGAACCCATCTACGCTTGGCGTTTTCGAGCGCAGGATCATGGAGATTCAGAAAACGGTTCACGATGCCGGCGGACTGCTTTACTACGACGGCGCAAATCTCAATGCGATACTTGGCAAAGTCCGCCCTGGTGACATGGGCTTTGATGTCATTCATTTGAATCTGCACAAAACTTTCTCGACCCCGCATGGTGGCGGTGGGCCGGGTTCAGGTGCGGTGGGTGTCGGAAAACGTCTGCAGCCTTTCCTGCCGGTGCCGATCGTGGATAAAGGCGAGAAGGATGGTTCTGCGTACTACGACTGGCTAACCGAAGACGATTTACCGCAAAGTATCGGGCGTCTGTCCGGCTTCATGGGTAACGCCGGCGTTTTGTTGCGGGCGTATGTGTACATGCGCATGGTCGGAAAAGACGGTATGAAGCGCGTCGCGGAATACGCAACACTGAACGCGAATTACCTGATGGTGCGCCTGAAAGAGGCCGGCTTCGAAGTGGCGTTCCCAAATCGGCGCGCCAGCCACGAATTCATCCTGACGTTGAAGAACGAAGCCAAGACCTTGCATGTCAACACGATGGATTTTGCCAAGGCGTTACTCGATAAGGGCTTTCACGCGCCAACGACGTACTTCCCGCTGCTCATACCGGAATGCCTGCTGATCGAGCCGACTGAATCTGAGGACCGGGAGGCGCTGGACGGCTTTGTTGACGCGATGATCGCGATTGCGCAAGAGGCAAAAGAGGACCCAGAGCGGGTCAGGGGCGCTCCCTACAGCACCCCGGTGCGCCGGCTGGATGACGTCAAAGCCGCCCGCCAACTCGATCTTTCATGGAAAAGACCCGCCTGATTGTGAATTTGAGGCCTGCGGCACCCTAATCCGATCACGTTTTGCGGCATAATCATGCGTACCTGGCTGCCACATCAAAACGCCGAGGGAACCGCGGCGTCAGCAATCAGTCGGAGTTCTGGGTGCGGCGAAACCCGAGGTAGCCCTGACTCTAAACGGAAGAACGAATTGATCAAGAAAATACCAGGTTCGGCCTTGCTATGTGTGTTCGCCTTTGCCTCTTTGGTGCAGGCAGAGGAACCGGAGTGGGTTGGAACGCTGGAAAGAATATCGACCGGCGTCGTTTCGATCCGCGTTGATAGCACTCGGGCCTTCGACACCGGTTGGAACTCATCGAGCCAGGCAACGGGATTCGTCGTTGACGCGAAGCGTGGCCTGATTCTGACCAATCGGCACGTGGTTACGCCAGGGCCGGTCGTCGCCGAGGCAATTTTCCTGAACAACGAGGAAGTCAGGCTGATACCAATTTATCGCGATCCGGTTCATGATTTCGGCTTCTTCCGTTATGACCCCGACGATCTCATGTACATCGAACCGGCAGAGCTGCCGCTGGTGCCGGGCGCTGCAGGGGTCGGCCGGGAAATTCGCGTGGTCGGCAACGACGCCGGTGAAAAACTGTCGTTCCTTGCCGGCACCATCGCGCGACTGGATCGTGCGGCGCCGGACTACGGCCGCGGCAAGTACAACGATTTCAACACTTTCTATTATCAGGCTGCTTCCGGCACATCCGGCGGATCATCGGGTTCTCCCGTTATCAATATCAACGGCGAAGTGGTTGCGCTCAATGCCGGCGGCAATGACAACGCTGCCAGCAGCTTCTTCCTGCCACTGGATCGAATTGAAAGGGCATTACGACTGATTCAGGACGGCAATGTCGTCACACGCGGCACGTTGCAAACCGTATTTGAACGAAGCACATACGATGAGTTACGTCGTCTCGGCCTGACCACGGAAACGGAGCAACTGGCTAGGTCGGTGAGCCCGGATCAAACCGGCATGCTGACCATACGGCAGGTCATTCCGGAATCGCCGGCGGCCGGAAAAATTGAGCCGGGAGACATCCTGGTTCGCGTCAACGGCGAACTCATCACCGAATTTATCCCGCTCGCGGCGACGCTTGATAGCATGGTTGGCGAGACCATCACGATCGAGATCGAGCGTGGTGGCCGGCAAATCATGCATGAACTGCTGGTCGGTGACTTGCACGAAATTTCGCCCGACGAGTTTCTCGAGTTCGGTGATGCCATTGTCAACAATTTGTCCTATCAGCAGGCCCGTCACTACAACCACGCAATCAGGTCCGTTTATGTCGCGAATCCCGGATACGTTCTGTCACGAGCCGCAATTCCACGAGGTGCGGTGATCACTGAGGTAGGCGGGGAGCCCATCAACAACATTGCCGATTTACGTCGCCAGCTCGCTGAATTGGCCGATGGTGACCGGACGTCATTCCGATTCAACACCATTGAAGACCCACGCAACAGTATCGTGCGATCTGTCGAAATGGATCGCACCTGGTTTCCGGCGCGACATTGCGTACGCGATGATGAAAGCGGCATCTGGCCGTGTGAGGAACTCGAGGCAGGTCCCGAACCATCGCCGCCCGCATCGGGCAGCACCCGGTTCACACGAAACGGTGATCCGCGCGTAAACGCCGTCGCACCGTCGCTCGTCATGGTTACGTTCGACCTGCCGTATACGGTGTCGGGCGTTGCTGAGCGGCATTACTATGGCACCGGGCTCATCGTAGATGCCGAGCGCGGCTACGTGGTCGTCGACAGAAATACGGTTCCAGTTGCAATGGGAGATGTAACGATCACTTTTGCCGGGTCTCTCCAGGTCAGAGGAAAGGTCGAGTACATTCATCCGCTGCACAATCTCGCAATGGTTAGCTATGATCCGGCGCTGATTGGCGACACGCCGGTCAAATCCGCAACTTTCTCGACCGACCAGTTGGTCGCCGGGGACGATGTCTGGGTCATCGGATTGATGGGGGATCACCAGCTTGTGCATCAGGCCAGCACGGTGTCTTCCGTCGAGTCAATTTCCCTGCCGTTGTCACGAACGATGCGTTTCCGCGACACCAACCTCGAGACGATTGCGCTGGTCAATGCACCGGCGGATATCGACGGTGTGCTGGTGAATATAAAGGGCGAAGTCGTGGCCAAGTGGGCCAGCTTCGCCTATCAGACCGGCGGTGACTCGCGGCAGTTCAATCGGGGCATCTCCAGCGAACTGGTTGATGAATTTGTAGATGTTGTCCGGTCCGGGCGAGCGGTTTATTCGCTGGAGCTGGAACTCGGCTATATGCCGCTGTTTGCAGCCCGCAAGCTGGGACTCGACGAAAGCTGGCTCCAGAAACTCGAAAAACACAACCCCAGCAAGCGGCGGGCGCTAAACGTTTCACGTCTTGTCGCCGGCGCTCCTGCCGCAGAAGTGTTGAAGAATGGTGACATGATCCTGGCGGTCAACGGCGAAATCGTTACAACGTTTCGCGAACTCGAACGTGCCGTGCAGCAGCCCAGGGTCGAGGTCACCGTGTGGCGGGACGGAGAGCGGCTGGATCTGGAAATTGAGACTGTTGCACTGGACGGCATCGGCATCGAATGGGCAGTATCGTGGGCAGGTGCATTGCTTCAGGACCCACACCGTGCGATGGCTGCACAACGCGGTATCGATGCCACCGGCGTCTACGTTGCGTTTTTCAATTACGGTTCGCCGGCAACTCGCTACGGCCTTTGGGCCGGTCGCCGAATCATAGCTGTTGACGATACGGACACACCGGACTTGCAGGCATTTGTTGAGGCTGTATCCGGCAAGGAGGATCAAACCTCCGTTCGCTTAAAGACGGTTACCTGGAATGGCGCAGTGCAAGTCATCACGTTGAAGCTTGATACCCAGTATTGGCCCGCCTATGAAATCCGCAAAACTCGAGACGGCTGGCGGCGTACGGAAATCGGTTAGGAAATTCGGCTCCTGTACGGGCATCAACGGCGTGCACCTTAGCTTCGCAATCACAATCCTGGTTCTTACAGGCGCGGCTTTTGGGCAGGCGCTATACAAGTACCAGGACGAAAATGGCGATTGGATCTATACTGACCGGCCGCCGACAGAAGAGCAGACGGTCGAAATTCGGCATCTGCCGACCGGTGCCAGGCCGCCCACGGTAAGCGTTACCACCCGCCTGGTAGATCGAGAATTTCAATTCATCGCACGCAACGATTATCACGCGCCGGTCGAAGTGATAATCGCGCTCGACCAACTCACGAATATTCAATATCCGGCGTCAGACCAGGTAATGCGCTGGATTGTCGATCCTCGAAGCGAATTCAAACTGATGGCGCTGCCAGCACTGGCGGATGCCCAGGAGCCGGCAGCGAAATTCCGCTTTATCGCATTACTCGGTGATCCGCGGAGCCGTCACATTCCCCAACGTCCATATCGCGCGCCCTTTGCCGTCGCTGGTGACTACCCCATTACGCAAGCATTTCCGCTCAGCACGACGCATAACACAGCGGACAGCCGCTATGCCGTGGATATCGCAATGCCGATCGGCACTGATATACATGCCGCGCGCGGCGGTATCGTAATTGAGGTAGCCAGCACCAATTTTCGTGGCGGGGTTGACCGGGAGCGCGAGGCAACGACGGCAAACATCGTGCGTATCCTGCATGATGACGGCACGCACGCCGTCTATGCGCACCTGAATCTGAATTCAATCCGCGTACAGGCGGGTGATGAAGTTGAGCGCGGTCAATACATTGCAGATTCGGGAAATACCGGGTTTTCCAGTGGCCCGCATCTCCATTTCGCCGTGCTGCGAAACGCCGGTTTGCGGATTGAGTCCGTACCGATCAAGTTCGAAGGTCCAAACTCGGCCGAGATTCAGCCGACGGCCGGCGATGCGCTCACCGCATACTGACCTGAAGAAACGACGACCCCACCCCTTCACGAAGTTCTTACATATAACCAAAAGTTGGTTACAAAACGTTCCAACTAAAAAGTTCGCAACGTTTTCCTCACGGGGAGCATCTATAGGTCAAGTACATCGGCAAAACACGGTTAATTAGATCTCCGTAAATTGATTGGCTACCGATGTAAGTGGAAAGTACCTGATGTCGAAAAGAGAGAGGAAATCATGAAAGAGTCGAAATTGTTTAAGGGCCTTTTGGCCACGATCATCGCCATTGTATTGGGTGCACCAACAATCGCATCTGCGGACGCGAAGAGTGGTCTGCAGGGCATATCGGTGAAGGTTTCGTACGGGGATCTGAACCTGGAAAAGCAAGAGGGCGCAAAAGTTTTGTACCGGCGCCTGCAACAAGCATCAAAGCGAGCGTGCGACGTGCGCGGGCTGACGGTCGAAGGATCATTGAAGCGCGTCACAGAAGCGCGACAGTGCTACCGCGAAGCGCTGTCGGCGGCTGTCGACAAAATCGATAATGAGCTGGTGACACAAATACACAATATCTGAGTCGCTTTAATGGGCATCGTAAGGTGAGTGCTGGCGCGTCTTGCAGTTTCGACTCGCTGGCACTCACCCTCTTTTCTGCAAAACTTTTTCTACGCGAATAGTTTCCTGAAGACCTGCACGAAGTACTTCATGTCCTCGGGTGTGGACATGCTGACGCGTGACCAGGTATTGAATGGCGGGAATAATCGTCCCGTCATGATGCCTTCCTTCAGCATCATTTCCTGAACCACGGCGTTTTCGACGCCGGTTTCGATGAACGTGAAGTTGGTGTTGGATTTGGCGTAACGAACACCGAGCTCCTCGCACATCCCTTCTACGATCGCCAAAGCTTCCTTGTTTTTGCGCCTTGAGAAGTCCTGAAACTCCATGTCCTGGTAGCTGGCGTAAGCGGCGGCCAGTCCCAACACTGTTTCGGCACCCGTCTTGCGCAGATTCATTTCATTGATCAGGTCAGGGTGTGCGAACCCGAAGCCGACCCGCATCCCCGCGAGACCGTGAATCTTCGATGAGGTTCTGGACACAATGATGTTGCTATGCCCTTCGGCAACCAGCCCGATCATCGACTCATAATCCGGATTATCAACGTACTCGTGGTATGCCTCGTCCACGAATACCAATCGGTCCTCCGCTTGCTCAAGCACGAACGCTTTCATCGCATTCTTTTCGATGACAGACGGGATCGGATTATTCGGATTAACGATGTATATCATATTGGTATCGCCGCGAACAGCCTTCCGCATGCCGTCAAGATCAGCGTTCAGCCCCTCGGCGACTCGTACCCGAATGATTTCGACGCCGGCGTTTTCCGCATAGTTCAGGAGCGATTGATAGGTCGGGTCCGCACAAACGACGGATCCTTGCTGCAGACCTACTAGCATGCCGGCGACATTCAAGATCTCACTCGAGCCCGTGCCCGTCATCACGTGATCAGGCGAAATATTGTTGATATTTGCGACGACCTTGATCAGGTTAGTTGAATCGGCTAAGTAGCGATTTGTCAGATGGATGTTCTCAGCGATCGCCTGCAGCGCAACCCTTGAGGGCCCATACGGATTTTCATTGGAACTCATGCGAATTGGTTGGTCCGGTTTCGCAATGTCGGCGCCTAAAGCGGCGCTTATCAAATTGAATGCCGATGAACCCGTCGTGGCCGGAATGACTGGCGCCAGTCCGGCACCGACAATCGCACCGCCGCCCAGCAATATCTGCCGTCTTGTTAGATTACCCATGAGCTATATCTCCCTGCCTTCATATTCGTGAGCGGAGCGGTCCGACCCGTTCCGGACAATTTGATTGCTACTCCTCAGGAGCGTCCTCTTCCGCCCCTGCATTGTCGCAAATACATTGTAGTTTTCTGGATCTGACGGTGACGAGATCGACATCGTCGCCGATAAAGTATTCCTTCCGTGACTCTATATCCTGATCATCATCGCGTCGCCAGGTTTCCGGATACTCCAGCGACTGCATTTCATTGTTCTCGTCCCGGTACCTGACCAGCATGGTGTAGTCGCCGCTCGATGCGCCGCAATCCGCGTTGCTAAGCGTCGACTCGACCGCCGCAACCGTGTTTTTCTGAATAAACGTGAAGAACAGCTGTGCCGCGCATTTTTGCTGGGCCGGAGGCGTCGTGCTGAGCGTCATCGTGTAGCGGATTTCGTGACTCTTTTTGGATTCTTGTTGTTCCTGAGCAGAAAAAGCCTGCGTATTGCCGATGCCGATGGCAAGTACGAGAAGGAACTGGAACGCACGCAAGGCCTTTCTCATCCTGTTTCTGTCCCCCACCGCCAGGCTGGCCAGTAGTGTATCCGGTTGT
>SMUX01357442.1_pt1 | contig 10204 bp, 9 predicted proteins | sample 2456431 | NCBI WGS metagenome assembly SMUX01 (sample SAMN11095930, study PRJNA526329) | marine sediment metagenome | biome: Marine sediment; feature: Surficial sediment; material: Deep marine sediment; isolation source: Hadal surficial sediment | place: Pacific Ocean | collected 2014-11 | depth 0-1... | reverse complement strand
TTCGGGAAGAGTTCCCCGATGCCGATGAAGAGACCCTTGAGGACACCGTGGAGGGGCTCAGCGATCTCTCCGACCAACTAGCGGAAGTCGTCCGCTCCGCATTAGAGGATGAAGCCTTTCATGGGGCCCTAAAGCTGCGCTTATCCGGAACGCGCGGAATCGAACCTCTGGTAAACGGCCGATGGCAGGTGCCGGAGAATGATGGCAAGGGGACGCCACCACCACGGATACCAACGCCTGAACGAGCCCCGGCCGAGGCCGGCGCAAACGGCGCTGGCCAGGTGTGCGATCTCGCCCTTGGGGAGCGGCGTCGCCTCGCCGCCCATCTTGGCCGTGTCCATGAAGCCGAGCACGTAAAACTGGACGGCGATCCCCACCCCGGCACCGATCAACTCCAGGCTCTCGAAATAGCCGCCGAGCGCCCGCTTGGCCGCGCCGTAGACCAGGTTGCGCCTGCCTCCGCGGATCGCGGTGATCGAGCCGAAGCCGACGATCACCGGCCGCGGCGCCGCCATGAGGTCCCCCCAAAGCTCCGATACCGCGTCCATGGCGGCCGTCAGGTTGACCGCGACGAGGTTCGAGACTTCCGCCGCGGGCGTACGGAGGTCGTCGCGGATGGCGCGGCCGATGGGCAGAAGCAGCCCCTCGACGCCGCCCTGGTCCCGCGCCGCCTCGCGGATGGCGGCAAGGTAGGCGGGCCCCTCGGCAACGTCGGCGGCGACCACGGCGGGACGCCGGTGGCCATCCCGGGCGATGCCGTCGGCCAGCGCCTCCAGGGCCTCGGCCCGGCGCGCCACCAAGATCAGGCGATGCCCCTTGGCCGCCAGCAGGCCCGAGAGCGCCCGGCCCAGCTCTCCCGTCGCACCGATGATGACATAGGCCATGGTGGGCGCCCCTTCGTTTGTTTCGATCATACCATGGCGACGGCGCGCCGCCTCGCGGCCGGAGGGTGGCCTCAATACCAGCCCATCATCGCGCCGAAACGCCAGAAGAAGCTCAGGCCCCCTAAGACGATCAGGCCTTCCATCAGAAGGGTATGGATGCGCACTTCGGTGCGCCGGACGATCCAAGCCGCGATCCAGCTTCCCGGGATCGTGCACAACCCCACCACCACCGCCGCCAGGGCCAATTCCAGGGTGAGAATGCCGTAGGAGCCGAACACCACCACCTTGACGATGTTGACGCCGATGGCGATGGCGGCGTCGGTGGCGAGCAGGGCCTGGCTCAACAGCCCCGCGCCCATCAGCACCGGCACCACGAGAAGCCCGGTGCCCACCATGGTGGCGTTGAGGAATCCGAACACGCCGCCGAATACCGCGAGGCCCGGCTTGGTGACACGGATCCCGCGATTGGCCAGCCGGCGCCGCAAGGGAACCGAGCCGATCATTACGCTGCCGAGGAGCGCCGTGATCACCGTGACGTTGAGCTCGACATAGAGGATCGCGCCCAACACGGCGGTGGGCGCGGCGCAGGCGACGACCAGCTTCGCCGTCCTGAAATCGAGCGCCTTGCGGTAGAACCACACCCGGCTCGCATTGTTGAGCAGCATGATCAAGCCGACCACCGGGACCAAAGCCCTGACGCCGATGATGGGGGCGAGAAAGGCGGCAATGATGATCCCGCCGCCGAAGCCGCTCATGCCGGAAATGATGGCGCCGAGCACCGCCACCGCCGCGATCAAGGCGAAGGTGGCGATGGTGACGCTCTCGAAGGTGAAGGGGGCAGCCTCGGCCATCGCCGCTAGCGCATTATCCGGTTAAATGGAACCATTTGACCGGGATGATTTTGCGTCGTGGCTAGGCGCGCATCGCACGGCGATGCAGAGCATCGGCGAAGGTGTGCAACGACGCCACGCCGCAAAAGCACCCGGCCTGCGGTGGGGCTCGTCATGCGAAGCGTGCATTCGCACGACGGCTCCCAGGGTGCGTTGCGGCCGTCGTGCGGATGCACGCTTCGCATGACGCCCGATACACCGCATCGCGCTTCACGCCGCGCCTGCCCTGGAAACCGATGAGTACCCATCAAATCGATCCCATTTAACCGGATAGTGCACTGATGCACTAATTCGAGCCGGTATCGTAATCCAAGGTCACCACGTGCCGCGCCTCCGCGAAGAACAGCCAACGTTCCACGGCCATCCCGGCGGTGCCCGACAGCGCGGCGGCGAAGAAAAACCGCCTTTCCGCGATCAGGCGGAAATTGCTCTAAAAAGGACTTACCATCAAGCGGCGCTTCAGAAGGACTTGGAAACCGAGGCGATCACGGTCGAGCAACTATCCCTGAAGCAGGTCAGGGAACTGCCCGAATCGGTGTCGTCGAGATCGGTTCCCAGATAGGCGACCTGGAAATCCAGCCCGATCAGCGAGAACGTAAGACCGACGAGATAATCGAAATAGTCGTCGGCACCGAAGGTGGCGTTTTCGTCGATCCACTGATGCCCTACGTGCAGGTTCAAGGTGAAGTACTTGCCGAGGGGAACGTCGATCCCGAGCTCGGCATAGGTCCCGTCGCCCGACCCGCCGAAGTAATCCGGGCTGTAGCTGACCTTGGCGTTGGCGCTGGCCGCCCCGAAATCCCCGCTGAGGCCGGCGTAGATTTCATAGAAGTCGTAATCCAGGGCATCGGCCGCGCCTGGATAGAGGTAATAGATCCCGCCGATGTCGAGGGTCACCTTGGACTTGCCCAACGCGCCGGACCACCCGGCATAAAGGTCGACTTCGGAGCTGGCTTCGTCGCCATCGGCAAAATCGACGTTGGAGCCCCAGGCGCCGATATAGGCACCGGAATTATGGGCGAAATCCAGGCCACCCTGGACGGCGAATTTCTTGTCCGTCTGGGTGACGCCGCGGAAAAAATATTCGGTGACCATGCCGACATTGGCGCTGATCTTGCCGTTTGCATCCTTCTCGGTGATCAGTTCCGCGGCCTTGGCACCGAAACCGAAACCTATCATCGAGGCGGCGAGAACTGCCATGATCGTGCGTTTCATTGGACTGCTTCCTTCGTGTTGCGACAACAAATTCGATTCGGGGGCAAAGCAGCCATGATTTCGTGCCCGGAGCATTAGGCCCTGCTCCGAACCCCCAAGCTGCGCGCTCCCAGCCCTGATAGCGCAAGGACCGGGCCAGTCCTAGGAAAGGTGGAAGAAAAATATTTTACCCAAAAAAACAAGGTGTTATGGAACAGCCAAGGATAAATTCGATGCCGCGGGGCGCGCGGCAGCAGGCCAAAGATTAAAAGTTATGCATAATATAATGAGTGAGTAATAAATAGGCATGTTTTAGGGTGCGAAGTCCCGCCGGGGGATCGCGCGATTTGCGCCTTTAGTTCAGGTGACGGACGGCTGGGTGACAGGCGGCTGGCAGGTAGGGTTCAAGGGTTCTTTTTAGCCAGGGGCGGGTCGGGCTGTGGCGCCGCGTCGCGGGCCCAGCCTTGGCGTTTGCGGTAGACGGTCGAGGGGTTGATGTCGAGCAGCCGTGCCGCCGCCGTGACGTTGCCGGCGCAGGCGGCGATGGCGTCTTCGATGGCCGCCTGTTCCACTTCGCTCAAGGGTCGAATGTCCCGGGCGGCGGGGTGCCGGGCGCCGGGCGGGCGCGGCGAAGGCGCCGCGAAGGGGATCGGCGACGTGGCCTGGGGGTCGATAGTGATCATCTCCGCGCTCAGCAGCTCGCCGTCGTGGAGCACCACGGCTTTCCTGAGAACGTTCTGGAGTTGGCGCACGTTGCCCGGCCAGGGCTGGTCGGCGATGAGGGCCTCGGCATCGGCGGAGAACGCGCTAAACCGCTTTCCTTCTTGGTCGGCGGTGAGGCCGAGAATGTGGCGTGCGATCTTGAGCGCGTCATCGCCGCGATCGGCCAAGCGCGGCATATGAATAGGGATCACGTGGAGCCTGTAATAGAGATCTTCGCGAAAACGCCCCTGGGCGACCATGGCGGCAGGATCCTTGTTGGTGGCGCAGACGAAGCGGATATCGGCCTGGCGTTCGCGGCTTTCGCCAACCCTTTGGAAGCGCCTGGAATGGACGAAGCGCAACATCTTCGCTTGCAGCCCCAAATCCATGTCGCAGACCTCGTCGAGGAACAGGGTGCCGCCATGGGCGACTTCGGCGGCGCCCTTGCGGTCGCTGGCGGCGCCGGTGAAGGCGCCTTTCACATGGCCGAAGATTTCACTTTCCATGATCTCCTTGGGGATGGCGGCGCAATTGATGGGGACGAAGGGCGCCTGGCACCTGGGGCTCGCGCGGTGGACGGCCTCGGCGCAGAGCTCCTTGCCGGTGCCGCTTTCGCCGGTGATGAACACCGTCGCCATGGATGACGCCGCCGCCTCGATGGTGCGGTAGACCGCCTGGATCGGTGCCGAGGTGCCGATCAAGCCGAGGAAGCCGTCCTCGAAGGAGGCGCGATAGCTGTCCACCAATGTGTTCATGTGCCGATGTTCCAGCGCGTTGCGCAAGGTGATCCTGAGACGGTCGGCGCCGAAGGGTTTCACCAAGTAGTCGAAGGCGCCTAAGCGCATGGCGCTGACCACCGTATCGATGCCGGCCGCGGCGGTCACGACGATCACCGAAGTCTCGAGCCCCTGGTCGCTGATCCATTGGAGGATATCGAGCCCGCCGATGTCGGGCAGGCCGAGATCCAGCAACACCGCATCGGGCTGTTCCCGCTCCAACAGACGAAGCCCGGCCCGGCCCGTGGCTCCATGGACGATCCGGTAATTCTCGCCATGGAGATACGAAAGATTGAGCCGCGCCTCGGTGGGGCTGTCCTCGATCATGACGATGGTGTCGGGCGACGACGGCATCATCGGGGCTCCTTCAAAACGCAAAATGGGGCGCCCGAAGGCACCCCAGATCGCTGCAATATGCGCTGGAAATTGTAACGAAGGGTTAATGGCCAACCGCCGGCGCCGAAGTCCCGCGCCTCAGGCCGTTTTCCTGAGAAGATTGACCCTGAAGATCTGGTCGAACCAGAGCTTGCCGCCGTCCTTGCGCGCGGCTTTGATGAAGGAATCCCGGATTGCGGCGCGGTCGGCTTCGATGATCTTCCTGCGTTTCTCGCTGCGCCGGCTCTGTTGGTCGGCGAATTCATCGAATGATTGGAAGGCGCGTTCGGTGTGAAAGGTGACCTCCCTTACGGCCGTGAAACCCCTCGCCGCGGCGCCGTCTATGGCGGCCTTGGCGCGGGCGCGCACCTCGCGCTCGTCATTGACCATGCGCGTCGCCTCGAAATAGGCACCGGCGGCGACCGGCTCCATGACGTAGAGCACGCCCCCCGGCTTGAGCACCCGGCCCGCTTCGCCGATGGCGGTATCCATGCAATCGGGGGCGACGTGATGAAGGGAGTTGGAAAACACCACCACGTCGAGGCTGGAATCGTCGAACGGCATGGCCTCGGCCCGGGCATTGCGCCAGGTCACCCGCGCGCCGTCTTCGGTGGCCTTGGCCTTTGCCTGGTCGAGGGAGTCCTGGTTGATGTCGATGCCGGTCACATGGGCGGCCCGCGCCGCGAGGAAGGAGGTGAAACGGCCTTCGCCGCAGCCCACGTCGAGCGCCGTCTTGCCGTCAAGCTCGAGGAGTTCGCCGGCGATTTCGACACTGGAGGAATACCGTACTTGCCGCGCTTCGGCCATTACTCTAGCTTCTCCCCGCCTTGGGCGGCCCCGGCACCGTTGGGCCGGACGCCGCGGGTGCGTGTTGATCCCGATAGCTAAATGTTTAGACCATACCGCCTTTGAGGTCATGGAAAATACCCCGAGCCCCGCCCCTCCCAGCGCCCGCGCCATGATGGTGCCGCTGGTCACCATGACCGTGGTCCAGACCCTGGTGACCACGGCCGGCTTCGCGGTGCCGGTGTTCGCCGTGCCCTTGGCCCGCGACCTGGGCATAGACCCGGGCACGGTCGGGTTCTACATGTCGGCGGTGTTCTCCACCGCCATGTTCGGCGCCATCCTGGGGGGCCATGGGGTGCGGCGCTTTGGCGCCATCCGCATGGTCCAATCGGCCCTGGCGGCGGCGGCACTGGCGCTGGCGACCTTGTCCTTGGGGGTGCTGGCCCTGGTGGTGCCCGCCGCGCTCTGCATGGGGCTCGCCTACGGCCCGACGACGCCGGCCAGTTCCCATATCCTCGCCCGCACCACGCCGCCGCGGCTCATGCCCATCGTGTTCTCCATCAAGCAGACCGGCGTGCCCCTGGGCGGCGCGCTGGCCGGCCTGTTGGTGCCCCCCATGGTGCTGGCGTGGGGCTGGCGCGGCGCGTCCATCGCCATCGCCGCGGTCTGTCTGGCGGCCATCCCCGTCCTGCAGCCGTTGCGCCGCCGGCTCGATCACGACCGCGCGCCCGGCGCGCGGTTCCAGGGCGGTTTCTTCGGGCCGCTCCGGCTGGTTCTAGGCCAATCCACGCTGCGGCGCATGGCGTTGCTGTCGTTTTCGTTTTCGGCGGTGGGCATGACGATGATCGCCTACCTGGTGACCTACCTGATCGAGGTGGTCGGCCTCGACCTGGTTGCCGCGGGCATGGTGCTGGCGGCGGCCCAGTTGGCCGGGGTGGCGGGCCGCATCGTTTGGGGCGCGGCCTCGGGCACCTTCATCGACGCGCGCCGGCTGTTGATCGTGCTTGGCATCGTCATGTCGGGGGTGTCGTTGGTGATGGCCGGGTTCGCCCCCGGCTGGCCGCCGGTGGCGCTCTACGCCACGGCGGTCCTGTTCGGGGCCACGGCGATCGGCTGGAACGGCGTCATATTGGCGGAATTCGCCCGGATCGCGCCGCCGGGCCAGGCCGGGTTGGCGACCGCCGGGGCGGTGTTCGTCACCTTCGGGGGCATCGTCTTCGCGCCGGCGCTGTTCGGTCTTTTGCTCGCCCTGGGCATCGGTTATACCGGCGGTTTCGTGATGCTGGCGCTGATGGCGCTGATCGGCGTCGGGCTGGCCATGGGGCCGCCCTGGACGGCACTAGGCGGCTCTGAACGGCTCTAGCGCCGTCGGCGTTGGCGCATGGCCAGCCCGACGCGCCGGCGGGCCTGGGCCGCCAGCCGCCTTTGCCGGCGTTCCTCGAACGCGGCGATGACGCGGCGGCGGCGTTGCTTGGCGGCGCGGCGCCGTTCGGAGTTCCAGAGCCGCATGACCCGCCGCCGGTAGGGCAGGCTCTTGGCCGGCTTGGCCGAATGGTAAAGGCCCACGGCCTGGGACCAGGAGCGCTTGGATCGTTGCAGGCGGGTGAGGAAACGCGCCGCGTAATAGACGTTGTGGGCGGGGTCGAAGGCGGCCCTGAGATCGGCGAAGGCATCGGGGTGGTAGGACAGGTTCACCTGCATGCAGCCGACGTCGATATTGCGGATTCCCTTGGCCTGAAGCCGCCGGACGGTGTCGATGGCTGCGGCGCGGTTGGGCAGGAAACGGCTGAACTTGCCGGATCGAACCGTCCAGGGCCAGGCAAATGTTGCCCGCCGCGCCAGGCTGTAGCGGCCCGATTCGGCGAGCGAAATGGCGGCCAGCAGCTGGCTGGGAATGCGGTAGGTGCGCTCCGCGCTGATGATCGCCCTGGCGCAGAGTCTCCCTTGAATTTCAATGGGATCGGCGGTCCGCCAGGCGCCGGCCCGCGGCTCCGAGGAGGCCAGGGACAGGGCCAAAATGCAGCTTATAAGGCCGAGAATGGCGGCCGGGGCGCGCATGACCGGCGTCGCGGCGCGGCGGGGGCGAAAGGGGTTCATGCCTTGATTCCTGCAGCTTTCGGGCCAACCCTAGCCGCCCAACGGTAAAATACCGTTAACTCTTATATATAACATTTGACATTTCTATTTTCCCATGGGAATCTCGCTTCGCGACCTTGGTTCCGATCAGGGGCCCAAGTCGTACACCCTTCTTGGGCGTTTCCTCCCTTATACTTAACGGCCACGCTTCGGCGTGGCCTTTTTTCTCCTTTATCCCGTTTTAGCGGGTTTCCTGTTTCGGCGGGGATCGAGGGCGGCGCAGAGAGGCGGCGCGCGGAAGCCGTCAACCGGTTTCGGCGAGCAGATCGCCGAGCCCGGCGATGGACCCGGCCAGGCCCCGCATGCATCGGGCGAGTTCACCGAGCCCCGGGCCGCGGGTAAACGATTTTTCGTCCATGTAGAGGCTGCGGTTGATTTCGATCTGCAGGGCGTGAATGCCGGCGCCGGGGCGGCCGTAATGGACGGTGGTATAGCCCCCGGAATAGGGAATGTTGCGGGTCACGGTGTAGCCCGCGGCGGCGAGCACGCGCTCCGCGTGCCGGGTAATGGCGCCGTCGCACGATGCCCCGAAACAATCGCCCAGCACGAAATCCACCCGCGCCATGCCGGGGTCCTGGTCCATGGGTCCGCCCACCGACGGCATCGAATGGCAATCGATCAAAAGGCACCAGCCGAAAGCATCGCGGGTTTCCTCCACCAAGGCCTGGAGCGCCCGATGGTAGGGCCGATACAGCCGGTTGATGCGGTCGGCGGCCTCGGCGAAGGTCAGCTTGTCGCGGTAGATTTCCTCGCCGCTGGCCACCACCCGGGCGATGGTGCCGAGGCCGGCGGCGATGCGCGGCGAATGGGTGTTGACGAAGGACGGCAGGGGGTCGGAGAACATTTCGGCGTCGAGTTCGAAGGGCTCTCGGTTGGGGTCCATATAGGCGCGCGGAAACAGCGCCTTGATCAGGGGCGCGCCCATCTCCGGCGCGGCGGCGAAGATCTCGTCGACGAAACTGTCCTCGGATCTGCGCAGGGTGACGTCGTCGAGGCGCGAGGCCGCCTTGAACTCGGGCGTGTAGTCGGTGCCGCTGTGGGGCGAGGCGAAGACCGCCGGCAGGGTACGCTCGACCGGCCGTTGGATGGTGAAGACCCGGTCCGCTTGGGATGGAGGCGCATCGGGCGCATGGGGGATTTCCGTCAGGCTCGCCATAACGGTTGAGGTTTAGCCCATCGACGGGCCTAAGTCACGGTTCCAGCGCGGCGCCCGGCCCTGGCCCGGCCCGGGGCCCGAAATCGGCAAATTTTGACCGAAATTTACCAGTGCTTTATCCTTTGGCAAGAAAATACCGCCATGGTTAACGGCCGGACCCGCCACGAGCGGGGCCAGGGAGCGTGTTTGCTGAAAGTTGGGATATGGCCCGGATACTTCTAGCCGAAGATGACACCACCATGAGGACCTTCCTCGCCAAGGCGCTGGAACGCGCGGGGCACGAGGTCTTCGCCGTCGGCGACGGCTTGGAGGCGCTGGCCGCCTCCAAGGCGGTGCAGTTCGACCTGCTGGTCGCCGACGTGGTGATGCCGTCGCTGGACGGCTTCCAGTTGGCGACCCGGGCGCGCGCCAGCCATCCCGAACTTCGGGTCATGTTCATCACCGGCTTTGCCGCCGTCACCCTGCGCGCCCAAGACCAGGATCTGCGCGGCTCCAAGGTGCTGTCCAAGCCCTTCCACCTGCGCGAGCTGGTCGACCAGGTCAACGATGTGCTCAACCAAAATGCCAGCGTGCTGTAGCCCGCGCGCGCGGCGCGGCGCCGTCGGGCCTTGGCCGGGCGCGGTCGATAAGGTATAACCCGGTCCCGATCCCCGAGCGGGGCCGTCGCCACGGTTGGTGGGGCGCGTAGCTCAGCGGAAGAGCACTACGGTGACATCGTAGGGGTCGTAGGTTCAAACCCTACCGCGCCCACCATTTAAACCTCTAGGAATTCCTGAGGTTTTTGTATTTGTAGAAGTGGAGCTCCATGAGCCCTCATAAGATGAGGGCACCTAGGGGGCACCTTGGCGGTGTTTTTCGGGGTTCCTGAGGTGCAGCAGTGTTAGTTAGGCAGCAATTGGATAGCATTCACATCTTTCCTCGCGGCTGAAACTGTCCCTGTCACGCCGGATCCTCTGTGAAGGCTAAAGTTTGTGGGCCAAACGATCCATCCCGTGATCCGCGAGGCTAACGCCCTGGCTAACAAGTCGATAAAAAAACAGTGTTCCAAACCGCATTAAGCCGAAAAAGCATGCTTTCTGTCGGAGCGATCGAGGTTTCGACGCAACCGCTTGCGTCGGGGGGTTCTTTATTCCTAATGAACGAGACCGAACGGCCCTCATTCCGCCGTTAACCTTATGTCCGCTTTTGGCTAAAAGCGGACATAAGGTTAGCGCCGCTGTGAGGTTGGGCGAAGTGTTTATTCGGTGTTCACAGATGGGAGGAATTTCCAAAGGTGTTCATATGTGAAGACAGTCGAGCACAAGC
>SMUX01133089.1_pt1 | contig 10204 bp, 10 predicted proteins | sample 2456431 | NCBI WGS metagenome assembly SMUX01 (sample SAMN11095930, study PRJNA526329) | marine sediment metagenome | biome: Marine sediment; feature: Surficial sediment; material: Deep marine sediment; isolation source: Hadal surficial sediment | place: Pacific Ocean | collected 2014-11 | depth... | reverse complement strand
CGTATACGTGCTGTGAGAGCATCCGTTCGGCGATTTCCTTGTCGTCGGCCCTGGCGATGCGCTCGAGTTCGATCAGGACCCGGTTTCCGGTCGTGGTTTCGATCTCGATGTTGCCGTAGTCCATGTCGAGGTGGAGGGTGCCTCCGGGACGCACATCATAAGATTTTTTGACGACGTCGCGGATCTGGGTGCCTTTGGCCTGGACGTTGCCGGCTACAAAGGCCAGGAGGAAGACAACGAGGGCCGTTCGGGTGAGCAAGCGGATGAGCTTCATGGTGAGCTTGGCGGTGGAGTGGGTTGGATGTGCTTCCGATTCTAACCCGCTACGTAAACCGGTGGATCGGGTTGCACTCGGCCCGTATGCCCCTTACCTCCCCCCTACACCGCGTTTTATTCATCCTTCTTTTTTGTTGGAACATTAATTGTCTATACACGTAAGTTCGATTCATCCTCTCCTCACAGCGTCCTATTGCCTCATGCCTGTTGAAGACCAGATACGGCAGCCCCGCGTTACGAGCGTCTACCACCAGCTCGCCGTCAATCTTCATGGTACGACCAGTTGGTTCCATCGCATCAGTGCGGCGTGGCTGGCGCCCTACGATCTGTCCCTCCAGCAATACAACGTCTTGCGTATTCTGCGTGGGCAGCACCCCCGGACGGCGCGGGCGACGCTGGTGCAGCAACGGATGATCGACCGGATGTCCAACGTCTCCCGGCTCATCGAAAAGCTGCGGCACAAAGGCCTGGTCGGACGCTGCACCTGCCCCGTCGACCGCCGGGCCGTCAATGTGACGATCACCGACAAGGGGCTGGCGTTGCTCGCGGTGCTCGACGAGGCCGAAGACGCCTGGCTCGACACGTTCAAGAAACTAACCCCGGAGGAGGTAGACACACTCAACCGGCTGCTGGACAAGCTGCACGAGTAATTGCGGGTTTACTTCGTCAGTCGCCTGCGGCTCGTGTGGGGTTGCGGGTTTCTCGTTCTCAAAACCCTGATCCATACCCCGTAACCCTAAACTCGAAAACTAGAATCGCCATGCTCAACGACGTTAGCACGCTCGACATCACGGTCTATCCGCCGGCGAAGCAGGGACGCGGCGCGTTCGACGGGGGCCGGATTACGGAATACAAACCGATCGGCTTCGCCGGCGACGGTGCGGAGGTCAAACGGGTGGGACCGTTGTTCTACTGGGCCTGGGCCTCGGCGCACGCGCCCAGCAAGATCGGGTTGCACCCGCACAAGGCTTTCGAGATTATGAGCTACGTCCTGGAGGGCGAAATCGGTCATTACGATACACTGGGCACGCGAAGCCGTGTCAGCCAGGGTGGGGCGCAGGTGATGCAAACCGGATCCGGGGTGATGCACGAAGAAGAAATGTCGGAAGCCGGCACGCAGTTTTTTCAGATCTGGTTCGAGCCGTATCTGCAAGAAGCGCTCAAACGCCCGCCCACGTACGCCGAGTATCATCACGAGGACTTTCCTGTTCACGAAGAAGACGGGGTCACGATTAAAACTGTGATCGGCGAAGGGGCGCCCATTCAACTCGTGGCCGAGGTCGCGATGGTGGACGTTACGGTGGCGCCCGGTGCGTTGTATCGCCGGAGGCTCGCGGCAGGACGGAGCCTGGCTGCCGTCGCCATCCGTGGATCAGGCGCCTGGCAGGCCGACGACGACGAGGCGCCGATCCCCGTTGCCGCACAGGATTTTACGGTCATTCATGCCGAATCCGACGCCGCGCTTACGGTCACGGCTGATGAGGGAGAACCGCTCCGGCTGGCTCTGATCGAAGTACCGACCGAGGTGGACTATCCGCTGTATCGGAAGTAATATTCTGCCTCTTCATGCAACCAAACCTTATCTCCCTGTAACGCTTTGAAAAGCCGACGCTTTAGCGTCGCGATGGGACGCAACCTCTGGGCTTTCCAGGCGTTGGATCTGGTATTTCCATAAAAAAACCGCGAAGGCACCCTTCGCAAGACTATGCACTCGACAACAACGACTTTCCCCTTCCGCAGCACGATGAGCCTGGCGCCTTTGTTTGAGTTCTGGCGTACGGTGGAGAAAGACAAATCGTCGCCGCGCGCGGTGGTGGCGCGTCAGATCCAGAAGCGGCTCGACGAAACGCCCGAGTTGGCCCAGCCTATCGAAGACCAGGCCCTGCTCGATCAGCACCGCGACCTGCTCGACTTGATGATGGTCGCCATCTTCCCGCCGGCGCTCTGGGAAGAGAGCATCATGGCTGTCTCCGGGCCGTTCAAGATGACACCGTTCTATATGACGCCGGCCTTCAAGCACCTGAATATTTTCGAACGAGGGTGTCCGGAGTACATGAACAAGGGCGACTTTACCGAAGAGCATTTCGACCAAATGCGCACGCTCTTCGCCGGTCACGCGATCCTCGAGAAGTACCATCAGGTCGATATGCCCAAGAAGCATCCCATGATCTTCGCCCTGACCGATGAAGAGACGGGGCTCGACACGTATTACAAGTTCGATTTCAATACGAATTTTGTTACGATTGTACCCCAGGGCAAACCCAAGAAGCTCTCGCAGGAGCAGATCGAGCACCTCCTGGACGAGCCGCAGAATGTGCCGCTCTGGCTGGAGATGATGCCGCCCAAGAATTTCGAGTTCCAGGGCTTCATCGTGATATCGGCAACCGAAGTGACGGACCAGTCGGTGCTCTCGGAACTCAAAGACGACCTGCTGCACAGGGGCGCCATGGCCTCGTCCAAGAAGGTCGACCACTTGCAACGACGCCTCCGCAGCCTGCTTCGCCAGCCGGACCTCGAACTGGGCCTGATCTGCCTGCAACGGGACGACATCGACGGCATCACCACCGCCAAAGCTATCGGGCGCAGCCTGCTGCTGGGCGATACGGGCGCGCCGGCCTGTCCTTACAGGGGCCAATCGGTCTACGCCCAGGCCTACGAGCGCGAAGAACCCCTCGTGGTGGGCGACTTGACGTCGTGCGAGGCCTGTACCGGCTTCGAACATCACCTGAAGGGCCTGGGCTTCCGCACGTTGGTGCTGGCGCCGTTGCGCTACGAGGGCAAGCTCATCGGGATGCTGGAACTGGCCTCCCCCCGTCCTAACGCGATCAGCGCGTTCCTGGTGACGCAGCTGGGCGCGGCCATCTCGCTCTTTGCTACGGCGATGAAACGGACCCTCGACGAAGAGGAAGACCGGGTGCAGGCGATCATCAAAAAGCATTACACGGCCATCCATCCCGCCGTCGAGTGGCGGTTCCGCGAGGCGGCGCAGGCCTACCTCGATCACCAGGCGACCGACCGGATGGCTCAGATCGATCAGGTTGTCTTCAACAACGTCTACCCGCTCTATGGGCTCTCCGACATCCGCAACTCCTCCTCGACACGCAACAAGGCGATCCAGGACGACTTGCTGGAGCAGCTCAACCTGGCGCATAACGTGATCGTCGAAGCCGCCATCTACCAGCCCTTGCCGGTGCTCGACCAGATCAGCTACCGCATCAGCCAGTACGCCGACCGCATCGCCGAGGGCGCCAGCACCGAGGACGAAACGAGCATCCTCGACTTTCTGCACCGGGAGGTCGAGAGCTTATTCGACCGCCTGGCGTTGTTCGGCGAGCGAGTAGGCGAGCGGATTAAAACCTATAAGAACGCGCTCGATGCGGAGTTGGGCGTGCTCTATAATAAACGCCGCGACTTCGAAGAGAGCGTCACCCGCCTCAACGATACCATCTCGGCTTTCCTCAACGAACAGGAGAGCCACGCTCAGGAGATGTTCCCCCACTACTTCGAGTCGTTCAAGACCGACGGGGTGGACTACAACATCTACGTGGGAGCCTCGCTCGCCGAGCCGGGACCGTTACCGGTCACCGACGACGACATCGAACGGCTCTACCTGCGCAACATGCGGCTGTGGCAGTTGTTGGTGATGTGCGGGATCGAATGGGAATTGAAGAAGCTCAAGCCGACGCTGAAGATGCCGCTCGACGCGACGCACCTTATCCTGGTGCAGAGCGTGCCGCTGTCGATCCGCTTCCGCATGGAAGAAAAGCAGTTCGACGTCGATGGGGCCTATAATATCCGGTACGAGATCGTCAAGAAGCGTATCGATAAGGCGGTGGTGCAGGGCACCGGAGAACGCCTGACCCAACCGCATAAGATCGCCATCGTCTATTCGCAGGCGCGGGAGGCCTTCGCCTACCTGCAGTACCTGGACTACTTAAAAGCAGCGGGCTACATCACCGGCGAGATCGAGGAGTTCGACCTCGAGCCGATGCAAGGCGTGCACGGTCTGAAGGCCTTGCGCGTGACGGTGAGCGAAAAAGCGCCCGAGTCGGGCATCGACATCGAGCCGGCGAAGATCAAGGCCGTGACCAAGAAGCTACCGGTGTCGGCGTGAGGGTGTTTGAGTGTTATGGTGTTATCGTGTTTGTGTTTTTTCTAGATCACCCAACTATAACACCTTAACACTTTAACACTCAAACACGATATCGTATGGAAACGATTCGGGATAAAGAGCAGCCGCAGCGCCGGTACACCGCCTTGATCATGGCCGGGCGTCGCGGGGGTCCTGACACGCTGGCCGAGGCTACAGGCGCCCCTCATCGCGCGTTGCTCGACGTGCAAGGCGTCCCGATGCTCGAACGCGTGGTGCGCACTCTCGAAGCGGTCCCCTGCATCGAACGCATGGTGGTCAGCATCGACGTGCCGGCGTTGTTGGAGCAGTTTCCCGGCCTGGCGCGACGCGTCGCCGACGGCAGCCTGGCTGTCGTGTTGAGCGAATCCTCGCCCAGCCGCAGCGTGCTGCGTGTGCTCGAAGAGACCGCGACCGACGAAGCCGTGTTGGTCACCACAGCGGATCATGCGTTGCTGACCCCGGCCATGGTGGAGCACTTTCTCGCAAAGGCCGAAGGCAGCGAAATAGACCTGGCCGTGGCCCTGGTCGAAGAAAAGAGAATACGCGCACGCTTTCCCGAATCGAAACGCACGTACATCCCTTTTCGCGGTGAGCGATTTTCGGGGGCGAACCTCTTTGTTTTCCTGACTCGCCCCGCCCTCCGCGCAGCCGAGTTTTGGGTCCGGGTTGAGCAATTTCGCAAGCAGCCCTGGCGGCTGGCCCGCGCTTTCGGCCTGCCGACGCTGTTGCTCTTCTTGTTACGTCTGCTGGACCTGGAGGCGGCTATGCAACGAGCCTCGCGCACCATCGGAGCCCGAATCCTGGCCGTACGCATGCCCTTCGCCGAGGCCGCCGTGGACGTCGACCGGCTCAGCGACCTCGACCTCGTCAATGCGATCCTTTCTAAGAGAACATCTCTATAGGAAAGGCGTTTGCCAGGGGCTCTTGAACGATTCGACGAAGGCGTCGTACCCTCTATGATTCCAGTAGATACCACCGAACCAACACTGCTCACCAGGAAAACGACGGCCCCCACCGTTTCACCGTCTCTTGGGACTAAGCAGATTCGTATCGGTATCCTTAGCAACCGTCGCGCCTGGCAGAGCAACGCGCACCTGCCCCGCCTCCGGTCCTTTTTGGCGACACACCCCGAGGTGGTGCACGTCGAGACGAACGCGCCTGAAGACTTGCCTGCGGTGCTCACGGATCTGGCTGATCAGGAGGTCGAACTTCTGATGGTTTACGGGGGCGACGGCACGCTGCAACACGTGCTCACGGAGATCCTGGGGAGCGGTAGCTTCGGTGACCGGATCCCTATGATCGCCCCCTTGCGCGGCGGTCGCACAAACCTGACGGCCCTGGAGATCGGCACCCAGCGCGACCCCATCAAAGGCATCACCGACATCATCAAGGCTGTCGATACCGGTCGGCTCGACGAGCGCGTGTGCTCGCGCCACGTGCTGCACCTGACGAGCAAGCGGGGCGACGTGGACCACTACGGGATGATTTTTGGCACCGGTACAACCTACAACGCCGTTGAACTGGTGCATCGGGCGTTCCCCAACGGTCGCTCCCAAGGCGTCTTCGGCTCTGTCGTGGTTCTGGGTGGGTTATTCTTCAGACGAGCCTTCCCCAAGATAAATACCGATAACGGCCTCTACTTCCACGAAAAGGTCCAGATTTTCCTCGACGGCAAACCGACCGAGCACGAGGAATACCTTCTGGTGCTGACTTCCACGCTGCGTCACGTCTTCCTTCACTTCCACCCGTTCTGGGGCCAGGAACCGGCGCCGGTGCGTTTTAGCTCGGTCGCGGCGGGCGCTAAACGGTTCGCGCTGGCCATTCCGCGCCTGCTCAGCGGCAAACCCGGTGGGATTGTCACCGAGGAGAACGGCTACACCAGCCACAACCTCCACCAGGTCGAGTTGCGCATGGACGGCGGCCTCGTCCTCGACGGCGAACTTATTGCGCCGGAAGAAGGCCGCATCCTCACCATCACGGCCGACGACTGCCTCGACTTCGTCCGCGCCTAAACTATGGCCCTCGCCCTGGACGTTCCCCTGACGCGACGTATCGCCCTGGAGTTGGACCGCCCCCCGCCACCCGGCGTAGAGGTGCTCTGCGAGACCATCCGCGCCCGTCACGGACCGGCGGTAGCGGCCATCCTCTTCTACGGCTCCTGCCTGCGCAAAGGCACCCTGGAGGGGGTGCTGGACTTTTACGTGCTCGTCGATAGCTATCGCGCCGCCTATCGCCGCCTCTTGCCAGCCGTGTTCAACCGGCTGCTCCCGCCCAACGTCTTCTACCTCGAACAGGACACCGAGCAGGGAACGCTCCGCGCCAAGTATGCGGTGATCTCCGTCCGCGACTTCGAGCGTTGTGTGCGTCCGGCGTGTATGCACGCTTACATCTGGGCTCGCTTTGCCCAGCCGGCGCTGCTGGCGTTCACGCGCGACGAGGAGGCACGCGCCCGGGCGGTACGAGCGACTGCACAAGCCGCGGTGACGTTGGTCCAGCGTCTGGCGGTATTTCTGCCTGTGCAGCACGACGCGCAGCGTTTTACCGCCTCGGCGCTGTGGAATGAAGCCTTCGCCCGCACCTATGGGGCCGAACTACGCACCGAATCCCAGGAAGCGGTCCGCAGCGTCTACCAGGCCGACCCGGCGCGCTACGACGGCGTGGCAGCCGAAACCCTGGCCATGCTGCATCAACAAGGCTGGCTCGACGAGGTCAACCGGCATCACGACACGTTCGAGGTGAAGATGCCCCGCGCTCGGCTTCAACGCACGCGGTGGACGTGGCGTCTGCGACGGCCCCTGGCCAAGGTTATCGCCGGTGAACGCTTGATCAAGTCGGCCTTCACGTTCGGCGATTGGTTGCCCTACGCCTTGTGGAAACTCGAACGCCACACGGGCACGAAGGTGGAGTTGACCCCACGCCAGCAACGTCACCCGTTCCTCTTCGGCTGGCCCGTCCTCGTCCGCCTGCTCCGGCGCGGAGATTTGCGGTAGAAATTCTAAAATCGATGCTCGATTTTAGAAAAATCGAGCGTCATCCCCTCAAAGGCAGCGGTGCAGGCGATGCCGTGGGTCGCGAGGTGGGCGCGAGCGTCGGCTTGCAGGACGTCGAGGGCGTCGTCGGTGCGGTCGGGGTCGTGATGGAAAAGGACCAGGTGCTTGACGCGGGCAGCAACGGCGAGTTCTAAGACTTGATGGACGGAACTATGCCCCCATCCGTGTTTGACGAGCATGTCGTCGGCGAGATACTGAGCGTCGTGGCAGAGCACGTCGGCGTCGTGGCAGAAGGCGGCAAACTCGTCGAACGTGGTGGTCTTTTTTGAGGCTCCGAGTTCGTTATCGGGGATGAAGACGAAGCGGCGACCCTGGTGCGTCAGCCGATAGCCAAAGGCTCCACCGGGATGGTTGACGGGCAGCGCCTCGACTTCGAAGCCGTGAGCGTGGAGGTAGGCCAGCCCATCGGTTTCGACGCGGTGGTAGGCGCAGCGCAAGTCTTTCGGGCAGAGCGGAAAGTGTACGCCGTCGAGCATGTCGAGCAGCGACCAGGCCTTGTCGTTTTTCGGATAATCGAGCAGATGCACCGAACGGTTCGGCTCGTGGAGGGGGTGGAAGTACGGAAAGCCGAGGATGTGATCGGTATGGAGGTGCGAGAGCAGGAGGAAGATTTCCTCGTCGGTGCCCATGAGCGCTCTTCCCAGGTCCCGGATTCCCGTTCCGGCGTCGAGCACGAGCACCTTGCCCTCGATCTCAACGCTGACCGTGGTGGTGTTGCCGCCGTACCGCACGGTGTGCGGCCCCGGTGTCGGCATGGTTCCTCGAACGCCCCAGAATTTGACGATCATAGACGCACGTTGAGTCCTACGGCCCAAAAGGAACCGTCAAGGAGAACGCTATCAAGATGTAGACGATAACGAAGCTGAGGACACCGAGGACGACCGCGATCATAAGCGCCGTATAGGCGGTACGCAGCAGGCGAAACTTCTTCTGGAGAACCGCACCGAGGCCGTATATATCGACGATCATGTTGTAGTACAGATTATCGGTGTTCTGCATCAACTCGGTTATCCCCTGTATGTAATCGTCCCGGGACATGTGCACGAAGTTACCGAAGAAGAGGATGTTGGCATTGTTCTGCCGCACGTCTTCCAAGGTGATGACGGTACTGCTGACCCGAGGGCGTGCCGCCAGGATCGCATAGACGAGCGAGATGAGACACCCCACCAGCAGCACCGACGTGGGAATGAGCAACCAGGGATTGGCGTCAATCTTGGACGAGAGCCCGGCCAGAACAACAGAGATCACGATGCTGTTGACGCCCATGATCATGTTGGACTTGGAATCGGCCAGGGCGCTCAAGTCCATATTGACGCGATACGAGGTACGAAACATCGTTTCGATGCCCCGCGAGGTGCCCAGCGTGGCGCGTCCCGGCTTTTTCTTGTCTTTCTTATTCTTTTTGTTCTTCTTGTCTCCTGGCGCCATAGGCGCTCTCGCGAGGGCTTCCGGCGCCTGCCTGATACCCTCTGGCCCCGGTGTAGCGGCTTCGGGGGTCGCAGGCGTCTCAGCCGGCGAAGCCCCTGATAGGTGTTCCTCTGCCATAAGTCGTTGATCGTGTGGAAAGAGTTAACGGCCTCGGACCCTTTAAAGAATCGGTCTCCTATTCGTTTCATCATACGATGCTACGCGCATTTCTGCCATACTACACGCACGTCGTAGCCCTGCTGGTGCTGCTCGGGGTTACACCCTCGGCGTGTACACAGGAAGGCTCCTTGCAAGCGCAGGATCCGGCGTCGCCGTCCGAGACGCTCGCCCCCTACACCTTCGACCGCCCCGACGCCCTCTTCCGTCTCCCCAACAGCCTCCGGGAAATCTCCGGCCTGACCGTGCTCGACGACCAGACGCTGGGCGCGGTTCAGGACGAGAAAGGCAAGCTCTACTTGCTCAACATACACACCGGCGAGGTCGAAGATGATCCCCGGTTCGACAAAGACGGTGACTACGAAGGCCTGGCACGCGTCGGCGACCGGGTCTTTGTCCTGCGTAGCAACGGCACGCTCTATGAGATTACGAATTGGCGTGCAAAGAAGCTCGAAACCGTCAAACATAAAACATTTTTGGGCGCTAAACACGACACGGAGGGCCTGGCCTACGACGCGACCAACGCCCGCCTGCTGATCGCCTGCAAAGAATTCGCGGGCAAGGGCCTCAAGAACCGGAAAGCCATTTACGCCTTCGACCTCGAAACCGAAACGTTGCTTGACGAGCCGGTCTTTACCATCGACACCCGCGCCTTCACCGAGCAGACCGACGCCGGCGGGATCAACGATCAAATCCGCCGGGCCGTGCAACCGGCCATTGACCTGAGCGGTTTTAAACCGTCGGCGCTGGGCCTTCATCCCATCACGGGCGAGCTCTACGTGCTTTCTTCCGTCCGAAAGGCTTTGGTTGTCTTGAATGCCGAGGGCATGATAACGGCGGTCTGGGTGTTGCCGAAGAAACGGTTTCGCCAACCCGAGGGCCTGGCCTTCCTGCCCAACGGCGACCTCTTTATCGCCAGTGAAGGGAGCGGCAAGAAAGCCGTCCTCATGCGGTTTAATTACCACCCGTGAGCGGTTTTCAGTTACCTCCAATCCATCGCCCAAATGAAGGATGATGCCCTCACTAGTATGGGGGTATGGACGTGTGGGCGTATGGGTGAGGATAAGGCCGTTCCGGGAAAATAATTGTTCATTCCCGAGCATGCCTCTAACGGGAAGCGATGGCGCGGTATGAGAGGCCGTTAGTGCGGTTGGAGCGATGG
>SMUX01290384.1_pt1 | contig 10207 bp, 7 predicted proteins | sample 2456431 | NCBI WGS metagenome assembly SMUX01 (sample SAMN11095930, study PRJNA526329) | marine sediment metagenome | biome: Marine sediment; feature: Surficial sediment; material: Deep marine sediment; isolation source: Hadal surficial sediment | place: Pacific Ocean | collected 2014-11 | depth 0-1... | reverse complement strand
GCGGACTCTGAAGGTCTCGAAGATGATCCATCGAGTCTTCGCGGACATCGTGCTCGTGCTGCACTTCGCCTTCGTGGCGTTCGTTGTGCTCGGTCTCGTGCTGGTTCTGGTCGGCGGGGCCTTGCGATGGCGCTGGGTGCGCAACCCGTGGTTCCGGTGGTGCCACGTCCTGGGCATCCTCATCGTGTTTCTTCACGCATGGGCGGGGATCCGGTGCCCGCTGACGATCCTCGAAATCGAGCTTCGGACGCGGGCCGGCGAGACCACCTACACGGGCGGCTTCATCGCCCACTGGATGCACGAGCTGCTCTTCTTCGATGCCCCGCCGTGGTTCTTCACCGTCGCCTACACGATCTTCGGGGGCCTCGTCGCGGCGAGCTGGTTCCTCGTGCGTCCTCGCCGGATGCGTATCACCCGCTGACCCCGTTCCTTCCCGATCTAAATATCGAGGTTCCGCACCTCCAGGGCGTGCTCCTCGATATAGGCCCGCCGGCTCTCGACGTTTTCACCCATGAGGGTGGCAAAGAGCTGATCGGTGTCCGAGGCCGTGTCCCAGGTCACCCGCAAGAGTGTGCGGCGTGCCGGGTCCATGGTTGTGTCCCAAAGCTCTTCTGGGTTCATCTCGCCCAGTCCCTTGAACCGCTTGATCTCGATGCCGCGACGGCCGATCTGGTGCAACCCGTCGAGGATCATGGAGAGGTTGGGCACGGCGATCACCTCGCTCTTGGGCGAGTCAGGCTCCAGGAGCCAGGCAAAACGCGTGGGAAGCGTCTCACCGGCGACGGATTCCACCTGGACGAGCGTGAAATCGTCAATGTTGATCTCGAAGGCGGCGAGCCTGCCGAAGAGCTCTTGCAGCTCGCGGTTCTCATGAAGCTCTTGAAGGGTGGCCACCTTCTGCAGGTTTCCGTCAGCGGCTCCGTCACCGGTACTGAGATCGTCGAGGATGAAGTTGTTGGCGGTGATCAGCTCCTGCGCCTGCTCCTCGGACCAGCACAGCTGCTCGCCGTCCTGCCAGCGGAGCCTGTGCGTGGGCAATTGGCGCTGGCCGGTGGGATCCTGTTCGCGTGATGCCAGAAGCGCCGTGAAGGGAATCCCCCGGCGCTGGGCGACGTGAACCAGCTCCTGGAGCCGGGTCAGTACCTGGAGCAGCTTCTTGAGGTCTGTGCCGTGGATCCGCCGCCGCTCGTTGCCGTGCTCGTCACGGAGCAGCAGGACGGCGTTCGCCAGCGCAAGATCGGAGAGCACCTTCGCGAGCTCCTTCTCGTTGACCACGTAGTGACTCTTCTTGTTCCTGGTGACCATGAAAAGCGGAGGTTGGGCCAGAAAGATCTTGTTGTGCCGGAGGAGTTCGGGCATCTGGCGGAAGAAAAACGTCAGAAGCAGCGTCCGGATATGAGAACCGTCTACATCCGCATCAGTCATGATGATGACGCGGCCGTAACGGAGCTTGGAGATGTCGAAGTCCTCACCGATGCCGCACTGCAGCGCCTGGATCAGGATGCGAATCTCCTCGAACGCAAGCACCTTGTCGATCCGCGCCTTCTCCACGTTGAGGATCTTGCCGCGGATCGGAAGGATCGCCTGGGTCTCGTGATCCCGCCCGCCCTTGGCCGACCCGCCCGCCGAGTCACCCTCGACGATGAAGATCTCCGACCGGTCGACGTCACGCGTCGCGCAGTCGGCGAGCTTCTGTGGCATGCCGCCCGATTCCAGGGCGCTCTTGCGTTTGATCAGCTCCCGGGCGCGGCGCGCCGCTTCGCGGGCCTGGGCGGCGAGGACGGCCTTCAGACAGATCTTTCTCGCCTCGGTGGGGTTCTCTTCCAGCCAGGACTTCAGTTGCCCGGCGACGGCGGCGCTGACCAGGCCCTCCACCTCCGGGCTCAAGAGCTTCTCTTTGGTCTGGTTGTTGAATTGCGGCTCGGGAATCTTGACCGACACGATCGCCGTGAGCCCCTCGCGGAGGTCATCGCCGGTGGGCGTGACGTCCTTCAGAATCTTGTTGCTCTTGGCGTATTTGTTGATGGTACGGGTGAGCGAGGTCTTAAAACCGGAGACATGGGTGCCGCCGTCTGGGTTGTAAATGTTGTTGCCGAAGCCCAACAGGAGCTCGTTGGGCGAGTCGGTGTACTGCATCGCAATGTCGACGGATATTCCCTGTGACTCATCGACTTGCTGGATGCCGATAAGAGGGCTGACGACCGTTTTGGCGCGGTTGAGGTGCTCGACGTAGCCCAGGAGGCCGTTTTCGAAGCAAAACATGTCCTCGCGCGGCTTGCCGCTGCGGTCCACGCGTTCGTCGATGAGGCGGATGGACGCGCCGGGGTTGAGATAGGCCAGCTCACGAAGGCGGTGCTGAAGTATCTCGTAGCGAAAAGCGGAGTCATTGAATATTTTCGGGTCGGGCAGAAAGCTGATCTTGGTACCCGATTTCATGGGGGTGTCGATCGCGTTGTCCCGCGTCGCCAGGACATGCAGAGGCTTGACGATCTCGCCACCGGCAAAAGTGATCAGGTACACGCGACCGCCCTTGACAACCTCGACCTCCGTCCATGCCGAGAGGGCGTTGACGCACTTGACGCCGACGCCGTGGAGACCGCCGGAGACCTTGTAGACGTTGTCGTCGAACTTTCCCCCGGCGTGCATCTCGGTCATGATGACCTCGACGGCGGGCCGGCCGTTGATCGCCGGATTCTCGTGAACCATGGGGTCCACAGGCATCCCCCGGCCGTCGTCGATGACGGTGCAGGAGCCGTCGACCCCGAGGCGGACGGTGACGGAGGTGGCAAAGCCCATCATCACCTCGTCGATGGCGTTGTCCACGCACTCGTAGACGAGGTGATGCAGGGCGGAGAGGCCCACGCCGCCCACGAACATGCCGGGGCGTTTGCGGATTGCTTCCAGCCCCTCGAGCACTTGGATCGACTCGGAGGTGTAGTCGCCGGTTGTGCTGGTGGCTGCGTTGTCGCGGTTGGCCATGTGTCGTCTAGAGGGGGGGGTGAAATAGTCCCCTGAAGGAACTGGAATTATAGCCGGCCTGATATCTTTTCGTCATTGCGTCCGTCGTCCCATGAGCATGGCATGGTGGGGTCTGAAGGGTTCCAGACAACGTCCGCCGCGTGTCTCCCCGCGCGATCCTGAGGCCCCTCTGCGTACGGTGATAGTGGAGCGTTTCCGGAACCGGGGCCGATACCTCCGATAACCTCGGCCCGGCTGCGGAGGATGGTCCGGTCATGTGTGATTCACAGACTTCAGACAAAGAGAATCGTTGTGCGCCGGCCGGTTCCTGCTTACGGCTGGGGTTCCTTCTGTTGGCGGTCGGTCTCGTGGCCGGCTGTTCCCGTCAGATGCTCACCCGCATACCCCCACCGTCGTGGGAGGTCCCCGTCAACGGAACCGTGCCGACCCAGGACCCGCTTGCCGGCCCCGGTGGTGGCGTGGGCAAGACGGCTGAGACATCGTGGCAAGCGGGGGTGCTGTCACGGTCCCTGTGGGCGCGGGAGCGCCCCTCGCCAGCGCGAATGAACCGGATGACCACGATACGGTACATCACGGTGCACCACGACGGGATGGACCCATTCTACGGCACCGACATTCAAAGCGTCGCCGCGCACCTTGAGCAGATCCGCCAGCTGCACCGCAACAAGGGCTGGGGTGACATCGGCTATCACTTCGCCATCGATCGCGCCGGCCGTGTCTGGGAGGCCCGATCGCTGTTGTATCAGGGCGCCCATGTCAAGGATCACAACCCCGGCAACATCGGTGTGGTGGCCCTTGGCAACTTCGAGATGCAGATGCCCTCCCAACCGCAGCTCGCTGCCCTGCAGCGCCAGCTCAGGGTGTTGATGCGGGCCTACGCCGTGCCGCCGGCGCGTGTGCACACACACCAGGAGTGGCAGGGGGCCGCCACCGCCTGCCCCGGCGGCAGGTTGCAGGAGTTTGTGGAGACAACCCGGCGCAGAGGCGGGCTGGGTTAGGAATGCTGTCGGCTATCGGCTTTCAGCTGTCGGCCGGTGATGTACCTGTGCCGGCCGCCGAAGAAGGCAAAGATTCACTGCGGAGGACCGCGGAGAATAGAGCAGCGTTTAGGGTTCAGAGTTCAGGAAGAGTGCTGTCGGCCATCTCTGGGTGGCTGGGTCTGAGCGAAGCGAAGGCCCGGTCCTAGGCGCTAATTCCAGCTCAACCCCTTCGGCCAGCTGCGGTGCGACTGGCGGTCGGCTCGGCCGACGAGATCGTCGAGATGCGCCAGCTCGTTCTTGATGATCACGGCGCGTCGTACCGGGTTGGCCTCCGCAAGAAGACGGTATTTCAGTTCGCCTTCCGCCAGCAGCGCGAACCCGATGAGCTCCAACAGGGCCTGCGTCGAGACCTCGGTCCGATCGAACCACTGCATCACCGACTCCACGGCGCGGAGCCGGGCCAAGTGGGGGCGTGACAGCATCTGGCGGAGCTGCTCGCGGATTTCTTTCATCTGCGGCGGCTGTGCCTTCACCGACTCCAGCGGTCTTAATCGAGCCAGCCGGTAGCGGCGCCCGTCAGCGGGCTCGAACATCTCGAGGATCCTGGCCCGGCAGACACCCTGCAGCACGATGGCCTGGCATCCGCCTCCAAGCGGTTGATGCTCGATGATCTGGCCGACGCAAACCGCCGGCCGCAACCTCGCGAGCCCGCGGCGGCCTCTCGTGTGTCCATTGCGCGCGAAGCTGGCGACCGCGATCTGCCCGGCGCTGTCGAGCACGTCGTTGACCAACTGGGAGTATCGCGGTTCGATTATGTGCAGAGGCTGGACTGCGTGCGGCAGCAGGACCGCCTCAGGTAGCGGGAAGACCGGCATGGGCCGGCGGAAGTTCACTTGAATCGCTACTGTCATCCGGACAATGATAGGCTTGAGACTGAGGGCGGAGGCCAGAGGACCCCAACGACCGTTGTGACGAGCGACAGGTGGTCAGCCGAAGGTGGACTCAATGTCATGATACGCCTTGGGCAGGGCGCTCCTGACGGACTCGAGCTGCTCTATGGTGATGCCGAGGTCGGCGATCGTCTCGGGGTCGATCTCAATCTCCGGCAGATCGCTCCGGAAGCCGAAGCCTCCCTCGGCTGCGAGGCGATCGGCCACGTAGACGATCGACGTCAGCATGCGGTTGGGCACCGGCAGCGCAGCGGGATCGTGGTGGTGGCGCGTGACGTAGGTGAATGATTTGGGGAATTTCCACGCCTCGCACAGCCCGGCACCGAACGCCTCGTGGTCGGCGCCAATGATTCGCCGCTCGACCTCGCGCATGTCGCCGCAGGGAACACCGTTTTTGTCGAACTTGAGCTCGTCGAAAACCTGGAGGAACTCGTTCCGCATCGCCTGCACCTCGACCATGATGCCGATGTCGTGTATGAGACCCGCCAGGAAGGCCTCGTCGGACAACCCCAGGTGCAGCTCATCACACACCAGCTTGCTGCCCACGGCCGTCGCAATGGAGTGAATCCAGAGATCCCTCGCCGAGAACTCCCGGCACAGGTCACCGCCGCGGAAGAGCTTGGTGAGGCTCGCCGCGATGGCGATGTTCTTGACGGCATTGAGCCCAAGGAGCACGATCGCCCGGTTGATGGATCCGATCTGTCTCGGGAGGCCGTAGAAGGCGGAGTTCACCACCTTTAGGATGCGGCTGCATAACGCCGGATCGTTGCAGATTATGTTGTGGAGATCCTGAGCTGTGCTGCTGGGATCCTCGACGAGCTCGATGATCTTGAGCGTGATCTCGGGAAGCGTGGCGATGTGGCTGATTTCCGAGATGGCTGAGGTCACGATCGCTTGCTGGTCATCGCTACTTATGGTGCCCATAGCGGGTCCCCTGGTACGAAAGCCCGATTGGATAATCGAACCCCGGGCCAGGGGACTTGATCGAAGGTCCGGAGAATATCGTTGCTCTGCCCCCGACGCCGCCAGCGGGCGTTCCCGTGGATCGAAGCCAGGAGCAGGTTGTGAAACCGCTTCTAGCCCGGATTATTCATGAACGTCGTCGCGAGGGCGCAGCAAATGGTCATGAATAATCCAGGCTAGAACACATTGAGCTTTGCGAGCGGGTGCTCGGAGAAATCCAGGGTGGCCAGCAGTTGGGCCGTCCGGAGCCCGGCTCGGCCTCCGCCGAAGGGATGGGAGACCCCGTTGGAGGGCTCGGCCAGGCCTCTTGAGATCGCTGCCTCGATTGGCCCCATTTCCCACTCGGGAACGTCGATCACGTTATCCGGAAGTTCCCGGCCCGCCTGGCGGGTCCCGACGTTTATGCAGCGGACCCCGAGGGCGGCGCACTCGATAAGCCCCGCGCTGGAGTTGCCCACGAGAAGCTTCGCCCGCTTGAGCAGGCGGATGAAATCGCCCCGGGGCAGGTGTGCCTCGCGCCGGCACCCTGATTCCCCGATCGCGGCGATGATGCCGTCACGGCCCGCATCGTAGTTGGGGTCCATGGCCAGGACCCGCCCGAACCGCGCGCATGCGGCAAGAAGACGCTCGGCCCGCCTTCGCTCCTTTCCGGCAGAATCGCCGGCAGGATGCAGCATGAAAAGGATTTCCGGGCGGCCCAGGGCCTCAAAGGTGTCGTCGTCCAGCGGCGGGACCTCCCTGAGCCCGTCGACGGCAGGCGAGCCGACGAGGTGGATTCGCCTGGGTTCCTCACCCAGGGCCGCGATCCGCCGGGCGGACTGTTCGGTTGCGGGCAGGTGAACGTGGGCCAGCTTGGTTATCGCATGTCGCAGCGACTCGTCCGCGATCCCTTCGGCGCGGTCGCCACCGTGCATGTGCGCGACTCGAACCCCCGCCACCGCGGCTGCTGCTGCTGCTGCAAACGCCTCGATGCGATCCCCCAACAGAAGCACGATGTCGACGGGTGTGCGGGCGAAAAACGCCCCGAGACCACAGATGCCCCGCCCCAGGGCGATCGCTTCGTCAGTCCGCCGCCCGCGGCCCGCCTCCTGCATCGGAATCGTCGCCGCGACCTCGAACTCGGCGGCGACCTCTTGATGTGTCCCGGCGGCCGGCAGCAGGTGGGTGCCGGTGGCAAGGACAAGCAGGTCGAGGTCCGGGTGGTCTCGAATCGCCCGCATGACTGGACGAAGGAGCCCGTAGTCCGCCCGTGAGCCGGTCACAACCGCCACGGTACGAGGTGATGTCACGCCAGGTCTTCCTCGCGCAAGGGCACGTCGGCTTCGACCGACCGCGACAGACGACGCCCCAGTGTCTCAGAGAGACGTGACGGCTCGATCCCGAACCCGGGCCGTTTGATCGTGAGGTCGTCACGGACCAGCACGCCCCCCGCCCTCAGAGCGCGCCTCGTGGTGAGACTCTGACGCGACGCGGCGCGGACATCAGCTTCGATGGTCAGGACGTGTTTGCACCGCGGGCCCAGCATCCGCCACGCGCGGTGGACAAGCTCTACGTAGCGAGCGAACTCCTCCGGCTCCAGCGAAGCGGCGTGGTCGGGGCCGGCGGTCCTTCGATCGGCGGTCAGGTGCTTCTCGATGACGCATGCCCCTGTGGCCACGGCCAGTGCTCCCGTGTCGATCGCAGTGGTGTGATCGCTGTAGCCCAGGGCGTTGAGGCTCGCGTCCATGATCGCCCACCGCCCCGCCAGCGAGGCGGACGTCTCCGGCACGGGATAGGCGCTGACACACTGCAATAGGATGTTCGGATGCTGATCCAGCCAGCCCGCCGCCGCGGCGATCTCCTTCAGCGTGGATGCTCCCGTAGAGACAAAGAGCGGTCTGCCCGTTGCCATCAACGCCTCCAGGAGCGGGCGGTTGACGATGTCGCTTGAGGCGGTCTTGTACGCGTCGAAGCCCAGCGCCTCGGCGTGCTGGACAATCTCGACCGAAAAGAGCGTGACGATGGTGTGGAGCCCTCGTTCGCGGGCGAACTGGACCACGCGACCCAACCCAGTGGCATCAAGCTCCAGCGGCCGGAGCATCTGGAAGGGGTCGCGAGCGCCGGATCGTTTCTGATAGGACGCCAGCCGCGCGGCTCGGCTCAGCAGCCGGTCGGTCTCAAACCACTGGAGCTTGACGGCGTCGGCGCCTGCGGCGTGGGCCGCCTCCACAAGCTTCAGTGCAGCCGGGACTGACCCGTTGTGGTTCACCCCGAGCTCGGCAATGACGTAGGGCGGCTGCAAGGGATCGATGACGCGTCCGGAGACGATCATCGTCGGGCTCCTGTCGCATCAGCGGAGAGCAGGGCTTCGGCCACCGCCAGGTCCAACGGTGTGTCCACGTCGATGACGTCGCCGGGTTGGGTCTCGAACCCAAGACGCCTGCGGCCGAGAAACCCGTGCGGGCCCTCCTGGCCGGGCCTCAGGAGGCTTACCCGGGTCACCGCAATCACACCGCCGTCGGGGAGGTACAACGGAGGAAGATCCTGCCGCCGGTCGACCCCGTTGGGGCAATAGGGCCTGACCATGCCGCTTTCATCGAGCCAGACCATCCAGTAGGGGTGATGTGAGCCCACGCGTCGGTAAGACTGCACGCTGTCGGCACCCCGCGCGATCAGGAGCCGTACGGCCCGATCGATCAGCCCATAAGGCCGACGCGGCACGTTGGCATACAGGATGACAACATTGCGAAAGGCACCCGGCGTCCCGGCAACGGCGTGCCGGGCCGCTTCGTCAACCGGGGTCGTGTCGGTGGCCAGCTCCGACGGCCGGTGAAGGACCTCGATTCGATCGTCCCCCATCGACTCAGCCGCGACCGCAATCCCATCGCCGTCGGTTGAGACGATGATCCTGCTTATCGTCTCGGCCTCAAGGGCGCGGGTGATGGTGTGGCAGATCATCGGCCGGCCGGCGATGGTCATTTCGTTCTTGCCCGGCAGTCCCCTGCTTCCGCTTCGAGCGAGTATGACCGCGACTGCCTCGGCCCCGCTTGTCATGGCAGAAGGACCCCAGCAGCGCCGTCTGTCCAATCGTGATCGATGAGCAGGCGACGGCGGGCGAGCAGGTCCTGCCACAGCCCGGTGAGCGGGCCGTCATCGATTCCTCCGATCGTCCTGCGTCCAGCGAGGTCCAGCTCGCTGATCGGAATCGATCCATCGCTGTAGACCGTCATTCGCCGCCGCCCTTCGTCGATCATGACTCGCGGCGGGGTGACGGCTTTCGCGAGCCCGTTGTCGGACGTGGGGCCGAGCGGGGGCCTTCCCTCGATGATCGCCGTTCCCAGAGAGGCCTGCCAGCGATCGAAGAACCCTTCGATGTCGTCAATGGTCTCGATCCGCCGCTGCAGCCGCGGCACGATCCACGGCAGGCCGAACGCAGCCGTCTCGCCGTGGTCGCTGAAGCGCTGACGATTGCTCAGGAGGTACTGGATGTTCTCGACGACCTGCCCGAAGCGATCCAGCCCCATCATTCGGTGGTACGTCTGGGGGCTGTCGGCGTGAAGATCAACGCTGACGACATCAACTCCGCACGCCAGCAACCGTTTCAGCGTGGCCCGGTCCGCCAGAAGCTCCGTCCGCACGTGGACGCCCAGGATGCCCGCCTCCTTGGCGTCGCGGACGATTTCGTCGAACCGCTCGTGGAGGAGCGGGTCGCCCACCCCGCCGAGGGTGACCACGGCATCCCCGGCGGCCGCGAGCTGTTCAAAGAGTCGTCGGGCGCGATCGGCGGTCAGGGGCGGGCGCTGGCAGCCGGCGAACCCGTTGAGCCGGTTTCGGCTGAACAGACCGTGGCTGGTGCGATCGGTGCACAACTCGAGGATGACATGCTGGGGCAGCTCGTCGGGGAACTCATTGAGATGCCGCTCGAGGTCGGCGACGATCCGAACCGTTTCGGGGTCCGGACCGTCGGCCGTCGGTCTGAGCAGGGCGGTGAGCCTGCGCCGGTATCTGGGCGCGTCGAATGTTGCCCGGATCCGCGATCGGCTCACCCGCTCGTCGATCTGGACATTGAGACTCCGCGCAATCGGGTCGTGCTGGGGCAGACGGGGTTGGTAGGCAAGCAGACCACCGGTGGTCGACAGCCGGTTCCTGTCCGACAGCTCCTGCATGAGGCTGGCGGAGATGACGCATCCGGACAGTCCGGGCGGAGCCTGGCTGAAGACAAGGTTGTGTTGCTCGGGAAGCTCCAGGTGCCGTTGGATGATCGCATCGCACCCGCTGGCGGCCGACACATCCACAAGCGGCCAGTCGGGCCCGACAAGCAGGGCCGCGGTGAGCGCTCTTTGGCGCATGATCCGG
>SMUX01027771.1_pt1 | contig 10210 bp, 11 predicted proteins | sample 2456431 | NCBI WGS metagenome assembly SMUX01 (sample SAMN11095930, study PRJNA526329) | marine sediment metagenome | biome: Marine sediment; feature: Surficial sediment; material: Deep marine sediment; isolation source: Hadal surficial sediment | place: Pacific Ocean | collected 2014-11 | depth... | reverse complement strand
TATATAAGTTTAAAATTCTTATTATACAGCTCATCTTATCTATTTACTTTGCAATTACCATACCAATTAGAACTAGTTTAGCATACTAGATTCCTAAAACTATATAAAATCTGAATTCATATAGGCCTTCTAATAGGTCAGAAAAAAAATGAATCATTGCATTTCACTGTAAGTCGAAACTCTTGATAATGGGTAGTTGTTTAATAGATAGTTTATTAAAAACTAAGTGCTTATTAGCAAAATACCATTTTAAGCAATATATGACTAAACTTTAATGTCTTACTCTATTTTCTTGATTATACTTCTAAAAGTCTTTGGATCTATATTTAAATTTTTGGAAAGTTCAGTTTGGCTTAGTTTAGTTGATTTGCAAACTTTTGAAATAATCGTTTTTTTTACAATATCTGATACATCAGTTGCAACTTGTTTCAGATCCATCTTGTCCATAATCTTAATTTTGAGTTTTATATCAACCGTATCATTATCAGATTCATTAGTTATACAACTAACCAGATCACTTATAGTTTCAGTGTTATTTGAATCTTTATTATTAATGCTGCCTGTATGATTCGGGATATCATTTAAGGTAATAGAATCATCAGCTTTTATTACTGCATATTTTATGACATTCTCAAGTTCTCTTATATTTCCTGGCCACTCATAATTCTCTAATACATTGAACACATCATCTGATATTGATTTGATATTAGTGCCCAATTTTCTATTAAACAATTCAACAAAATGCTTGCACAGGTTCTTTATATCGCCTCTTCTCTCTCTCAAAGGGGGAATAACCAGCTTCACCGTGCTCAGTCTATAATATAAATCTTCTCTAAATAACCCATTGTTTACCATATCCACAAGATTAGTATTAGATGCTGTGATTACCCTACAGTCCAGGTCCAGTGGTTCGACTTCTTTTGAACCCAGGGGATAAACCTTTCTCTCCTGGACGACTCTCAGAAGTTTGGCTTGAGTTGATATAGGCATATTTGATATTTCATCCAGAAAAATCGTTCCACCCCTGGCTATTTCAAACTTTCCGGGTTTTCTATTCTCTGCACCTGTAAAAGCGCCTTTTTCATAACCAAATATTTCACTTTCTATTATAGTTTCGGGCATTGCAGCGCAATCTAAAGGAATAAAAGGACCGTTATTAAACCTGCTCATTTCATGAATTGCATGAGCAAATAGTTCCTTACCAGTTCCCGTTTCTCCTTCTAGCAATATATTTACATCGGGAGGAGCAAACTTGCTTAACATATCCCAAAGTTCGCGTATTGGCGGCGAATCACCGACTACTCTTCTTGTTACCTCTGATCCTGCAACGCTATCCTTTTTACTGCTTAACAAACTCTTGATTTGTGCTTTTAATTTATTATCAATAAATGGTTTTGTAATATAATCGGCAGCACCAAGTTTAATTGCCTGAACGGCTGAATCTATGTTACCGTGTCCTGTAAGTACAACTACTTTTGTATCAAGGTTTTTTTCGCTAATTTTTTTAAGTAAATCCATACCATTTACATCGGGCAACTTTAAATCTAAAATAATTAGATCGGGTGGTTGATTCTCAATGACTGAAAGACCTTCTTTACCATTTGTAGCCCTGAGAACGCTAAAATCTTCACTCTGCAACAATCGTGCAATATGCATGGAAATTAACGGTTCATCGTCTATAATTAGAATATTTTTATCCATCTTTAATTTATATAACACAAAATCTCAAACATCATATTTGATTTATATCAAATTAACAAGTTAATTCAATAGTTAAATTAGAAATATGAACTATCTGAATGATAAAAAGGAAAAGCTTGCATAATAATTAACCTGTAATATCAATAGAAACTCCTGACATGAATATTGCTTTAATATTAGCAAGGATTGGTTTATACTATCGTTTTTCGAAGAATCTTATTTAAACTATGCCTATGAAATCTGCTACAGAAAATAAAGATATTGAACCAAAAACCATACTTATACTAGAAGATGAAATGATTATTGCAAAAAGCATTAAGTCATATATTGAAAAAATTGGATACAAAGTCGCAGGGATAGCTCAAAACGGACAAGATGCTATTTCTATAGCTAAAGAGAAAAAACCCAGTTTGGCCATATTGGATATTGTAATTGATGGAGATATGGATGGAATAGAAACCGCCAAAGAATTTATAAAATTAAACATACCATTTCTGTACTTAACAGCTTACGGAGATACCAAAACAAGGCAAAGAGCCAATGAGACTTATCCTCTTGGATATATAATTAAACCTTTTAATGACAGAGTAATATCAAATACTATTAAGGAAGCTTTTGAAAAGATCAATCAAAACTACTCTAAATAGATAATAATCCTTTCTGTATTGCTATTGAAAGCGCTTCGGTTCTTGTGTCTGCGCCTAGTTTGCCAAATATTGAACTTATATGAAATTTAACAGTTCTCTCGCTTATAAATAACTCATATGCAATTTCTTTATTTGTAAGACCCTTTGAAAGAGATTTCATAACCTCTAATTCCCTGGGAGTTAATTTCTCCAACCTTTTATTAACACTTTCAACTAATCTATCTGTAACATCGGGATGAACCGATGTGCCGCCATTGTAAACATTCCTGATTGCTTCGAAAATTTCTTCCTTGGGAGAGCCTTTCAGTAAATAACCTTTGGCGCCAAATTCAAAAGCAGAAAAAATTCTATCGTCTGTCTTAAAAGCCGTAAAGATAATAATCTTTGATTTAGATGCCGATTTATTCAGTTCATTGATTATTTCTATCCCATCCATTTCTGGCATCTCAAGGTCTAGAAGAAGTATGTCAGGGTGGGAATTTATAACTTGAGCTACCACTTCTTTGCCATTCATTGCATCACCCACAATCTGAAAATCCTGCTGGGTATTTAATATGGTAATCAATCCCTCTCTGACAATTGGATGGTCGTCTGCTACAAAAATAGTTATTTTTGACATAAATATAAATACTAAAAAGGAATTTGACTCGGCAATTACTTAAACTTTAAACCTTTCCTGCCATACCTTTCTTCTTTCCTCATACTGTTTTGCCCAGGCAACGGCCGTAGCTATCTGGTTACCGATAGCAGTAAGTAGTTTTACTTCTTCTTTAGAAAATTCTCTTTCCTTATCACTCCAAAGCCAAATCACGCCTTTAGCTTCACCACCGGTAGTAAGTGTAATAGGCATACCCAGCACACCATGCTTACCTAAAGCCTTACCTGCAGGTCCAATAGCTTCATCAGTTTGTGCATCTCTAACATTTAAAAACTGATTTGATTGTATAACCCTCCAGGTTATCCCTTTAGGTCTATCTACCCTCGATGCTCTTGCAATATAATCTGGAGTTAAGTTTCTATGTGCTTCTAATACTGCCTGATTGGTATCTTCATCAACAACATATATCATAACCATGTCGACGTGTTCCATATCATTTAAGAAATCTTAAGTATAACTCATTTAATTAATTTATGGTGCTATTACATAGCTTGCATATTATTTTTTAAATTAATAGTCCAGCTATACTTATTAAGTTAAAATAAAAAACCCATATTTGAATTACCTAAATCTAAATTAAGAATGTTATGATAAGAAATAACCAAACTTGCTTTGATAATTCTGTGCAAGCTTCAGAACAAATCTTTGCTACAGCCCCTAATGTTAATTTCTGGATTCTAATTGAATATAAAGACTTTTGGGAAGAAAAGGCTTTTAATAACTGTGATATAGATATAGAAGTTAAAAATGTAATAAGAGACCTTGCAGGACAACATCCTAAATCAAGAATTCAGCTCATACGAAACAAGCTTAGTAGTAAAGACCATATCAAATTATACATAGCGGTAACAAAAGAAACTGAAAAAAAGGTTATGAATTTAGAGTTATTTCATATCAGGACATTTTAAAAATCGATTTTGAAAGAGGACTATCAGAAAAAACCTTAAAATCGCAACCCTTATTACTTGTTTGCACTCATGGATCTCATGATAAGTGCTGTGGAGAAAAAGGATTAGAACTGTTTGGTCACCTAAGTAAACACGAAAAAGACTTTGAGGTTTGGCAAACTACTCACCTGGGTGGTCACAGGTTTGCTGCAAATATATTAATATTACCCGGTGGGATCTATTACGGCAGAATTAATAAAGAAAATTATGTAAAAATCAGAGACTCCTATTTTGACAGTAAGCTTGAGACAGGTTTTTTAAGAGGCAGATGCTTCTACCATCCAGATGTTCAGGCTGCAGAATATTTCTTTCGATCAGAATTAGAGTATTCAACTTTGAATAATCTTCATCTAAGGAGCCAATCAACAACTAAAAATGGCGTTGTCAATGTGATTGTTGAAAACACCGAATTAAAAAGAGCATACGAAGTTATTATGAAAAAAAATGATAAGGCTTTGCAGCTTTTTACAAGCTGTAGAGATATACATAAAAAGTTTATTGCTCAATACAAACTTGTGAGTATAAACAAAATCTAGTCCTATCTTTTAAATATTTTGTAAGCTCTTTTTAGAGATATTAGAAACTGGTCTATTTCTTCTTTAGTATTATAAAGATAGAAGCTTGCCCTCAGAGCGTATTCTATATTAAGCCTATTCATAAGAGGCTGAGTGCAGTGATGGCCAGACCTTACCGCTATACCATCTTCATCCATCACCCCTGCCACGTCATGAGGATGCACCCCTTTTACATTAAAAGAAACCACTCCCACTCTTTGCCCTTCAAGAGGAGTATATATTTCGAGCCACGGTAATTGCTTTAAATTATTAAGGGTATAGTCCAAAAGTTCTGATTCATGTTCTTCTATTTGTTCAAGGCCTATATTTTCTAAATAATCTATAGCATGGCCAAGTCCTATCCCACCGGCAATATTTGGTGTACCCGCTTCGTACTTCCACGGAAGCTCATTCCAGGTAGATTTTTCCTTAGTTACAGTACTTATCATATCACCGCCAAATAAAAACGGTTCCATACTCTCCAGCAAAGCTTTCTTGCCATATAAAAAGCCAATACCAGTAGGGCCAAGCATTTTATGTCCGGATGCTACTAAAAAATCACAATCCAGCTCTTTAACATTTAAGTTTATGTGAGGGACAGACTGAGCGGCATCAATAATTAAAATAGCCCCCTGTTCTCTTGCTTTTTTGGATATATAATTGATTGGGTTTACAACACCCAAAACATTAGAAACATGAATAATTGAAACGACCCTTGTTTTATCAGTCAACAATCTTTCGAAGCTCTCCAAATCAAGATTGCCTTTTTCGTCAACATCAATAAATTTAAGCACTATACCCCTGGCTCGGCAAAGCATTTGCCATGGAACTATGTTGGAGTGGTGCTCCATTATTGAAATCAATACTTCGTCTCCCTTCTCCAAATTATGCAGTCCCCAGCAGTAAGCTATAAGATTTAGAGATTCTGTCGCATTTCTTGTGAAAACTATTTCCTTCCAGTCAGATGCTCCTATAAAGCCGGCAACTTTTTTGTGAGCATCTTCATACATTACAGTTGATTCATAACTCAGTGTATGAACCCCTCTATGAATATTGGAATTGTTGTTTTCGTAATATGATTTAAGTCCATCAATTACGCGGCGGGGTTTTTGCGAAGTAGCGGCATTATCAAGATATATGAGCGGTTTACCGTTAACTTTTCTACTGAAAATCGGAAAGTCGCTTCTGATTTCGTATGCATTAAAACTCGGTAGTTTATTTATAACTTTTTCCATTTTATCTAATCAATTGACACATAAATCTGCTCATCTTCTACCTTTACTTCAAATGACTCAACCGGCTCTACAGCCGGCATACAAAGGACGTCTCCTGTCTTAATATCAAATTCTGCCCCATGATATGCACAAACGATTATATCATCTTCCAATATTCCGTCGGAGAGAGGAAGTTCCATATGGGAACACTGATCTTTTAGAGCATAATAATTATTATTTAGATTAAAGATTGCAATTACTTCATTTTCTACAACAAATGACTTTACCGTGCCTGAAGGAATATCTGATGTTTTTGCAACTTTTACAAATTCTCCCATATCTTTTTCTAATGTTCATATTCAAAAGAGTTGTCACCAAAAACGCCGGTCTTTAGAACTTTTAAAGCAAGCAAAGCACACTTATAGCGTATAGGAGAAATATTAACACCCAAAGTTTCTAAAAATTGCTGCCCGTCCATATCTTTAATACTATTTAAATCCATGCCTTGTATCATTTCAGTTAATATAGAAGCCGCCGCCTGGCTGATTGCACAACCCTTTCCACAAAATTTTGCTTCTACGATCTTGTCATCGGATACTTTTATATCTATCCTAATTTTGTCTCCGCAGGAGGGAATGCCTTCTTCATGGGAAAAATCGGCATTAGAGAGTGTTCCGCTGTTTCTTGGATTTTTATAATGATCTAATACAAGTTCCATCTGATCAACATTCATTTCTAGTCACCTTCAAACATGGATATCAATTAAAATCTTCTATCATACCTATTTCTATAAACCAGTTATTCACTAATTTTTCTACATAATTTCTTATTGGCAAATCCCTGATAGTTTCAATGCTTTGAGACGCAAAAGCACGCAGTAGAATAGCCTTTGCAAGAGGTTGCTCAATTCCCCTTGAACGAAGATAAAACAAGGAATCTTTATCTAACTGACCAATTGTAGCGCCGTGCGTGCATTTTACATCATCAGCATAGATTTCCAGCTGAGGTTTCGTATCGATTTTGGCAAAATCAGACAAAAGCAGATTTCTATTGGTCTGTTTAGCATCAGTTTTTTGCGCATCTTTGTGGACAATAATCCTTCCATGAAATACCCCCCTAGATTTATCGGCCAGAATACCGTTGTAAAGCTGCCTGCTGTCACAGTGAGGACTTGCATGTTCTATCTTCATGAAGTTATCCATATGCTGGCGGCCTGAGGGCATAAATAAACCGTTTATTGTAGAATTACACCCCTCTCCCGAAAGCACCGGATGAATATTATTTCTTACTATTGATCCTCCAAGCAAAATTGAATGGGAATTCAAATTGCTATTTCTACCCTGCTTTATCTCTAGAGTTGAAATACTAAATGCCTTTTTACTTTCCTGCTCGATAAAATAATGATCCAGCGTGCTATTTTCTCCTATTACTACCTCTGAAACTGTATTAGAAAGATAAACACTGTCCTGCAGCGATACATAGTGCTCAATCACTATTGCCTGACTACTGTCCTCAACAACTATTAAATTCCTGGGACTATACATGCAGGAATTACTGTTTGATGATATATACAATATGTGTACTGCTTGCTCCAATACAGTATTTCTAGGGACATATACAAAAGCTCCATCGAAAAAATATGCTGTATTTAAGGCTGTAAAAGCTTCGGTTTCGATGTCCGCACACTTAAAAATATATTGGTCAATAACATTGCTGTCATCAATTAAAGATTCAGAAATAGGCTTTATCTTAACGTTACTATCGGTAGTTTTTATATTACTTAGCTCTTTTGAGAAAATACCATCTACAAATACCATCAAATGACTATTTAATTCTGGAATAATGTATTTGTTTAAATCAATCTTTCCTATATCTACCGGTTTTTCGCTCTGCAAATTAAACTTAGATTTAACAATGGGAAGTATATTTGTAAACCTCCAGTCTTCATCCTTAATAGTGGGAAAGCCAAGCTTAACAAAATTATCTATAGCGTCTTCTTTGGTACTATTAATTAACTCTGTTGAGTTGATATTACCCAATTTTTTAAATTGCTTATATCCTTCTAAATAACTGTCTGCATTATCTTTTAGTATAATTTGCATCTATTTTTTTTAACTCCGATAAATTCATGAAGCGGTTTGAAGCTGTTCCCCAATACCGGCGTAACCTTTCTCTTCAAGTTCAAGTGCCAACTCTTTATTTCCTGACTTCTCAATCTTTCCATCTATCAATACATGAACATAGTCGGGCACAACATAGTTCAATAATCTTTGATAGTGAGTTATAATAATAAAAGATCGTTTGGAATCCCTCATGGAATTAACGCCGTCAGCAACTACTTGTAAAGCGTCAATATCCAGCCCAGAATCTGTTTCATCCAATATGCAAAGCTCTGGCTCCAGTACCTGCATCTGAAAAATTTCATTTCTTTTCTTTTCGCCTCCAGAAAACCCCTCGTTTACAGACCTGTTTAACATACTTTCATCTATCTTCAGATTTTTCATCTTTTCTTTAACGGTTTTTATAAACTCAACATGCTTTAGAGGCTCCAGTCCCTGATATTTTCTTTTAGAGTTAAGCGCTTCCCGCAGCAGATAAGTATTTGCCACCCCTGGAATCTCTACTGGATACTGAAAAGCCATAAAAATGCCTTCACAAGCCCTTTGTTCTGGTGCTAGTTCCAATAGATTCTTGCCTTTAAATGTTATTGACCCAGATGTGACTTTATATGATTCTCTACCGGCCAAAACCTGAGAGAGAGTACTTTTTCCAGAACCATTTGGGCCCATAATAGAATGAACTTCTCCAGGATTTATAGTTAAAGTAACTCCTTTTAGAATCTCTTTATCCTCAATTTTTACATGCAAATCTTTTATCTCTAACATAAATATTAACTCCTAAATGAATGTTTATTTAGAACAGGAAAATATAAAGATTAACCCACACTACCCTCTAAACTGACGCTTAGCAGCCTCTCTGCTTCTACAGCAAACTCGAAAGGTAACTCCTTAAATACATCCTTACAAAAACCATTTACAATTAATGAAACTGCATCTTCTGCAGAAAGCCCTCTTTGCTGGCAGTAAAATATCTGATCTTCACCAATCTTAGAAGTACTCGCCTCATGCTCCATCTGCGCTGTGGAATTATTAACTTCAATATAAGGAAAAGTATGAGCTCCACATTTATCGCCTATAAGCATCGAGTCGCACTGAGAATAATTGCGTGCATTCTCCGCATTTTTACCTATTTGAACAAGCCCTCTATATGTATTCTGACCAAAACCGGCTGATATACCTTTAGTAATAATAGTGCTCGTAGTGTTTTTGCCAACATGAATCATTTTTGTCCCAGTATCTGCCTGCTGGTGATTGTTGGTAAGAGCAACTGAATAAAACTCACCTATAGAATTGTCACCTTCTAAAATACAGCTTGGATATTTCCATGTAATTGCTGAACCCGTTTCAACCTGAGTCCATGAAATCCGTGATCTTTTTCCAATACACCTGCCCCTCTTAGTTACAAAGTTATATATACCACCCTTTCCATCTTTGTCTCCAGGATACCAGTTCTGAATAGTGGAATACTTAATAGTAGCATCATCATAGGCAATTAGTTCAACAACTGCAGCGTGCAACTGGTTCTCATCCCTTTTGGGAGCAGTACAACCCTCTAGATAACTTACATAGCTGCCCTGTTCAGCTATAATCAAAGTTCTTTCAAACTGCCCGGTATTTTCAGCATTAATTCTAAAATAGGTTGATAGCTCCATGGGACACCTTACACCCTTGGGAATATAAACAAATGAACCATCTGTAAATACCGCTGAATTAAGCGCAGCATAAAAATTATCATGTGTAGGAACCACATACCCCATATATTTTCTAACCAAATCAGGATGCTCTTGAACAGCTTCTGATATTGAACAAAAAATTATCCCTAGCTCAGCTAATTTTTCTTTGAAAGTTGTAATAAGTGAAACACTGTCAAACACAATGTCGACAGCCACACCTGCCAGCACTTTTTGCTCCTCTAGAGGAATACCAAGCTTGTCATAGGTTTCTTTTAATTCTGGATCAATATCGTCCAAGCTCTTTGGCTTTTCTTTAATTTTTGGAGCTGCATAATAGCTGATATCATTAAAATCTATTTCGGGATATGTTATATTGGGCCATTTAGGCACATCCATCGTTAACCAGTGATTATAGGCCTTTAATCTCCAATTAAGTAACCAATTAGGGTCATTCTTTTTCTCGGATATCATCCTTATGACATCTTCATTCAAACCTTTAGGCGCTATATCCTGCTCTATATCTGTTACAAAACCATATTTATATTCCTGTTCAGCTAGTTGCTTAATATCAACACTCATTAATAAACCTCCAAATTCAAACTGTCATTGCTCTGTATTTTTGATCATATCGTATATCGATGTGCTTTCTAGTATATGCAGCATAGCTACCTTTATTTTATCCCATACCGGCAACTG
>SMUX01112701.1_pt1 | contig 10217 bp, 7 predicted proteins | sample 2456431 | NCBI WGS metagenome assembly SMUX01 (sample SAMN11095930, study PRJNA526329) | marine sediment metagenome | biome: Marine sediment; feature: Surficial sediment; material: Deep marine sediment; isolation source: Hadal surficial sediment | place: Pacific Ocean | collected 2014-11 | depth 0-1... | reverse complement strand
GCTGACCAGCGGCGCGCGCACGGTCAAGATGAAATTCGGTCACCATGGGGCGAATCATCCGGTGGTCGATATCGAATCGGGGCGAGTTTTTATCAGCAGCCAGAACCACGGTTTTGCCGTCGACGAAAAAAGCCTGCCGGGCAACCTGGTCGCCACCCATCGCTCACTTTTCGATGGTTCGCTGCAGGGTATCCGCCGTACCGATTGCCCGGCATTCGGTTTTCAGGGTCATCCGGAAGCCAGCCCGGGACCGCGCGAGCTAAGCCCGATGTTTGCACGTTTCACGGCGCTGATGGAAACAGGCAGAATCCAGGCGGGCGCTGAAGATGCCGCCACCATAAGAGCTGCCGGCTGAGCCAATGATGAACAACCCGGCATGGCTGGCCTGAGGGTCGGCGACAGATACTGATGCCAAAAAGAACCGACATTGAGACTATCCTGATCATCGGCGCCGGGCCCATCGTCATCGGCCAGGCCTGCGAGTTCGATTATTCGGGCGCACAGGCCTGCAAGGCGTTGCGCGAGGAGGGCTACCGGGTGGTCCTGGTCAACTCCAACCCGGCAACTATCATGACGGACCCCGAGATGGCGGATGCTATCTATATCGAGCCGGTGTACTGGCGCACGGTGGCCAAAATCATCGAAAAAGAAAGGCCGGACGCCCTGTTGCCGACCATGGGTGGGCAGACCGGGCTGAATTGCGCCCTCGATCTCGCTCGCGAGGGGGTGCTGGAAAAATTTGGCGTGGAATTGATCGGCGCCTCGCGGGAAGCGATCGATATGGCGGAGGATCGCGAGCAGTTTCGCGAGGCCATGACCGAAATTGGCCTGGCCAGTCCCCGGTCGGAAATTGCCCACAACATGGAAGACGCGCTCGCCATCCAGAAAAAACTCGGCTTCCCCATCGTTATTCGACCGTCGTTCACCATGGGCGGCAGCGGCAGCGGGATCGCTTACAACAAGGAAGAGTTTGACGAAATTGTCTCCCGCGGACTCGATCTGTCGCCAACCACCGAGGTATTGCTGGAAGAATCGGTGCTCGGCTGGAAAGAATTCGAAATGGAAGTCGTCCGCGACCGCAACGACAACTGCATCATTATTTGCTCGATCGAAAACGTGGATGCCATGGGCGTACACACCGGCGACTCGATCACCGTGGCGCCCGCGCAAACCTTGACCGACAAGGAATACCAGGATCTGAGGGACGCTTCGTTCGCGGTGTTGCGCAAGATCGGCGTCGAAACGGGCGGCTCCAACGTGCAGTTTGCGGTCAATCCCGATGACGGGCGCGTGATGGTCATCGAGATGAATCCCCGGGTCAGTCGTTCCTCGGCGCTGGCGTCGAAAGCCACCGGTTTTCCGATCGCGAAGGTCGCCGCCAAACTGGCGATCGGCTATACGCTGGACGAATTGCGCAATGAGATCACCGGCGGTGCGACGCCGGCATCGTTCGAGCCGACGATAGACTATGTGGTCACCAAGATGCCACGATTCAATTTCGAGAAATTCAGTGGCTGCAACGATCGGTTGACGACGCAAATGAAATCGGTTGGCGAGGTCATGGCGATCGGGCGCACCTTCCAGGAATCGTTCCAAAAGGCGCTGCGCGGCATGGAAAACGGCACGACCGGCCTGAACCCGAAGCTGAGCGGTCCGCTGAGCGATGAACAGCTTCGCGACCTCCGTCAGGAATTGAGGATGCCCGGTCCTGACCGCCTGCTTTTTCTCGCGGACGCGATGCGGCTGGGGATGGCCGACGAGGAACTCTCGGCGCTGAGCGGGATCGACCCGTGGTTTATTGCGCAGATTTCGGACCTGGTGAAGGCCGAAACCGATTTACTCGGCAAAAACATCGATGATCTTACGATCGACCATTTGCGAGGGCTAAAGCGCAAGGGGTTTGGCGATCTGCGCCTGTCGGAAGTCTTGAAATGCACCGAAAACGAAGTGCGCCAAAGACGATTGGAACTCGGCATCCGGCCGGTCTTCAAGCGGGTGGATACCTGTGCCGCCGAATTCGCGACCAGCACGGCGTATATGTATTCGACCTACGAGGATGAATGCGAGGCCGACCCCGGCGACCGGCGGAAGATCATGATCCTCGGTGGCGGACCGAATCGTATCGGGCAGGGTATCGAGTTCGATTATTGCTGTGTGCATGCGGCGCTGGCCCTGCGTGAAGCCGGTTATGAAACCATTATGGTCAACTGTAACCCGGAAACCGTGTCCACCGATTTTGACATCTCGGACCGGCTGTATTTTGAATCGCTGACTTTCGAAGACGTCATGGCGATTATCGATATCGAGAAACCGACCGGTGTCATCGTGCAATACGGCGGCCAGACGCCGCTGAAACTGGCGCGTGCGCTGGAAGCGGCGGGCGCCCCGATCATCGGCACATCTCCGGATTCCATCGACCTGGCCGAAGACCGCGAGCGTTTTCAAAGGCTGGTCGACGAGTTGGCTATCCGTCAACCGCCCAACGGTACGGTACGCAACGAAAAAGAAGCGCTCGAGGTGGCCGCCGAAGTGGGATATCCGCTGATTGTGCGTCCCAGCTACGTACTCGGCGGGCGTGCAATGGAGGTCGTTTTCAACGATGAGGATTTACTCGGTTATCTGAAAGATGCGGTGCAGGTGTCGAATGACAGCCCGGTTCTGCTCGACCGGTTCCTCGATCTGGCGGTCGAGGTGGATGTCGACGCCATTTGCGATGGCGAGCGGGTTTTTGTCGCCGGCATCATGGAACATATCGAGCAGGCCGGTGTGCATTCCGGCGATTCGGGTTGCTGTTTGCCGCCAAACACCTTGAGTGACGAAACCCAGGCCGAATTGAAGAAGCAGGTCGTGGACCTGGCTCTTGCCCTTGGGGTGAAGGGGCTGATGAACACGCAATTCGCCATCCAGAACGGGTCGATTTTCATACTTGAGGTCAATCCCAGGGCATCGCGAACGGTGCCTTTCGTGTCCAAGGCGATTGGTTTGCCGATCGCGAAAATCGCTGCCCGGGTCATGGCTGGTGAATCTCTGGCAGATCAGGGGGTCGAGGGCGAGCGGCGGCCAGCGTTTTTCTCGGTCAAGGAATCGGTATTCCCGTTCAATAAGTTTCCCGAATCCGACCCGATACTTGGGCCGGAGATGCGCTCGACCGGCGAAGTCATGGGCAGCGGCAGGAGCTTTGGAGAGGCTTATGCGAAGGCGCAGCTTGCCTCGGGCGTCGTGCTGCCGACCTCGGGCACCGCGTTGCTTAGCGTTCGCGACCAGGACAAGCCTGCCGCGGTCGAACTCGCGCGCGAGTTGATTTCCCGAGGCTTCGAGATTGTGGCGACTCACGGAACGGCGAGCGCGCTGGAAGCGGCCGGCGTGGCCTGCCGACATGCCAACAAGGTTCGCGAAGGGCGGCCGCACATTGTAGATATGATAAAAAACCATGAGATCACCTTGATCGTGAATACGACGGAGGGCAAACAGGCCACCCACGAATCGCATTCGATTCGGAGTGAAGCGGTGCACCAGAAAGTCACTTACTACACAACGATTTCCGCGGCCCGGGCGACCTGCGATGCCATGGACCACCAACACGAACTCGAAGTGTTTTGCCTGCAGACCCTGCACCAGGAGGTGCTCGCATGAGCAAAGTTCCGCTGACCGTAAAAGGCGTTGAAATGCTCCGTGCAGAGTTGAAAAAACTGAAATCCGAAGATCGACCGAGGATTATCAAAGCGATCGCGGAGGCGCGGGCCCATGGCGATCTGAAAGAGAATGCCGAATATCACGCGGCCAAGGAGCAACAGGGTTTTACCGAGGGCCGGATCAAGGACATCGATGGCAAGTTGTCGCATGCGCAAATTATCGATGTAACGGAACTCCCGGCCACCGGCCGTGTTGTTTTCGGGGCCACGGTCGAGCTGATGGACGAAGATGATGGCGAAAATAAGGTTTACCGGATTGTCGGCGAGGACGAGGCGGATGCCCGTGCAGGTCTTCTGTCTTACACCTCACCCATTGCCAGGGCTCTGATCGGCAAGGAAGTCGGCGATATCGTCGAGGTGCGCACGCCGGGCGGCGATCGTTCCTACGAAATTGCAAAGGTGCAGTACATCTGATTTTCCGCAGCCGCAACAACGCAACTGTGAGCCCGACAGGCTTTGGCGTCGCTCGCGGGGTCGTGTTGAGCCTGTGGGCTGGCAGCCTGTGGACAGTCGGCTACCTGGCCGCGCCCACGCTGTTTGCGGTGCTGGATGACCGCCGGCTGGCCGGTGAAATAGCCGGCCGGATGTTTTACGCGGAAACCTGGCTCAGCCTGATCTGCGCCGCCCTTATTCTATTGCCTGAATTCATCGGCAACCTTCGCCGCGCTATTTTCAGGCTGGACAATATCCTGGTGATCGTCTGCGTGGTTCTGCTGGTGGGTGCGGAGTGGGGCGTGCGGCCGCTGATGGATGCGTCGCGTTTAGCGGATGGCGGCACGGGGCCGGATTTCGCGATGTGGCATGGCGTTGCCGCAGGGATGTATCTGTGCGCCAGTATCGTGGCCTTGGTTTTGCTATGGCGATCGAATTCAGGCAGGTAGAATAATGCCGGTCAGATCCGAATTGGCGCGGTAGAAAACCGCGGTGTTGCCAATACGCTGAACCAGTTCCGCTTTGCGTTCCCGGCAGATTCGCTGAATGATTTCGTTTCGTGAATCGCGATTGCCGACCCTGATCCGCGTCTTCAGCAGCTCATGGCTGGCCAGCGCCTGCTCGATTTCCGTGGCGACCGCCTCGCTCAGACCGCTGCCGCCAATCCATACAACCGGTTTGAGGCTGTGTGCACGGCCGCGAAGAAATTTTTTCTGTGCTTCATTTAACATGTGCGGATTATAGGGGCGAGGATGGCAAAACGCAGCAAAAGCAGTTCCCGCTGGATGCAGGAGCACCTGAAGGACGAATACGTCGTGCGGGCGCAGAAAGAAGGCTGGCGATCGCGCGCGGTTTACAAACTCAGCGAAATCCATGAACGGGAGAAACTGATCCGGCCGGGAATGACGCTGATCGACCTGGGGGCGGCACCCGGTAGCTGGAGCCAGTATGCGACCAGCCTGCTGGATGGGCGCGGGTCGATTCTGGCGCTGGACCTGCTGACCATGGATTCTCTGCCGGACGTCGAGTTTATCCAGGGCGATTTCACCGAGCCGGCTGTTCTCGATGAGTTGCTGGATAGGCTCGGCGACCGTAAAGCCGATCTTGTAATGGCGGATATGGCCCCCAATATGAGCGGTATGAGCGCTGTCGATCAGCCCCGGGTGATTTATCTCGCGGAGTTGACGCTTGAGCTGGCCCACAAGGTACTGAAACCGGGTGGTTTCATGCTGGTCAAACTGTTTCACGGCCAGGGATTCGACGAATACGTGGCCTCAGTAAAACCCTGTTTTGGCAAGGTGAAAGTCAGGAAACCCAAGGCCTCCAGACCGCGCAGCCGTGAGACTTATCTGCTGGCGGGAAACTATGGCTTGTAGTAGGGTCTAATTAACTGAAAGCGGCCGAAAAGGCTGCAACGGGCCGGGTGGCCCAGGGGCTTGTTTTGAGCGACTTTACCAAACAGTTATTGCTTTGGGTCAGCATTGCCATGGTGCTGGTCATGGTGTTCAACAGCTTCAGCACGAACCAGCAGCAGACCGTCGAAGTCGGTTACTCGGAATTCCTCGATGATGTCGAGGCCGGCGATGTTTTCGAGGTCGTCCTCGATGCCAAGATAATCAGCGGAACCTACCGGGACGGCCAGCGCCAGTTCTGGACCAGTAATCCGGAAACGGAGACTACCGAGCTGATCGAAGTGCTGCGTAGCAACAACGTCAAGATCAAGGGAGCGCCCCCCGAGCGCAAGTCCCTGTTGATGGAATTATTCCTCTCCAGTTTCCCGATCCTCCTGTTGATCGGCGTCTGGGTCTATTTTATGCGCCAGATGCAAGGCGGCGCCGGTGGCCGCGGCGCGATGTCATTTGGCAAGAGCCGTGCCCGGTTGCTCAGCGAAGACCAGGTCGGCGTCAATTTTTCGGACGTAGCGGGTATCGAGGAAGCCAAGGAGGAGGTCGGCGAAATCGTGGATTTCCTGCGCGATCCCTCGAAATTCCAACGCCTTGGCGGGAAACTCCCCAAAGGTGTGTTGATGACCGGTGCGCCGGGCACTGGCAAGACATTGCTTGCGCGAGCCATTGCCGGCGAAGCCAAGGTCCCGTTTTTTACGATTTCCGGCTCTGATTTTGTCGAAATGTTTGTCGGGGTCGGCGCTTCGCGCGTTCGCGACATGTTTGAACAGGCGAAAAAGACCGCGCCATGCATTATTTTTATCGATGAAATTGACGCCGTCGGCCGTCATCGCGGCGCGGGTCTGGGCGGTGGGCATGATGAGCGCGAGCAGACTCTGAATCAGTTGCTGGTCGAAATGGACGGGTTCGAAGGTAATGAAGGCGTCATCGTTATTGCCGCGACCAATCGCCCCGATGTGCTCGATCCGGCATTGCTCCGGCCCGGCCGGTTTGATCGCCAGGTGGAGGTCCCGCTTCCCGATGTTCGCGGCCGCGAGCAGATCCTCAAGGTGCATATGCGTAAAGTGCCGATAGACGATGACGTGCGTCCGAAAATCATCGCCAGGGGCACACCGGGCTTTTCGGGGGCCGATCTGGCGAACCTGATCAATGAAGCTGCGCTCATTGCCGCGCGGGCGAATCGCCGGACAGTCGACATGGAGCAGTTCGAGAAAGCCAAGGATAAAATCATGATGGGCGCCGAGCGGCGCTCGATGGTCATGAGCGAGGAAGAGCGCAAGCTCACCGCATACCACGAGTCCGGACACGCCATCGTGGGGTTGAGCGTGCCCGACCACGATCCAGTGTACAAAGTCACGATCATCCCGCGTGGCCGGGCGCTGGGCGTGACCGTTTTTCTGCCGGAAGAAGATCGCTACAGTTTCAGCAGGCGTCGTCTTGAAAGCCAGATTTCCAGTTTGTTTGGCGGGCGCATTGCCGAGTCAATGATATTTGGCAAGGACGCGGTGACCACGGGTGCGGCTAACGACATAGAGCGGGCGACCGCCCTGGCCCGCAACATGGTTACCAAGTGGGGTTTGTCGGATGGCATGGGTCCGCTGACCTATGCCGAAGACGATGGCGAGATTTTCCTTGGACGCAGCGTCACCCAGCACAAACATGTATCCGATGAAACCGCACATGCCATCGACCGGGAAATCCGCATGCTGATCGATCGGAACTATGCACGCGCCGAAAAAATCCTGCAAAAGGCAACGAAAACGCTGCACAAGATGGCCGAGGCACTGATCAAGTACGAAACCATTGACGAAGATCAGATCAAGGACATCATGGCGGGGCGCAAACCGAGTCCCCCCGCGGACTGGGAAGACAGCGATACCAAGGGTTCCGCGAAAGACAAGAAAGGCCGGAAAAAAGCCAAAGGCAAGATCGGCGGACCGGCAGAACAGCTTTAGTTGCCAGGCCCGACATTGATTCCGAAGCATCGGCAGTACCCGCGCCCGCTGGTTATGGGGGTGCTCAATGTAACGCCGGATTCGTTTTCGGACGGGGGTCGCTTCATCGATCCGAGCCTGGCCATGGCCAGGGTGAAGGAGATGGTCGAAGAAGGAGCCGATATCATCGATATCGGTGGGGAATCCACCCGGCCCGGCGCAGCGGCAGTTCCTGTGGCTGAAGAAATGGAGCGGGTGATACCGTTGCTGCGCGAAATCCATGACACGCTCGCGGTCATGGTTTCTGTCGATACCAGCAAGCCGGAAGTCATGCAGGCGGCTGTCTCGGCGGGCGCAGGCATGATCAACGACGTGCGCGCATTGCGGGCGCCGGGGGCTATAGAAGCAGTTGCCGATTCATCGGCACAGGTCTGCCTGATGCACATGCAAGGTGAGCCCAGGACCATGCAGGACAATCCGCGCTACGCGAATGTCATCGCCGAAGTCGGCGATTTTCTGTTCGCGCGCGCTGAAGCCTGCTTGGCGGCGGGAATCGGCCGGGACCGGATTTTTCTCGATCCGGGCTTTGGTTTCGGAAAAACCCTGGCGCATAACCTTGAGTTGATGGCGGGTCTCGATAAACTGCTGGAACTGGGTTTTCCGCTGTTGGTCGGGGTCTCGAGAAAATCGATGTTTGGCGCCTTGCTTGAGCGCGAAGTGGACGAGAGACTGGCCGGTAGCGTCGCCATGGCAGCCATCGCTGCCTGGTCCGGCGCCAGCATTGTTCGGGCGCACGATATTGCGGAGACCAAAGACGCGGTGCGGGTAGCCGCGGCCGTGCGCAGCGCGCGCCAGGCTACAGGGAACGAGACATGAAATATTTTGGTACCGATGGGTTGCGGGGCAGGGTCGGTGAGCCGCCGATGACCGTGGATTTTGCGCTCCGTCTGGCCAGCGCCGTCGCCCGCGTCCTGATTCCGAATGGCGGCACCGTCGTCATCGGCAAGGACACCCGTGTTTCCGGCTACATGTTTGAATCGGCGCTGGAAGCCGGTTTTGTGGCCGCGGGAGTCGACGTCAAACTGCTCGGACCATTGCCGACACCGGCAATCGCGGTGTTGACCCGGAAATTCGAAGCCGACCTTGGCGTGGTTATCAGCGCTTCGCACAACCCCTATTTCGATAATGGCATCAAGTTTTTCAACGGCGAAGGCCAGAAGCTATCGGATGAACTCGAAGTCGCCATCGAAGCCGAACTCGACAATGCGGTTACCACCAGGGAATCGGCCCTGCTTGGCAAGGCGGAACAAGTGGTGACTGCGCGCCTGCAGTACGAGGAGTTTTGTTTGTCCACGGTCGAGCCAGGCCTCGATTTGGCGGGGTTGAAGATTGTCCTCGATTCCGCACACGGCGCAGCGTACAAGGTCGCGCCGAGAGTGTTGTCCCGGTTGGGCGCGGAAGTCGTACCGATCGGCAGTTCGCCCAATGGTCGCAATATCAACGACCAGTGTGGTTCGACCCATCCCGATCTCCTGCGCAAGGTGGTAATGGCCGTCGGCGCGGATCTGGGAATCGCGCTGGATGGCGACGGCGACCGGGTCGTCATGGTCGATCACAACGGCGTACTGGCGGATGGCGATCAGCTGATTTATATCATTGCGCGCGATCGAAAAAGCAGGGGAGAGTTGCGTGGGCCGGTCGTAGGCACCGTGATGAGTAACCTGGGTCTGGAAAATACCCTGCACAGCCAGGGGATCGAATTTCTGCGCGCCGCGGTCGGCGACCGAAAAGTACTGGCCATGCTCCACGAGCACGATGGGATACTCGGCGGTGAAACCTCCGGCCATATCATCTGCCTGGACAAAGTCACGACCGGTGACGGCCTGGTCGCCGCGCTGCAAATCCTGGAAGTCATAAAACGCAGCGCCGGCAACCTGGCGGAGCTGGCCGCGGAAATGCCCAGGTACCCGCAAACGATGATCAATGTTCGGGTTGCCGGCAAGCCGAATCTGGACGATCTGCCGGCGATCAGGAAAGCCGTAGCCGGTGTCGAGGCGACGCTGGGGAGCACCGGCCGCGTCGTACTGCGGCCATCCGGTACCGAGCCCGTTATCCGCGTCATGGTGGAAGGCGAGGATGAGGCGCTGGTCAGGAACCTGGCCAGCGAGCTTGCCGAGTCAGTTGAGCAAGCTTGCGCCACCTGAAAAATAAGTTGTCCCGTTGCTATCGAGCGTTCTCGCGTTTAAGATTGCGCGCGATTTTTAGGTCTACGGGCACCGTTCACGGATTGAAAATATGAGAAAAGCATTTGTTGCCGGGAACTGGAAAATGCATGGTTCACGCCATGAAAATCAACAACTTATCGCCGATCTGATCGATGAGCTGCCGGCCCGGCTCAACTGCGAAGTCCTGGTTTGCACGCCGTTCGTGTATTTACAGGAAGTCGAGCGCCAGATCCGGGACAGCGGCATTCAATTGGGCGGACAGAGCGTTTGTGCCGACGCGGCGGGTGCGTTTACCGGTGAAATATCCGTCGAGATGCTGGCGGACGTGGGCTGCAGTCACGTTATTGTCGGTCATTCGGAGAGGCGCGCGCTGTACCATGAAGACGATGCCCTGGTTGCCAGGAAATTCGTTGCGGCCCAGCAGGGCAACCTCGTTCCGATACTCTGTGTCGGTGAGTTTCTGGCTGAAAGAGAGGCCGGGCAGACCTTTACCGTCGTCGGCCGGCAACTCGATGCGGTCCTGGATGT
>SMUX01090034.1_pt1 | contig 10217 bp, 10 predicted proteins | sample 2456431 | NCBI WGS metagenome assembly SMUX01 (sample SAMN11095930, study PRJNA526329) | marine sediment metagenome | biome: Marine sediment; feature: Surficial sediment; material: Deep marine sediment; isolation source: Hadal surficial sediment | place: Pacific Ocean | collected 2014-11 | depth... | reverse complement strand
GTGTCCTGCTTTTCTTGGAAAAAGTTGTTTTTATTGAGAGTGATGCTCATAATTTAGAAAATATAGGCGCATCCCCGGACTTCCAGCCCTATCTATTCATTCATTTATTGCAGGTGCCGCACTCGGAATAGAAAAGACAATTCTTGCCTCAGTAGTATTATTCATTGCTATTATTGCTCATAAGGGGGGAGCGGCTTTTGCCCTAGGCATAAGTATGATAAGGGGAGGGGTGATCAAGAGCAGACACATAAAAGTGATTCTCCTTTTCAGCATTATGACCCCTATAGGAATATTTCTGGGTTCAGGATTATCAAGGGCATTCGGCAGCAGTACTGGCGTAGTTCTTGAGGGCATTTTTGACTCATTGGCCGCAGGGACTTTTATCTATGTTGCTGTTTTGGACATTATCGAGGAAGAGTTCTCTATCCCCGGCAATGAACTATTAAAGTTTATTTCTATAATGGTTGGTCTCGGTCTCATGGCGTTACTAGCAGTCTGGACCTGATTAATACTATCAAAGTTTTAGCTCAACAAAGAAAGTTGTAATCCATACCGCAATAGCTAAAATTGCTATAGTTAGTACAACAACGCCGAGCTTTTTGGATAAAGGGACATCAGGCGCTTTGTGTTTGGACATATCCATTGGTTTGGTTGCATCGGTTACTGCAGACATCATACCGTGCTTTAGGCCGCTTCCCACGAGCCATGAGTTAATGGGATAGGCTGTTATTATTCCGGTCAATGTAGCCACCGATGATATTCCCCAGAATATTGGCCCTGTGGGGTTGTCACCTCCGGGGATAGTACCCCTCATGATTGCCATAACGGGGATCATGCCTACCATAACCATGTTCATGGAAACAGTCTCGGAGAAAAGAGTTTTCTTAATTGCGTCAATGTAACTGCCACCCATCGAAGACTTCATAAATAGTGCTTGGAAGATTAATAGGCCCATTACAAATGCGGTTATATATTCAATTATAAGGTCAAGCCCGTTTGGCAGTCCCAGGTGAAAAGTAACAATTGCAGCAAGTATGATTCCAGTTGCATCTCCTGCGACACAGTGCATCATAGAGCCTACTGACTGCTTCCAGTGTGCAGCGATGAACTGATCATGAGTCCCAGCTATGGGCTGTCGGCAGGATAGAAAAAAGATAAAAAGACCAATTGGTCCCGTGTAAAGGACTATTAAAATCCACGCAAGTTTCATCACCCACTGCGCCGGGGTATTAGTTTGAAGATCGTATATCAAGACTATGAGAGAAAGTCCGGTAAGTATAAACCAGAGTAGTAATGCACCGCCAAGCACTGTATCAGGAAAAAACATTTAGTTCTCCACCCTCTAGCCGTGTTATTATTAAATTATCTCATCTTATTGGAGTATATGTCAATCTATCTATCTGTATAATACAATCTAGCTTCTATATAATGTCTGATTAATATTTGGAAAAAGGCGGGCTAAGAAACTAAAGTAATTCTCAACATGCGGTGTTATTTATCTTAATAGGACTTGAAGTACTAGTGCTCAATTTCGAAGATATCTAATTATAGGGTGCGTTTTCGTGATACTGCTTATCATAGTGGCAAGGTATATAAGCGTTGAATTTCCCTTGGTATTCTTAAGAATTTTTAGGAGTATACCCTCTCTTAAGGGATTTATTATGACTTGGAGCGGAATAAGAGGCGGGGTTTCAATGCTCTGGCATTATCGCTTCCCGATGATTCTCCTGGGGATATAATTTTAGTTCTTACTTATATTGTAGTGGTTTTTTCTTTTCTGGTGCAGGGGCTTACATTGGGAACTGCCGTTAAATGGTATAAAGATAGCTCCGGTATAGATTAGATATTTTGTTCTCGTTATTAAAATGTTAGGTTATCTTAACTATAAGTATCGAATGGATTGCGAATAGCTTGTAAATATTCATTTTTGCTAATTAAAGGAGAGATATTATGATCCGAACACTAAATATATTTTTCGTTTTATTTATTATGGTTTCAATAGTAGGATGCGCAGCTATTCAAGCCAATAAAACACAGGAGCAAGAGCAACTATTAAGCGCTGCAGGTTTTGCAATGGTTCCTGCTACAACTCCTGGGGAGCTTGAAAACCTTAACACCCTTACAGCTCATAAAGTTCTATTTAGCGTAAAGGACAACAAACCGCTTTACTGGTATGCTGATCCAACTAATTGTAGATGTGTTTATACTGGCGATCAGGAAGCCTATCAACGTTACGAAAGGCTTTTAACCGAGTCACAAATTGCAAACGAAGTGGAAGATGCGGCTATTAGTAACGAAGTTGCGGAAGCAAACATGTGGGGTTGGATGGGCGGTCCCTGGGGCTGGTAGAATTATATATAAAATAACCTAGCCAGTTTTTGGCTCCGCATAGAAGGCATAGCGAACTATATATATTAGATTCTCTGGGCTAAAGAAGCCTAAATATAGTCCATAATATTTTATATCCGGCTTTAATACTACCGCTAATGGTGCCGGCAATTTTAGAGACGCCGATCCGCTTTCGGTAACTAACTGGGACTTCAGCACATTTAAACTTCTCTTTAGCTGCTTTTACCTGCATCTCGACAGTCCACCCGTATGTGGTGTCAGCCATGTTTAATTGTAAGAGCTTATCAAACTTAATCGCTCTAAAAGGTCCGAGGTCGGTAAACTCGACACCGTATAGCCATTTGATTAGTGTTGTTGCAATTGCGTTTCCAAATACCTGCTGAGGAAGTAGGGCGCCTTTTTCGGTATTTCCCAAAGTCCGCGATCCTATAACTATATCAATATTATCTTCAACCATAGGTCTTATAAGTTCCCTTATTTCTTCAGGATAATCGGAGTAGTCTCCATCCAGGAAGACAATGATATCCGGACGTTCATTCTCACTTTTGTTCTTGGCATAGGAGATTCCCTTAAGACATGCATAACCATATCCCATGCGAACTTCATCGATAACTGTAGCTCCAGCGGATGCGGCATTTGCAGGAGTTCCATCGGTCGAATTATTATTTACAACTACAACTTCGCTTACAAGTTCTTTTGGAATGTCATTTATAACTTTCCCAATAGACTCTTCTTCATTGTATGCGGGGATTATTACGAGGATTTTAGGTTTCATAAAGACGTCTGGATATATGGTACATGTGATATGAGGCAATGAGAATTTGGCTCTATTCTAAACCTGCTTCCATCAAATTAATAGTTCACTTGGTTATATATTCTCTCATAATAACAGGAGAAGCCGCCAGTGAGTCTATCTTAATTACTTCACCGGTTTTCCTGTCTACCTGAGCAAATTGAAGAACACCCGTTGGGCAGGACTGCACACACGCACTGCAGCGCACACATTCGGGGTCGTTCATCGGGAGCCCTTTATTGGCAAAGTTCATTACATCAATTCCCTGGTGGCAAACCGATGTACAAACGTTACAGGAAATACATTTCTTTTTATCTGAAATTATCCTGAAACGGCTAAATCTTGCATATATATGCATTAGTGCCGCCAAAGGACACATGAACCTGCACCATACCCTTCCGCTATACCAGAAATAAAGGCCATATCCTATAATTCCAGCAAATACCAGATCCACAACCCATTTGTAATTAAGCTGTATACCAAAAGGTTTCCAGTCGTACAGCATACCTGTATATACTCCGTTTAGAGTTTGCCCTATTGCGGTATTGGGCACTGACCAGCTGATAACTCTGGTTATAAGGATTATAAATGCAATTGCTAAAATGACCTGCCCTATAACGTTTACACGGTTCCATTTAGCGCCGTGAAGCATTTTATGGCGGTGCGTATCTCCCAGAGTTTCTGCCATAGCGCCGCATGAGCATATCCAGCCGCAGTATGCCCCCTTACCCCAGAAGTAGATCATTGCCGGGATTATTACAAAGGTCTGAATTATGCTGATTACAAGCCATCCCCAAAGGGGTTGATAACTAAAAACGTTCCAGATAAAAAGAGGCCAGGCTAAGATGAATCCAAACGCCCGCCAGTACTCGCGCCCGTGTCCGTAATTGGCTTCGGGAAATAGAGAGTTGACTACTGTGTTCATTACGCCTGAGTCAAAAAAACCATTGTGTCCAAGATACGGTAGCACGAAATAAGGCAATAGAAATAGTGGTATTACCTGGATTAATATGAGTGATGTGGTTTGTAAGGTTATATAGGGAGTCTTGCGCCGTCTAATCCTTAGAATCCCGAAAATTATGATGATTAAAGAATAGAGTAATGAGTAATAGAAGCCGGGCTCTTCCAGAGTAATTGACATTGTTCCTAGTAGAGTCGACGGATCATTTAGCATCTGAGTAAAGGATCCGCCAATACTGTTAAAAAGAGGGGGAAGGTTATAAGGAAACCACTCATTTGCCTGAAATAATTTCGTCAGAGAGCCTCCGGCCTTCCAGTTGTAAATGAATGTGAAGAGAATTAGAGAAAGAATTAGTGCCGCTAATCCTGTTAAACCAAGCTCCCCTCTTATTTTGACTTTGCTTCTTCTGAAGAAGTCGAGCGGGGCTTCACGTCCTATCATAGTAAAGACAGCATCGTTTGGAATTGTAAGTTCGTTTCCGTCTCGATCTACGATTGTTACTTCATGGTCCTCAATCTCCTTTACCTGGCTTTTCATGAGCAGATTTATTTTCCCCGGCATGTGGTCTCCGGGCATAAAATCCCCTGTGCAGGTTGTAACACGCTCAGAAGACGGGGTTTCAATTGAGACATCCGCCATAGGGTCTGCCATGAGCATGTTTAGAAATTCTACGTTTTCGGGTTTGGGTCTTGAGAATTCTTCTTTTCTGTAAGAGTGCGTTACCGAGCCGCCTGCCTTTGCTATCGCTATGGAAGTTTCGAGAGCACTGTCACCGCCACCAACGACAAGAACATTTTTACCTTCAAAATCAGTGGGGTCATGGAGCCTGTTAAAAACCTTGTCTTTATCTTCTCCAGGAACTCCCAGTTTTCTAAAATTGCCCGAGCGTCCGATTCCTACTATTACTCGTCTTGCTTTTAAATTTTCCCCTTTGGGGATTATTATGTCGAAGTAATCGCCTTTCTTTTCGATCTTTTCGACCCTAGCCATTTTTGGCACGATCCCTTTTCCAAGGGTTTGCGCTTTTATTTCTTCTACTAGGGGTTCTTTTATCTCCTGTGTAAATTGCAGATCTCCTAATGGGACCATATCAGTTGGGTATGTGTAGATCGGTTTTCCCTTAGGAAAATTAACTATTGTAGAGAAAGGTTCTGTGGCTTCGAGTATCTCGAAATGAAGATCATCCCTTTTGGCTTCGAGTGCTGCAGCCATTCCCGAGACGCCGGCTCCCACAATAACCAGATCAAGTATGTCAGAACTCTTGTCTTTCGCGCGCTGGCGGAGGAAGGTCTTATCCATACGAAGGTATTCCACAGCCCGGGCGCCTGAGTCTGATGAGAATTTAAGGAGCGGTATTCCGGTCAGATCGCCAACAATGTACAGTCCCGGGATATTGGTCGAATAATCGCTATTAATTTCAGGGAGTTTCTCTACAACGCCAGCCGGCCATTGAGTGTGAAGCCATCTCGTATATCGGGTGATCAATCCAAACAATGTAATTTCTCCTAGGCAGCTATTTCAGACGTGCTAATAATTACTTCAAACAATTTACATAATATCACAATATGGGTTTAATTTTTTTTAGATGACAGATCATTTAATGTCCAGTTGTAGTCTGTGTACTCGATTCTAAATTCCCTGGTCGCTTCATTGCCAAAGTAGGGGTTAACAAACTCTATAACCGAACCTGACTCTTTTGAAAAATCTTCCTGAAACCAATCAAATATAGGTGAGAGACGTAAAACTCTATTATTCGTATCGATAGAGTTTTTGTCAGAGTCCATTAGGAATACTCTTGTTTGCTGATCTAGTTGCTTATCAAGTATTGAAGCTTGGTAAGACTTATTAATCATTTTGGGACACCCCATAGCAGCACAGACTAGTGCAAAGTGAATTCTGGGCTCAAGATAATTCTTTCGAATTACTTCGTTTTCAAGAGCGTTGAGTGTTATTTTTTCACCAAAGAGAGTTACTATTGGCTGCTCCCAGGGACCACCCGAATTACTAGCGATATCCTTTATGCTTTTAACAGGATACTTGCCTGTGATCAGATCAAGCGTTTGAGCGTTATACAGATTGATTAAAAAAGCTAACTGTTCATTTTTACTCCACCCTTCAAAAGTTTCTTCATTTATAGATGCAGTTTGTTCCAGATATTGGTTTAAATTTTTAGGGTTAGATTTTAGTCCGGCATAGTCAACCAATCCATCTTTGACATAAGTGTTTAAAACTTTCGCGTATTGTTCGTTGGATTGATCTAATGCGTCGGCATTTACGAGTTGATTACTTAAGAGTAAAACAAATAAAATAATGACAATAAAACTACTAAAATAGGGTTTCATAAGACCTATCTCCATTTCTCATACTAAAGGCAAATAAACTCTTTATTATCCCATACGGAAGCCCAGGGTCTTCGGATTCATTATTCCTTATGAATTTTCCACCAGTCGCCGGCCCTGAGTAAGAGCGCTCTTGCGTATTCTGCATGAGACCACATAAGAGGTGCTGCGAACTGTATATAGCCGCCTTCGGGTCTGGTTATATCCCTGATAATGCAGCTACTACCTGTTTCTTCATAGGATTTATGCATGTTGTTTGCTTCTTCTAAAATCTTATCAAAGTCGACATTATCGAGCAGTATCGGTTTATAGAACTCTTTTTGAAAATCTATTCCGGGATTCCACTCCCTTTCCATAAAATCCTCGAACCTTTGGCAGGTAGAAAGGTGCTCTGGTATCTCGCCCTTTTCGTTCTTATATGAGTCAATCATTCCAAGTAATTCGTCGCCTCTGGATATATTGCCGTTCCAGTAGTGATATTGCGCGAGAACAGCAGTATACTGAAGCCATGGTCCATTCCCGGCATGGACATGGGTTGAGAAATCCTTATAAAATGGCAGGTATCGCATTATCATGCCTAGCTCAGGGTCCCAGAGTTGTTTCTCGAGGTAAAGCACGCTGTTATCCATCTGAGTCTTGTAATGCAAGAACCCGAAATAAAAAGGACTAAGGAGTGTAAAATCAGGCCTCATGTCCCTTGTGCCGTCAGGGGCAGTCCTTCTAATATATCTGTTGTTACCTATAAATAATTCACTTACTGAGTAGAGAAACTGATGCCGGAAGTTAAGGAATTCGGACCTTATAATATTCTTTTTGTCTTTTTTGGTCGCAACCTCATTTGCAAGTGAGTAGGCATATAGGAAAGAGAAATTAACCCAGCATGTGTACCCCTCTTCCATCGCGGATTCATGTATAGCAGTCGTTGAATAAAAAAGATTTAGCTCTTTTTCGTAGAGTTCTGTATAGCTGTAATCAAGTGCTTTGTTTATACAGACGAAGAAATCGTCCATGTCTTTTACTTCTCTTTTTAAGAATCTTGCTGTAAGGAGATAATTGCAGATAATGGCAATCCCATGAGCTACGTTGTCTTCTTGTTTATAAAGGCTCTTGTCTTCTCCTTCGAGACTATAACGTTGCCCCCAGCTTCCTTCTGCTGAAATGCAGTCTTTCATAAAATAAGCCATGGACTTCATAATTACGAAAGCCTGTTCCCTGCAGTCATAATCGTTTGGGGAACCGGCAAGTCTTCTCATTAGCTGAACAGCACAATTGGTGTCTCTAGGATATACATAGGGATAACGGGATGAGGGTGGGGAGGCCAATAGCAATCTGCCATATTTTTTATTTTCAATAGTGCATCTCAGGATTATATCCATCTGCTCATTGAGCTGATCATTGAGCTTGGTTAACTCTTTAGTCCGTTTTGCCATAACTTCTGTCCTCCCTGTCTATATGCTCTTTAGAATTGCCTATAATGATCCTACCAGGTACGTCGCTCCTGTGGGATGAGGCATTCCCCCTTCAGGCTCAAGAGTTACATAAAACTCCATTTCTCCGCCATGATCAGGCATGCAATTTATTTCAATTATCTTATGCCCATCTTTGCCCACTAAAAAAGTGCCCATGCTGTGAGGCTCTCCATTTTCAACTACCCAAAATTGATATGTCTTTCCCTCTTCAATAGGAGGTATATTTGATACCATCAAAATCGCGTCTTTGGATCCTGTTTCCCAGAGTAGTTTCCCTGAGCAGTCTAATTCAGACATCCCGCTTGCAAGCTTAATCGTGTCTACCTTAGGATCCATTACAAAATCCATCACTTCGGTCTCTTTTTGAAGATTCGCTTGTAGATTTTGTTTTTGAATTGATAGTTCATTTCGAAGAGACATGTTGTTCATAAAAAGAATTATTAACAAGACCACAGCAATAGCGCTCCCTAGATTAAGCCATATTGGCTGGATATTTCTCCAGAAGCTAAATGTCGAAGATTTTGCCGGAGCAGTTTCTTGAGCTTCTATTCTATCAAAGATTTTATTCTCAACTTGAGGAGAAAGAGGACTATCATCCAAAGAATAGGCAAGTGAGGATAGGACAAGCTCGTTCTCTCTGAGCACTTTTTTGCAAATCTCACAACCAGTGCCCAGGTGCTCCTCTAGCTGTCTCAGCTCATATCCTTTTAAAACGCCGAGTGCGAAAAGCGTTATCTGATCTTCATATTTTTCTTTTTCGTGGCGCATCTAATTTAAATCCTCAAGGTAAGGCATAATTTTCTCTTTTAATTTTAAAACCCCCAATCTAATCCTGGTTTTAATAGTTCCTACGGGTTCGTTTAACTTCTCAGCGGCCTCTAGATGAGTGAACCCTTCAAAATACACTATTTCTATAGCAATACGCTGCTTATCAGGCAAATTCTCAAGCGCTTGCCGGATTACTTTTTTACTTTCCTCTCTATCCTCTATTATACGAGATAAATCATCGTTTGAGTTCACTTTTTCTTCATCAATCTCAATATTTCGCTGTCTATATCCGACAGTTCGTAATTTGTCGATTGATCTGCTTCTGGCTATATTTAATATCCAGGTAGATACCCCGCCTCGTTCGGAATCATATGAGTACGCTTTATTCCATACTTGTAAAAAGATTTCCTGCACTACTTCCTCAGCATCTTCCTTGTCCCTGAGCATTCTGAGTGCAAGGTTGTATACCACTTGAGAAAAATGGGAGTAAATTTCTTTAAATGCGGTTTTATCGCCCTGTTTTACTTGGTCGATTAACTGTTGATCTAGTTCGCGGTTAGATTTTTGTTGCATAACCAAAGTGCCACCCAAACTTTGAACCATTGTAGTTAAATCAAAGTTTTTGTCAATCGTTTGTTTTGTATTTAACTCAAGGGCGTTAGTAATTTCAGCGAGGTTCTGGTTAATTATTGTTCTAGGGTATAGAAATACTTGTTTCATTTATAAAAAGGTCCAAAATTATAATCAGAGAAGTCTTTGTCTCCAAATTCATTCATGTTTTTCCTTCCTAGAAATGGCTTGAAATCTTTTCTCGAATAGATAGCCGGTTTCTTAAAACTCTTGATTTAACAGCTGAAATTGAGAGGCTCATAAATTCTCCAACCTCCGCATTTGAAAACCCTTTTATATCTTTAAGGTAGAATATCGTTTTATTACTATGGGTTAATTCGTTTACAGCATTATTTATTATCTTCATCCTCTCTTTATAAAGTATTACTTCATCAGGTTTTTTAGCCCAGTCTGAGGGAGTTGGGAGGTGAGTTTCAAAACATGTGGAGAAATCGATATGTATTTCCTTATTAGTCTTTTTCCTAAACTTGTTAAGGAATTTGTAACACGTATTTAATGTTACTTTATAGAGCCATGTTGAGAATTTAGAATTTCCTTTGAAAGTGTGAAGTTTAGTTACCAGGATTAAAAAGACTTCTTGTTTTATCTCTTCCGCATCATAGCTGTTACGGATTAGCTTCATTGCAAAACCCATTATTATATTGCTGTAACGCTTCACAATGTTATTAAAGGCTTCCTCATCCTGATTATTAACATATAGTCCTATAAGTCTTTCGTCCGAAGCTTTGTCATAATCAAATGGTAATGAATAGATTCTATTATTTTTAACGTAAGATTTACTCTTAATGTCATAATCGAAAGCAGGTTCATATGATTCTTCTAGTCTTTTTAGTGCCGCGTTTGATTCTTTCATATAGTTAGCGTCTCCTATCTAGAATATGATGAAGCTTCTACTTGCTAAATATACG
>SMUX01393457.1_pt1 | contig 10223 bp, 7 predicted proteins | sample 2456431 | NCBI WGS metagenome assembly SMUX01 (sample SAMN11095930, study PRJNA526329) | marine sediment metagenome | biome: Marine sediment; feature: Surficial sediment; material: Deep marine sediment; isolation source: Hadal surficial sediment | place: Pacific Ocean | collected 2014-11 | depth 0-1... | reverse complement strand
GGTCCGCCGTGATGCTGGCGCATCACAAGGGCCGCGCGACGACGTCCGAAGAGCCCGCAAGGCCGCCCGAAGGGTCGTTTTTCGCGGCCACCGGAGGGCGTCGGCGCCGCTTGACGATGTCCAGACATCGCCGGCGCGCCGCTTCCTACCCGGAGGCCGCGAAAAGACGATCATATGTATCACCCTTCTATGAAAGTAAGTACTCAAAGCGTGCGGGCGATCTCCTCGATTTCGAAGCACTCGATCACGTCTGCGGCCTGGATATCCTGATAATTCTCGAAGGCCATGCCGCACTCAAATCCCTCCTTGACCTCGCGGACCTCGTCCTTGAAGCGCTTGAGGCTCTTGAGGGAGCCCTCGTGGATAACGATGCTGTCACGCAGCAGCCTGACCTTGGCCCCGCGTTTGACGAGTCCTTCGGTGACCATGCAGCCCGCGACCTTGCCGACCTTGGTGACGGAGAAGACCTCGCGAATCTCGGCATTGCCCAACAGGGACTCCTTGATCGTCGGCGACAGCATGCCGCTCAAGGCCGCCTTGATGTCGTCGGTCAGATCGTAGATGACCGAATAGTACCGGATTTCCACGTTATCGCGCCGCGCCAGGTCCCGCGCCTGCGGATTGGCGCGAACGTTGAAGCCGACGATCAGCGCATCCGTCGTGTTCGCCAGCGTGACATCGGATTCGTTGATGCCGCCGACGGCGGAGTGGAGCACGCGCACGGCGACCTCGTCGGTGGAAAACTTCTCGAAGGCGCCGATGATCGCCTCCAAGGTACCGTGCACATCCGTCTTGACGATCACCGGAAGCTCGCTCAACCCACCATCGGCGATCTTCAACAGCAACTGCTCGACGGTGCCCCGGGCGCCAATGGCGGCGCGCGCATCGCGCAGGCTGCGCTGGCGGAATTCGGTGACCTGACGCGCCCGCGCCTCGTTCTCGACGACGGTGAATTCGTCGCCGGCCAACGGCGTCCCGTTCAGCCCCAGCACTTCGACCGGCATGGAGGAACCCGCCTCTTCCACCTTGCGGCCGCGATCATCGTTCAGGGCGCGGACATGTCCCCATTCGCGGCCGGCAACGAACACGTCACCGACCCTGAGCGTGCCGCGCTGCACCAGGACGGTCGCCACGTTGCCCCGGCCCCGCTCGATTTTGGCCTCGACCACCACCCCGTCGGCCGGCCGGTCCGGGTTGGCCTTGAGCTCGAGGATCTCCGACTGCAGCAGGATGATCTCTTCCAGCTTGTCGAGATTGGTTCCCTCCTTGGCCGAAACCTCGACGGCGAGAACCTCGCCGCCCATGGATTCGAGCACGATCTCGTGCTGCAACAGTTCCTGGCGCACCTTGTCGGTATCGGCGCCGGGCTTGTCGATCTTGTTGATGGCGACGATGATCGGCACCTCGGCGGCCTTGGCGTGGTGGATCGCCTCGACGGTTTGGGGCTTGACCCCGTCATCGGCGGCGACAACCAGAACGACGATGTCCGTCACCTTGGCGCCGCGCGAGCGCATGGCCGTGAACGCTTCGTGGCCCGGCGTGTCGAGGAAGGTGATGTGGTTTCCCGACTTGAGCTCCACCCGGTAGGCGCCGATATGCTGGGTGATGCCGCCGGCCTCGTGGCTGGCGACATCGGTCTGGCGCAGAGAGTCGAGAAGAGACGTCTTGCCGTGATCGACGTGGCCCATGATGGTGACCACCGGCGCCCGGGGCTTGAGGCTTTCCTCGGTGTCGGGCGCGCCCTCGAGGCCGACCTCGACATCGGATTCACTGACACGTTTGACGTTATGGCCGAATTCGGCGACCAAAAGCTCCGCCGTGTCGCCGTCTATGGTCTGGTTGATCGTCGCCATCACGTCCATCTTCATCAGTGCCTTGATCACCTCGGTGCCGCGCTCGGCCATGCGGTTCGACAATTCCTGGACGGTAATCGATTCCGGGATCACGACGTCGCGCACGACCTTGACCAATTCCACCGGGGTCGCGGCTTGCTGGGCGCGTCTTTCCCGCTCGCGCTGGCGGCGCACCGAGGCCAGGCTGCGGACCCGTTCATGGGCGTCATCGTCGAGCGCCCGCGCGATCGTCAGCTTACCGCCACGGCGGCGTTCAACGTCCCTGCGCAGGGACAGGCTGGGCCGCCTTGCCTCGGACCGCCCGCCCCGCTTCGGCCGTTTCTCCAAGGCCTCTTCCGCGGCGGCTTCCTCTATCGCCTTGGCGGACACCGGGGGCGCTTTCAGTTTCTCCGCGGCGCTCCCGTCGGGCGCCGGTTCGGCCGCGGGCGCCGTCTCTCCCGTGACCTCCCCTGCCTCTTCCTTGACTTCCTCCGGTTCCTCGGGCTCGGGTGCCGGCGCCTCCCCGATCACCGTCTCCGGGACAACATCGGCGACCTTTGCGCGGAGTTCCTCTTCCGCGCGCGCTATTCTTTCTTCTTCCGCTTCCTTGCGAACCTGCTCGCCGGCGCGCATCGCCCCCTCGAGCGCCCGGGCCCGTGTCGCCTTTTCCTGCTCGGTCAGGGCCCGAAGCTCGGCCTCCCGGGCGGTTTCCCCCGCGCGCGCGGTTACCACCGCCATCGCCCCTCCCGCCAGCGCCTGCTCAGCCGCGACCTCTGCCCCCGGCTTGACCTCGGTCATGCGGCCGCCGTCGCCGGGCGCATAAGTCCGCTTCTTCTTGACCTCGACTCGGACCGCCTTGGAGCGGCCATGGGAGAAGCTCTGGCGAATCTGGCCGGATTCGACCGTCTTTTTCAGCTCCAGACGGCCGGGCCGCGACAGGGTCAGCGGCTTCTTCCCTTGTTGTTCGTCCGTGGCGTCCGTCATCCTAAACCGACTCTCTAAACCAACTCTCCGGCCGTCGATTCTCTCACCGCCGGCGCCGCACCGGACCGCAATCCGGCGAGGCGCCCGGCTTCCACCTGGAAGCGCGTGGCTAAACGGCCGTGGCCAAGCGCGACGTGCATCACATGGCCGCGCCCCAGCGCCGCCGCCAATTCCTCGCCCCTGAAAAGGTCGATCAGGGGCAAATCCGGCGCCAGCGCCCACAATTTGGCGCGGCCCCCCTCGGCACTTTCCAGCGCCGTCACCAACACCGCCGCCTTGCCGGCATCGAGCATGGCGGTGACTTTTTCGAACCCCGCGGCGACGATCCCGGCGCGCTTTGCCAACCCCAGCAGATCGAGACAGCGCCCTGCCAGCAGGTGTTCCACCTGATCGGCCAAATTCTCGCCGATCACGACCTCCGCCTTGGCCGATCGTTGGAACAGGCTGCCGGCGCAAGCGGTATTTATCACATCCCGGCGCGCGCTCAACCAAATTCCCCGGCCCGGCAACGTGCCGGCGATATCGGGCACCAGGCGCCGTCCGGGACCGACGACGAACCGCACCAGGCGTTCACGGGGCGAAACCTCGCCGCTGACGATGCATCGCCGCATGTTCCCGGTCGCGTCCCCGCCCTTTTGGGCGGATCCGGGTCCGGATTCGCGTGCCGCTCTCGCCATCCTTGCCAGTTTTCACCCCCCCTCAGTCGTATTCTTGGCCGGTGAGGCTTCCTCACCAACCGTTCCACCGGCGACTTCTTCCTCCCCGGCCTCGGGCGTAGGTTCGGCTTCCCCGCCCTCCTGTCCGGCCGGCTCGGTGGCGGAAGCCGTCTCTTCGGACGGTATTTCTTCGCCGCCCGGCTCTCCTTCGGCCGAAGTTTCGTCCGTCTCATCGTCCTCGAACCAGTGGGCACGAGCGGCCATGATCACCTTGTCGGCGTCCTCGGCCGTGATCTCGCCTTCCGGCAGCAACTCCAGAAGCTCGTCGCTCGCGAGGTCGGCCAAATTATCGCGCGTCGTGATCCCTTTTTCGCCGAGATGCACGAGCGCCTCCGAGGTCAGGCCCGGTATCTCGGCCAAATCCTCGGCGACGTTGAGTTCACGCCGCCTGACGGCCAGCTTCTCCTCGCGTTCGGTGAGATAGGCCTGGGCGCGGGCGTGCAATTCCTGGGCAACGTCCTCGTCGAACCCCTCGATGGCGCACAGATCCTCGACCGGCACGAAGGCGACCTCCTCGACCGCCGAAAATCCCTCGGTGACCAGCAGATGCGCGATCATGTCGTCGACATCGAGGGTCTCGATGAACATCCGCGAACGGCTGTGGAACTCCTCGGTCCTGCGTTCCGATTCCTGCGCTTCCGTCAGGATGTCGATGTACCAGCCGGTGAGTTGAGAGGCGAGGCGCACGTTCTGCCCGCGCCGGCCGATGGCGAGGCTCAACTGATCATCGGGCACCACGACCTCGATGCGGTTGGCGTCCTCGTCCAGCACCACCTTGGTGACTTCCGCCGGCGCCAAGGCGTTGACGACGAAGGTGGCGTGATCCGCCGACCATGGGATGATGTCGATCTTCTCGCCCTGCAACTCGCCGACCACGGCCTGGACGCGGCTGCCGCGCATGCCGACGCATGCGCCGACGGGGTCGATGCTGGAATCGTTGGACAGGACGGCGATCTTGGCCCGGCTTCCGGGGTCTCGGGCGACCGACTTGATCTCGATGATGCCGTCATAGACTTCCGGCACTTCCTGGGCGAACAACTTGGTGGTGAATTCCGGCCGCGTGCGCGACAGGAAAATCTGCGGTCCCCGCACTTCCTCGCGCACATCGTAAATGTAGGCGCGGACGCGATCGCCCTGGCGTAGATTTTCGCGGGGTACGCACTCGTCGCGTCTCAGCACGGCTTCGGCGCGGCCGAGGTCCACCGTCACGTTGCCGAACTCCACCCGCTTGACGAGGCCGTTGACGACTTCGCCGACCCGGTCCTTGTATTCCGCGTACTGGCGTTGGCGTTCGGCCTCGCGAACCTTCTGGACGATGACCTGCTTGGCGGTCTGCGCGGCGATACGGCCGAAATCGATGGGTGGCAAGGGATCGATGATGAATTCGCCGATCTCGGCATCGGATTTCAGCGCCAGCGCGTCCCCGAGCGAGATTTGCATCGCTTGGTCCTCGACCGGATCGGCCACCTCGCGATAACGCCAGAGGCTGATCTGTCCGGTCGTCCGGTTGATATCGGCGCGGATATCGTATTCGTGGCCGTATTTCGAACGGCCCGCTTTCTGGATCGCCTGCTCCATGGCTTCCAGCACTTCCTCGCGGTCTATGCCCTTTTCGCGGGCGACATTGTCCGCCACCTGCAGCAGTTCCGGTTTGACCAATCCCAGGGTCGCTTCCATCGTCATCTCGATCTACACCCTTCTTTGCCGTTCCATCGCGGCAATCAGTTCATCCGATAGTACCAGTTTCGCCCGGTGGATTTCGCCAAAGGGCAATTCGGTCTCTCCCTCGGCAAGCGCGATACGCACGCCTGCCTCCGTCGTCCCCAGAAGCTTGCCGCGAAACCGCTTGCGGCCGGAAATGGGCCTGGCGGTTTCAATCTTAGCCTCGAACCCCGTGAAGCGCTCGAAGTCCTGAGAGCGCACCAAAGGACGATCGATGCCGGGCGAACTCACCTCCAGGGTGTAGGGCCCCGGCAGCGGGTCCTCGACATCGAGAACCGCCGAAACGGCGTGGCTGATCTCGGCGCAATCGTCGACCGTCATGGCGCCGCCGTCCCGGCGTTCCGCCATTACCTGCAGGGTGGTGCGGACCGTGCCTTGCACCATCACCCTGACGAGGTCGAAATCCATGGCTTCGAGTACGGGCTGGAGCAAAGCTTCCACCCGGTCACGCGCTTGGTTCATAGCTACCCTTCCGCGCCCGGAGTTCCCAGGGGGTTGCGACGCCCGGGCACCTGATCAGCAATCTCGGGCCGGTCGGCCGGACCACGGCCAACAAAAAAGCCGGCCGGTGGTCCAACCCCCGAACGACTTAACCTTATGAACCGGCCCGAATTTAACGTTGCTAGAAATATAGCCATCTTCGGCGCCGCTTCAAGTGTTTTAGAAGGCATTAGAAGGCTTTTATCTCAACTTTCTCATTCACCGAGAAGACCGTGCCTGGGGTCTCCGGCGGCGTTGAAATCCCAGGAAAACGCAGACCCTGCCCTGATCGGCGGCCTTGCCCTCGTAACGCGTGGGAATCGATTCCTCGGGGCGTTCGCGCCACGACCGCGGGCCACGGGCAAGCCAAACGAAATCGGGATGGTCGAGAACATGCTCGAGTGTCCAGCGGACGTAGCCCGCATCGTCGCTGGCGAATCGAAACTCTCCTTCGTCCTTGAGAACCGAGGCCAGTGCATCAAGGTTCGCCGGCAAGATGAAGCGGCGCTTATGGTGTCTCTTTTTCGGCCACGGGTCGGGGAACAAAATGTCGACGCGGCCGATACTGGCCGGCTCGAGCCTCTCGATCAACGCCCGCGCGTCGTCCATCAGCACCCGGATGTTGTTGAGGCCATGGCGCTCGATCTCACGCAGCAGGCTGGCGACCCCGTTGATATAAGGCTCGCAACCGATGAAGCCGATCTCCGGGTGGTTCAGGGCCTGAGCCGCCAGGTGTTCGCCGGCGCCGAAACCGATCTCGAGCCAGACGTCCTCTGGCCAAACGTCCGCTGGAACGAATCCGCCAACGGCGTTTCCGGCCCCGGCCGCCGGATCCGAAGCCCCCCCGGCGAACAGGGCGCCGGGGTCAAGGGGGACGTCCGCTTCGGCCGGGACATCGATGGCGAGGCGCGGCAACAGATCGGCGAGGAGGGCCTCGCGGCCCGGTCTCAATCGCCGACCGCGGCGCCGGCCATAGAGGATGCGCCGCCGCTCGCCCAGGCTGGGATCAGATCCGGGTTTCATCGCTAACCCGGATATTTCATGAAGGGAACGGAATTTGCGGCGAGCGATGTTTGTCCAAGGCGGTGTGCGAAGCCGAAAGTCATAGCCATGGCTCGAGGTTTGGTGCGCCGATTTGGATATACCGGGCCGGCGCAAAACCGTTCACCCGAGGAGGGTATCAAACGCCCCTTTTCGAAAAACGAATCAAGCCCTTGAAACAAAACACTTAACACACCCCGACGGAGGGCCTTCATGAAATATTCGGGCTAGCTTGTCCCGAGCAATCCGCCTTTCGAGGCCGGCTCCCCGGCTTCCCGCCGCAACCGCGTGGCAGCGGACAACGCTTCGACCGGCCAACCACGATCGGCCGGTCAACCGAAGGCAGACTTCAAATCGGCGACCAGGTCCTCACGCTCCCACGAAAACCCGCCGTCGGGGTCCGGCGCGCGGCCAAAATGGCCATACGCCGCCGTGCGTGCGTAGATCGGCTTGTTGAGTTCCAAATGCTCTCGGATGCCGCGCGGGCTCAAATCCATGACCTCCTGTAGAACACCGGCGAGCTTTTCCTCGTCGCCCTGCCCCGTGCCGCAGGTGTCGACATAAACCGACAGCGGCTTGGCGATACCGATGGCATAGGAAATCTGAATGATGCAGCGCTCCGCAAGGCCGGCGGCGACCACGTTCTTGGCGAGATAGCGCGCGGCATAGGCGGCCGAGCGGTCGACCTTGCTGGGGTCCTTGCCCGAAAAGGCGCCGCCGCCATGGGGCGCGGCGCCGCCGTAGGTGTCGACGATGATCTTGCGCCCGGTCAGGCCGGTATCGCTGTCCGGGCCACCGATGACGAAACGGCCGGTCGGGTTGACGTAGAATTCCTCCTCATCGCACATCCAGCCCTCGGGCAGCACGTTCTCCACATGGGGGCGGACGATCTCGCGCACTTCGTCCTGCGACAATTCGGCGTCGTGCTGGGTCGACACCACCACCGAGGTCGCGCGTACCGGCATTCCCTTCGAATACAGCAACGTGACCTGGCTCTTGGCATCGGGGCCAAGGCCGGGCTCCGCCCCGGAATGACGGGCCTCGGCGAGCGAGCGCAGGATCGCGTGCGCATAATAGATCGGCGCCGGCATCAGCACCTTGGTCTCGCGGCAGGCATAGCCGAACATCACCCCCTGGTCGCCGGCGCCTTCATCCCTGTTGCCCTTGGCGTCAACGCCAAGGGCGATATCCTCGGATTGGCCGTGGATGTAAATTTTCACCGCCGACTTCTGCCAGTGGAACCCTTCCTGCTCGTAACCGATCTCCTTGACGCAGGATCGAGCCACCTTTTCCATGTGTTCGTGGGTGATCGAGTCGGGGCCGCGGACCTCTCCCGCCATGACGATGAGTTTCCTGGTCACCATCGTTTCGGCGGCGACACGGGATTCAGGGTTCGCGGTCAGGAACATGTCGACCACGGCGTCGGAAATGCGGTCGCAAATCTTGTCTGGATGGCCCTCGGAAACGGATTCGCTGGTAAAGAGAAAATCACCCTTGGACACGGACGGAACCTCCGGCTGATGGTTTGATATTCGCGACTGGGACGCCGGCGGCGATCCCACCGTCTGCGGCGGCCATGCGGCTGATCTCGCGGCGTTGCCCGCCGGTCGAATCGGGCCCGGCCCGGCAGGCTGTTCCACCCCGCCCCAAGGACTCGGCGGTGCGCGCACTGTCGTTGGCGCGCACATGTCGCAACCTTTATGCGTTCAGTCAAGAGGATTCGGCGACGACCCCCGCCACCCTACGGTTGACGGGATACGGTACCGGGAACACGGCCCGGCAAGGCCGCGGCTTGGGTGAATTTTCAGGAAGCTTTGCCGAGAGCCTTCAGGAGATCCAGAACACGCTTGCGCAGCTTGGGGTCGGTGACCCGGTAATAGGCGCGGATCAAATCCACGGTCTCGCGCTTGGAAAGCGAATCCGGTTCGAGCACCGACGCCGGCGCCTCGCTGAGACCTCTGGCTCGCCGCTTGCCGCCACCCGCCGCTTCCGGAGAAAGGTCCTCGAAGAAAAAGGACACCGGCACGTCCAGCGCGCGGCCCAGGTTGAACAGCCGCGAAGCGCCGACGCGGTTGACGCCGCGCTCGTATTTCTGAATCTGCTGGAAGGTGAGCCCGACGGCCCTGCCGAGCTTTTCCTGGCTCATACCAAGCAGGTTGCGGCGCAAGCGCACCCTGAAACCGACATGGATGTCAATGGGGTGGGGACCACGGAGGGAAGCCTGTTTTTTTACGCGTTTACGGGCACGAGGTGACTTAGGCATTTTACGACTTCATCTAATGCTAATTTATATAAAGAAATTCATACACATGTATGCAGCATCGGCGAGAGTGCCGTCAACAGAAATTCCGTAAACCTAGGTTCACTTCCGGGAGGCGGGCGGAAGCGGCCCGAAGGGACCCCAAAGTGCTCTCAATCGCGATCTCTCCGGCCGCCGGGCCGGGGTGGTGGTGGCGAAGCGATGAATGCCAGACCGGCGGCGATGGTCAACAGTCCGAGCAAAATCCAGCCGCCGAATCGGGCATAGGGGGTGAGCCCTTCGAGCGGCAATGGCAGGGGACTGTCGAGAACCCCGTCGACGCCGAGACCAAGGCGGGCGATCACCCGGCCATAAGGATCGACGACAGCCGATATGCCGGTATTGGCCGCGCGCACCAGGGCCAGGCCCTCCTCGACGGCGCGCAAGCGGGCGGCGGCGAAATGCTGATAGGGGCCGGTGCTTTCGCCGAACCAGGCGTCGTTCGTCAGGTTCAAGAGCCAGCGCGGCCGATTTCGCGGATCGAGGACATTACCTGGGAATATCACTTCGTAACAGATCAGTAGGCTGACCGGTGGCAGGCCTGGAAGCGCGAGGGTCATGGGCCCCGGCCCGGCCGAGAAATCCACCGCGCCGCGGGTGATCTTTTTCACCGGCAAGACGCCGCGCAAGGGCACATATTCACCGAAGGGGACGAGATGAAACTTGTCGTAAGTTGCGACGATGCGGGCGCTTTCGTCGATGGCGTGGGCGCTGTTCCACACCTGGAACGGTTCGACGCCGGTAGGGGTGGCGCGAATCGCGCCTGTGATGACCAAACCTTTCGGCGGCACGACGGCGGCGATGGCGGCGCGGGCCTCGCCGTCGCGGACGACGATATAGGGAACCGCGGTCTCGGGCCAGATGACATGTGTCACTTTTTCAAAACCCGGGCCTTTGGTCATCGACAGGTATTTGCGGAAGTTGGCGGCACGTTCGCTGGGGCTCCATTTGAGCCGCTGGTCGATATTGGCCTGCACCAGACGCAGCCGGACACCGGGCACCACGGAGCCATCGGACCCTGCCGCCGGCGCCGGGTCCACTTTCGCCGGCGCCGAGGCCAGCCGGACCTCGCCCGCCGCCCAAAGGACGCCGAACAGCGCCGTCATGACGACGAGGGCCGCCCAACGCCGGTCCCGCCCCGCACCCGCG
>SMUX01265227.1_pt1 | contig 10225 bp, 10 predicted proteins | sample 2456431 | NCBI WGS metagenome assembly SMUX01 (sample SAMN11095930, study PRJNA526329) | marine sediment metagenome | biome: Marine sediment; feature: Surficial sediment; material: Deep marine sediment; isolation source: Hadal surficial sediment | place: Pacific Ocean | collected 2014-11 | depth... | reverse complement strand
GTTTCCAGCTTCGTGCCCGTTTAGGGTTGTCCTTAGAAAGAAGTCCTGTCCCCCCTCATCAAACCGTACGTGCAGTTTTCCCGCATACGGCTTTCCGATCATCTTCACCTCAAGGCATACAAGCGTGCCCATAGGAAGCATGGACTGGTATGGCGTATAGCCCCCACACTCCATAGAGCACAGACACCGGCCATCGCCGATATCCAAACCCCTTGATCTGTCGTCGCTTCTGCAGGTACTTGCGCATCCGCTGCTCTAAGAAGAATCGTTGCCGCTTAAAGACTCGGGTGGAGTTGTGTACGTGATAGTAGTTCACCCACCCTCGCACATAGCGGTTAACCCGCTCCATCACTTCTGGCTGTGGCATGCAGTGGCTGTTCCGACTGGTCAAACCTCTCACCTTATCCCGAAAATGCTGCTCTGACTTGCCTGAGGGCTCTACCAGGGTAATCACCTTCGCCGTGCGCACACTCCTCTTGCGACAAAAGGTAAATCCGAGAAAGTCAAAACTCTCTCCTCGTGCGTCCACCACTCGGCTCTTCTCCTCATTGAGCTTTAACTCCATCCGTGCCAATATTTGCTCGACTTTCAACCGCGTCTCTTTCGCCCCTCCACGCATCAAGATCACAAAGTCGTCCGCATAGCGAACCAGCTTTGCCGCCAGTCCCGTGGTACGACAGTACAGAAGAAACACTCGGTCAAAAAGGTGCAAGTAGATGTTGGCCAGCAGAGGGGAAACCACTCCCCCTTGCGGTGTTCCGCATTGACTCCTCTTCGTACGCCGCCTCCCTTCTTGGTCCTCTTCTACCACCGGCGCTTTTAGCCACTGTTTGATCCATCTCAAAATGTGCCGATCACTGATCCGACCGGCGATCAACTTCATGAGCTTATCATGCGCTATGGTGTCAAAGTACTGCTGAAGATCCGCGTCGAGCACATGCGGATGTGCCGTGCTGAGCGCTTCCCGAATAGCTCCTACTGCTTGATGTGCACCTCTCTTGGGGCGAAACCCGTAGCTACTATCCTCAAAGTCCGCCTCAAATATCGGCTCAATTACAAGCTTGACTGCCATTTGAGCCACTCGGTCCCGAATGGTAGGAATCCCCAACGGCCTTCTCCTTCCGTCGCCCTTGGGTATGAAGACCCGCCGCACTGGCTGCGCGCGGTAGGTCTTCTCCTTTAGCTCCTGCTGAAGCTTTGAGACAAACTCAGCCTCGCCCTCTCCACTCTCTATAGACTGAAAAGTTACCCCGTCGATCCCCGGGGCTCCACCATTGCTGCGTTCCATTCGGTAGGCATGTTGCACTACGTCTCCACGCCATACCTTGTCATGCAGCGCGTAGAAGCGAAACTTGGGCTCCCTCTTGGCCTTGAGATACAGTCCCCGCTGGAGGTCTCGAATCTTGTTAGGTGTTCGTAGCCTCACGGCAATCACCTCTCCTTCCCTCTTTAAGGGACACAATGAAAGTAGGGCGCCTTCCCTCAGCCGGCATTACCCAGCTTCCTCGGTATTACTCGCCCCTCCGACTTCTCGCCCGCCTGGCTCAGATTTCGGTTACCCTTATACTGAGCCATCGCGGCCATCGCCCGCGACGAACGAGATCTCCCGCGTTACCCGGTGCAGCTTCCCCCGCATGCCATCCCGACGACCCCGGAGAGCCCATCTGCTTCTGTCTCGGTTATTTCCACAGATGGCACCGGCCTTCCCCATCTGACCACAGGGTCGGCACTCTCAATCAGCAAGTCACGAGGCTCTATGGGTTCCCTGGTGGTACGGCCTGCGAGTTTGCGATCCTCTCTTTTTGGAAAGTTTTCTCGATCCACTTAGCCCTGAGAGTCACCCCTCAAAACCGGATCTTCGCTAGCGGGGTGAACCGTTAATTCCCCGCACCGGACTTTAACCGGCAAGTTGCAGTGCTTCCGCGGCATACGGTCAGGCTTGCATAGGTGAATGGAGCATTCAATCGGCTAACTGGGAAAGACGAGGGATTTGATCACCACGGGAACGGCGCCCGAGGATTGGATCAGGGCACCGATATCAATGTAATCAAACTCACGGAGATCGATCCCATCGATTGAGATGACTGGGTTCTCAAGCTGCATCTCCTCTTTGAGGTGGAGACCGAGCACTCCCCCGATGTCGCCATCACTCACCAGCACGAGGGGGTGCCCCCTGGCTAGAATTTTCTCCAGTGCGTCTTTCAGGCCGGAGCAAAATCCCTGCAGGCGTGCAAAGGTCGCTGAGCCTTCCCAGTGAAAGGCCACGGCAACGGGCTGGCTGGATTGGAGGAGATCCATTCGGTTCAATGCACGCTCGGCGGCATTCTTGATCTCGCCTTCACGAATCTCCTCACCCTCCAGGGAAAACTCAGGTGTCACAACCGGCAGGCTCCGCACCGGCAATATATCGGGTGGGTTAACGAAGATGGTGCTGCCACTCACCTGTACCGTGTATTGTGATGCGCCTATGGCCGTTGCGCGAATTCGGGCGGCCGGTTCGATGATCGGAATCCCCAACCGCTCAACTCGCTTTCTGACCTCGGCTGCAAGTAAGGAACCGAGATCGCCATAGGACCCGCGCTCCTTACCGTAGATAAACTCAGAGACACCGCCGGAAAAACTGATGGACTCGACCCGGCCTTGAAAGGACAAAGGAGGAAGACGAAGAAGGGTCTGTGTCTCAGGAGATAGAGAGCCCGGGGTCATGACATCGATGAGCCTATCGGCCATGTTCGAGGCCATGGTACGTAATCCTTCCTCGGCTACCCTCTGGCCAAGAGTCAGTTCCAACCCAGCGGATGCTCCGTGTATCCTGCCGGCCTCCTCGATGCGAGTCAAATTATTATTTTCGTCGAAGGCCACGAGACGCGCACCAACGTCAAGGGCCGTCACTTCGCGCACACGTCCCTCAGCACATAGAGCAAATTTGCACGTTCCGCCTCCGATATCGATATTCAACGTCATTCCGCCGGAACCGTTGGATCGCCCCACCGCACCGGAACCATGGGCCGCCATGGTCGCTTCAAGGCCGTCACCCGCACTCACCGAGACGAAGCGTCCCGCCTCCTCGGCAAACAGCTCGCCGATGGCCCGTGCATTACGACGACGCAGCGCGACACCGGTAAGAATCAGTGCACCGGTGTCCACTTGATCCCTGGTGAGGCCGGCTATCTGGTATTGCCGGTTGATGAACTCCTCCAACACCTCCACATCGATCTTGATCTCATCCACATAGGGGGTCAGGAGGATCTCCGATTCCTTCAGAACGGTTCGACTGACAACGACGTACCGACTGTGTTGTTGTTCCAGTACGAGTCTGGAAAAGATGAGATGGGTGGTCGACGAGCCGATATCGACCCCCACGCTTGTGAGCCGAATCTCCTCCTCGTCAACGATATGCCTGGACGCACCGGTGAAACCGAGGTGTTGTCGTCGAGCCTCCATCCTTTGCCTTCAAGCGGTAGATGATTTCCTAGACGCAGGATCTACTTGAAGATGGAGTCGACCATTCTGGACGGGACCCCCTCCTCCTTCAAGGTCTCCTCATACTCCTTGCGTATATACGGATCCTCGTCCCGGTAGGCAATGGCGGTGCCACCATCCTTCATTTCGATGGCACCGTAGTCGATGGCCTCCTCGCCAGGCCGGCCTGCCTCGCGTCCAGGGGCATTGGGACCGAACCAGGCCATCAGACGAAAGGGGTCCCGGCTGATGCCGAAGTGCTGATGGATCCAGTGTCCACCCATGGGTGCGGCACTCACCATACCCACGGGTTCATAGTCCTGCCTTTTGATTTTATCGGCTTTTCCATCCTTCCAGGGAGTCGTTCCCAGGGTAGCAGGCCAGGTATAGGTGTATCCCTTACCTTTGATACAGATAAGGACCGCAGCCGAACCATGGGCGTGGGCTTTCGAGTACCGACCGGTCTCATGCTGCCCGATCCAAAAATAGAACTTGTTTCCAGTCATATGGGGCTCAATCCTCCGGTAACCCGGCGACCGCCGGTTGTCACGAGGTAATTCGCACTCGACAATATCCGAAAGGAGATTGGTCCGGCGCATCGCGAGCCCTCTGACCGGGTCAGGCTCAATGTCGTCCTTGGGCTTGTAGTAATCATCACTTGCATCGTAGCGGTCTGTAAATGGATAGGGGCAATTGAAAATGAAATCGGTATTCACGAAAAGATTCATGACGTTGGGCGCGGTGGTCCCACCGAGCAGAAGAGCCGGGCTGGAAGCCGCGTTGATGATCCGATGCCATGCATTCATGGGAATGGAGAATAGAGAACCCGCCTGCCACTCGAAGGTCTGTTTCTTGTTGCTTCCTTCGGCCCAAACTTCGGTGGTTCCACGCCCTTCCACAACGAAATACTGCTCTTCATAGAGGTGGCGCTCCGCGTTGAGGGCGCCTGCCCCCGGTAGTTCAATGACATAACATCCCCAAAGGCCCTCCGTGCCAAAGAGTTGAATGAAGGTACCTTTACCACCCATGCGTTTCCAGGGTTTGAGCGGTAGGTCCTGGATCTTTCTGACTCCTATAGCACGGTAGATGGGAATGCCCTGTTCCTCCATAAAGGTATCGTATGGTGAGTTGGGTCGCCCCCATTTCCCGTATCCTGCCTTTTGAGCCTCTCCCGTGGGTTCGTGCCACTCTTGCAAGGATTTCTCAGCCATGTCGTCGCCTCCTTACTGGTAAATATTCAAACAATAAACAAGCTTGGTGTTAATCATCTTCCTCATTCCGGTCTTCTCTTCGGCGTTCGGAAACCGTGAATTGCTTCAGCCTCTTGGAGTATTCTTCCAGCTGCTTTTCAACCATACCATTGATGGAGGTAGCCGGATAGTGCCCCTCGCTATCTCTCTGACCAGCCGGCGTACCGGTGAGAACTTCGATCCCCTCGTCGATGGTACTGACAGCATAAATGCAAAACTTCCCTTGTGCAACGGCCTCCACCACGTCACGGCGTAGCATCAGAATTATCAAATTGGAGTGGGGTACCAGAACTCCCTGATCTCCAGTGATACCCTTGAGCCGGCAGAGTTCGAAAAACCCCTCGATCTTGCGATCAATCCCACCGATTGCCTGGATCTCACCGTTCTGATTTACCGAGCTGGTAATTCCTAAAGCCTCTCCTCAATGAGGTTAAGCCGATAGGTTTTCTCATCGCGTGCCTTCTCAACGTGCTTGCCCGTAACCAGCTCGCTCCCATCCTTCCTTGCCCAATAATCCGACTCAATCAGAACGTCGAGAATATCGCTGAATCGAGTCGATAGCTTTTCCTGGTCTTCCACCAACCTTGCTCCATGTTCGACGATTTCCGACACACCGCTGGAATCAAAGTGGCGAAGCCCTTCCCACTGACAGCAGGCGCTGATGAAACAGGCATAGGAAACGATGTTGTCTTTGGATTTATCGATCTGAGAGTCAAAGTCAGCCTTGACCTTAAAGGTCACACGGAAATCGGGGTCTGCAGAAGAGAGATACTGATACAAAAAAGGGTCTCCGATCATGATCACTTTGGTGTCGGTGGGAATGGGCTCGGATCTCAGACCCTGGGGCGGTAACCAGCCGAACTGAGAGGCCGGTTCTTCAATGCAATGCTCCTGATTCTTGATGACCCTCTTTAGGGACTCCCATACCCCCGGATTGGACAATACATCCCGATCGTAAAGAACTAGATAGCCCGCATTGGCACGGTTGATCGAACCCGCCTTGATTTGGGTAAAGTCCGTGGTAAAACCCCCGAGGGCCGGGCGCTTCTCCACCACTCCAAACATATTATGGTAGGTGGGATTAGTTTCAATGATGATTGGGGGCCCCTCTGTATCGCTGTTGTCAACAAAGACATTGACCCGGTAAGGAAGGAACGGATCGGAGGGGGCTTCCGGAGGCTGAAGAAGGGCCAGTGGCCCCTTCGTCTGGGCGCCCTCGGTCCCTTTAAAATGTCCCAGATTTTTTAGAATGTCGTTCCTCGATCATGGCTTGACGCTGACGCGCAAATTCCTCACTCTCAAAAGTCGCCTTGATCTCCTTTTGAAGCGATTGGATAAATTCCTCCATATCCTTCTTGAGAATCTTTCCCCACCCGCGGCGGACGTTCAGCGCCTGCGGTCGGTCAGGGTCAGTGAAGTTGTAAACGTAGCATCAGTCTTCCGGAACTGATGAGTTTTCCTCTGGCCGAGCCATTCCCGCCGTAATCTTTTTCAAAAACGACTTGATGATGGTGGTCTTTCCAGTGCCGGTAAGCCCATTAACGTATATATTAAAGCCCGGTTTATTGACCCCTAGACCAAATTCAATGGCACGCATGGCCCTTTCCTGCCCGATGAAATCGGCCAGCGGGATCATATCCGACGTACACGCAAATGGCAGAAGTGCGGATGAGCATTTCCGCCGGAGTTTATCCGGCGAAACATCATAGGCTGTCATAAATCCACTCTCCAGCTCTCACAAAACAATACAAACAACCTCAATATCAGATAACAGGAATAGATACACCTGCCAAATGCCAGCTACTCACCTAGACAAGACTCACTAAATATTGAGTCCAAAGGAAGATTACAACCAGCGGTTTTGGCGGCCATCCGTTCGGTTCTTAACATCAAGCTTCCGTTGCCAAATGGAGCATTTTTGAGCTTCAAAATTTCCTAACTTCCTGAGGAATATACATCTAACCTATTAATTTACCTAATGTTTTTAGACCTACAGCGTCAATTTAAAATGCCGTACCCCCATTGACATTCCATTTTTACGGATTAAATTTAGCACTGAACCTTTCGCTTGCGAACATACAAACTTTGGTATCGGTCATCGTAGCCTTTTCTAGTGTAGCAGTTGCTCGTGACACCCTAGATTAGTTCTTCCCCGAAAGGGTTCCACACCAGATACGAGCTACATTGGCCTTGGCAGCTTGTTTAGGTTTTACTTTCTCCATTTATTCTTCGGCTGCTTTTCCAGGATCCATTTGGGCAAATTGGAATGTTCTAATTCCGTGTCTGAAAAACCGGGGGGGGGAAAGATAACGTTTAGGAGGAGTAAAGAAAGGTCATGGAAAAAGAGCTAATGTTTGAAGAAATGGATGAGTTTTCTGTAACCTTGAAAGGGCAGCATACGAAACTAGTAGTAGAGGAACTCGATGGTGAACAGGACCTACTGCCCCGGGAGGAAGACACTCCCGAAGTTGAGAAAGACGACGAGATTGCAATCGATGGTACGAACAAAGGCACCGATCCCGTGGCGCTTTACCTCCGCGATATTGGTAGTGTTTCTCTTCTAAGGAAAGAACAGGAGGTAGCCTTGGGAATGCAGATGGAGGAAGGGCAGAAGCAGTTCATGGAGACGGTCCTTTCATCCCCCATTGCCATGGGCTTTACCCTTGAACTCGGAAACAAGGTCAAGAGAAACGAATTGAATCCAAAGGACGTACTCATGGATACCGAGGAGGGCGAGGAGTCGACTGACGAAAGTGCCGAGCGCAAGCGATTTCTAACCGGCATCGTACGACTTCGAACCCTAAACCAGCGGCGTTGCCAGCTTCAGTCCGAGTTGAAGAGAAAACGGACTCCAAAAAAGCGAAGGGGTCATCTCGAAAAACACCTTTTAAAGAAGAAACGAGAGATCATCGAGACGCTAAAAGACCTCCGACTCTCAAAGTCGCAGATCGATGCGATCGCAGGAAGGCTCAAGAATGCCTATGGACTCCTAACCGAGCTTGAAGAGAAGGAAGGAATCAACCGGATCAAGAAAGAACGTCAAACCATCCTTTCCCGTCTCCGAGAAATCGAAGAGGAGATGGGGCTACCCTCCGAGGAGATTAAACGGCAAGCCCATTCAATTATGGAAGCAGAAAACAAGATTAAAGCCGCCACCAATGATCTCGTAGAGGCCAACCTGCGCCTAGTGGTCTCCCTGGCGAAGAAATACAGCAATCGGGGTCTGCAGCTGTTGGACCTCGTACAAGAAGGCAACCTTGGGCTCATGAGGGCCGCTGAGAAATTTGACTACCGGCTGGGTTTTAGATTTTCCACCTATGCAGGGTGGTGGATCCGCCAGGCCATGACGCGAGGCATTATCGATTCGGGGACTACCATTCGGACTCCCACACACTTGATTGAGACCAGAAACAAGATGATTCGAACCTATCGATCCCTTTATTTGGAACTGGAGCGGGAACCCTTGCCGGCGGAGGTGGCCGCGGAGGCAGGCTTCTCTCAGAACGAGATCAAAAAACTGATGAACATCGCCAAGGAGCCTGTTTCACTCGACACACCCGTTGGAGTTGAGGGAGAAAGCCGCTTGGGAGACTTTATCGAGGACCAACAAATTCCAGATCCCTCCGTGGAGACAATGAACAAGAATCTCACCTTAGAGGTGAAAAAGGTCCTCGCGACACTCCCGCCGAGGGAGGAAATGGTGCTTCGCTTTCGTTTCGGAATCGGTGAACTCCGAGACTACACCCTGGAGGAATTAGGAGGAAAGTTTTCGATTACGCGCGAGCGAATTCGCCAGATTGAGCAAAAGGCTCTGAGGAAACTCCGAACTCCAATTGTTAAACCAAAAACCGAAGATACCTCAGGAATGGAGGAAATCTCGGTTTAAAAATAGGAAAGCAAAAGTATGAAAAGAGCAGAAGTTTATTGACCTGATCGATTAGCGGCTGGGATCGTAGCCACCAGCAACGGCAGTTACAGGATTGGCTTTACTTTGTCCCGTTTTTCAATTCTCGAACCTTATGCGTTGAGGGCTTCGACATTCTTGGGGTACAATTGTTTTTTTCCTGCACAGGGTTCAGATGATAGATCTTGGCTTTGGGACGCACTTGCCCTTCCTTCCACTGCACTAATCCCTTGCGGAGGTAAGCAGGAGCCAACCCCAGGCTTTCGCAAATGTTCTCAAAGGAAAAAGCCCAGTCACTGTCCTTCTCCATCAACCACTCTTCTGCTTCTTGAAAGAGCGCCTTCTCCTTGGGCTTTTGTGCAGAGACATACTTCTGAAAGCAAGCCACCGCATCGTCCAAGACAGCCAGGATGAGCCTTTTTTCCGGCTCTAGATGGGTCTTCCTGCGATAAGTATCCAGGTACTGTTCAGTAAGAAGAGTGTCCGGCTGGAAGAGCGACGATATCCTATCTTCTGCGCTGCTAGAGTTTTTCTTGGTTGTCGTAGTATTATTGATCACTGCGTTCATCTACCCTCTTTCCCTTTACGCAAGGGCTATGCCAGCAATTTGTCCCGATAATCGGGAACAGTTGGGACCGGTTTTTCCAAAATTTGGTAGGTGCCGATCCCAAAAGTCTCAAAAGAGGGAATAAAATGTAGGGAGCGCGTTAATTCACTCAAGGCCGGAGGAACCTAGGGACAAGAAAATGACGGGACCGAGAACTTAGCAATAAGGTTCTTTACCTTTGCTTCGATAAGGTCGCGTACGGCGCGAAATTCATCGGGCGGCATCGCTTTGGGATCGGGTATTTCCCAATCCTCTCGATGCTTGGTTTGCAGGACGGGGCACTGATCACCACACCCCATCGTGATCACGTAATCGAACACCACTTTAGGTATCTTATCGAGGGATTTGGATTGGTGAAGGGTAAGGTTGTAGCCAAGCTCTTGCATAGATTCGACTGCTTTAGGATTAACCTCTCCTGAAGGACGAGACCCGGCACTGAAAGCCTCGATCAACCCCGACCTGTGAATTCGCGCGAAAGCCTCCGCGATTTGACTACGGCAAGAGTTTTCGACACATACAAACAGAACCATCTTCACTCTTCCGGATTCCTCCATCCTCCAAACTATTTGCCAAAAAGGCTAAAAAGCGCTCTAAAAACTTTGCCTATGAGCCTGACCGGTGGCAGGCTGGGCCGGAAACCGAAAGCGGCATAGATCCACGTGGATCCGAGACCACCCAAAACAGCAGCCGCGTACAGCAATCCAAAGAGTCTAAAATATCAGTCAAACACACAGACTTTCAACGCGCCTTTTTCTGTTTTCCGATCGCTTCCTGGTACCTCCGTGATATGTCCTCCTGGATCTCTCGCTGTTCATCGGTCCACCATGTCTTGATGAGGGCCAATATGGCCTCTACATCATGCTCCCTGAGATAGTTAAACCCTGGCATAATACTTAACCCTGGTCCTGGTTTGCCGTGGAGAATCCACTCCTTGAGCTGAGCGTCGGGGTGGTGCCAGGTATGCCCCATTTCGTTATGCGGATGCGCCCTGCCGATGCTCCC
>SMUX01153365.1_pt1 | contig 10226 bp, 11 predicted proteins | sample 2456431 | NCBI WGS metagenome assembly SMUX01 (sample SAMN11095930, study PRJNA526329) | marine sediment metagenome | biome: Marine sediment; feature: Surficial sediment; material: Deep marine sediment; isolation source: Hadal surficial sediment | place: Pacific Ocean | collected 2014-11 | depth... | reverse complement strand
TTTGAGCTCACCTGATAGGTTTTCCGTGGCAGGTTTGCCGGTATCCTTGTGATACCGGCTTTTTTGCACGGTGATATCATTTTCCATAGGAAAACGTGAGGTTTTCGAAGAAAACCGTGGGCCAGGACGGCATTTTTGAGACCACTTATAGTGCCTTCCCCCCGGGTGCCACGCACCCGCGATGATCGGAGCGCAGGAAATTTCGGGCGGACGAACCATAACGCGGACTCGCAGAGTACATATTGTTGGCTGCCACCGCAGCGGTACCACACTGATGATGGAGCTCATGTGGGCGAGTTATGAGTTCAGCGGCCGAAGTGAACACGAGGCGTCGATGTTCGAACCCATCCCGACCGGAGAGACGCTCTACCTCACCAAGAAACCGCCGGACACGACCCGGATGCGAAAAGCTTTTCTTGCGGATGACGAGCTGTTTGTGATCGCTATGTTGCGCGATCCGAGAGCGGCGGTATCGAGCCGCCATCCGATCAAGCCGGGGGTCTACTTCTCGAGCTTCCGGCGCTGGCAGAAGTACGCCGATGCCATGGAGGTGCTGAATGGACACCCACGATTTCTGGTTATTCGTTATGAAGACCTGGTGAGCGATCCCGACCGTGTCCAGACGGCTTTAGAGGAGCAATTCGATTTCCTGACGGCAAAAGGTCGTTTTGCCGATTATCCCGAGGGCGTGCAGGTATCTGAGCTTGCACGTGGCTCCCTGAACGGTGTTCGTCCGTTCGATCCGAGCCGAATAGACAGTTGGCGCCAACACCTGCCACGGGTAAAGGGTCAACTTGCCGTTTACCCGGAGCTTCTGGAGATCCTCGTGCAGCTCGACTACGAACCCAATGCGGATTGGACCTCGATCCTCGATGGTGTGGAAACCTATGCGCAGAGTTACAAGGAAGAGGAACCGAATTGGCTAAAACGCCAGGAAACGTCACTGCGCTATTGGTTCAGGAGCCGCCGGTACCTGCGTGATCGAGGACTCTAGAAGTGTGGGCTTCCCATCCATGTGATCAATTGCTCTGCTGCAACTTGAGAATCAGTTAACACAATATTTGCGCCGCTGTCGCCACAATGGGGCAGGCTTGGTTGTGTTCAAGAAATGGATTTTCGTTTTTCCCAATTCGAGATTTTTACCGCCACCGGGGTACTGTTTGTGTGCCTCGGGTTCGTGTGCGTGTTCAGCGAAGCCTCGGACATCCAGGATGCGCTGGGGGCCGAAGTGGTCGAGGCGGTTGCCAAGCAAAATCTCTTCTGGGTAAGCGTAGAAGCACAAGGACAGAATATCGTACTCACAGGTGCTGCTCCCGACTATCAGGCTAAGAAGCAGGCGGGTGTAATCGCCATCGGTGTGGGGGGTGTGAGTAGCGTGGCTAATCAGATTGCCATTATTGGCGAGGCGGGTACCTGTCAGAAGGATTTTGACGACTACCTGAACGATGAACGAGTTTCTTTCAAAACCGGCAAAGCTGCCTTGAGCGAGTCGAGTTATCCACTGCTCGGCTTGCTTGCAAGCGTTGCGCGCAACTGTAACGCCAGGATCGAGATCGCTGGACATACCGATTCTCGAGGTGACGCTGCGATCAACCTGAAATTGAGCCAACGTCGTGCAGATGCGGTACGCAAATATCTCGTGCAGAGTGGCGTGAATCTGGATTGGGTCAAAGCCATTGGTTATGGGGAAACTCAACCCGTCGCGGACAACAGAACCGAAGCAGGTCGCAAGGCGAATCGGCGAATCGAATTAAGAGTGTTGGGAACCACGACGTGATCTACCTTATCTTGAAAATTTTCGGGTACCTCCTGATCGCACTACTCGCTGGTTTTGCTAGCGGCTGGCTGTTTCGAAATCTGCTGGCGGTCAAGAAAGACGAAGAGCTGCGTGGCTCGCTCAACGATACACGCGCTAAGTTGCCACAATTCGAATCGCTATTGCGCGGGCGCGACCAGCAAGTCAAAGAGCTCAAGGACGATCTGGAAACGAGAGACCAGAAGATCCGAGAGCTCATGGATGCAGCGAGCGAAACGGACCAGGTGTTACGGAAAAACACGCGGGAGCTGAAGCGCCTGACAAAACCACCCACGACCAACGACGAAAGCGTTCTCGCCGATGACGATATTGAAAACACATCGGCCAACACTCCGTCGCTCGAGGAAGGCGAGATTCTGGACAAGGGTGAGACGTCCTCGGACGATGCCAGGCAGACCAAAGCTCTCAAAGTACAGATCGCCGAGCTTGAAAGGGAACTTGAGCAGGCCGTTCAGGCAACGCTGCAGGCGGAGGCCAACGCCCTGGCAGACACAACGGATGCGGATTGGGACTCAGGTCAGGTTCAGGAGCTCGAAGCACGGCTCCGTCAGCAAGCTCAGGATTTCGAACGGCTCAGCAAATCTCTCGAGCAGGAACGGCGTAAAGTCGCGGAACTCGAACGGGAACGGGAGCTTCAACACAAGTCGCTTCAGGTATTACACCAGCAGCTCGAACTCAAGCGCGATGGGGTTGAGCGTCGCGCAAAAGGATGAGCATCAGGCCGACAGGCCTTAGATTGCTTCCATTGCCTCTCTCAGGTTAACCAGCCGTTAGTTGGTGTTGAACTGACCATGCCATCTCCGTTTCGGCCCGTGTAATATGCCTTGGCCTGTCATAGCGGAGCTAATTCACACCAGATGGTCAGCGGGAACGAACGGGTTCTGCGAGTCAAGACAAAGTCATGATGGGCAAACGTTGTCTCGTTTTCGCCATAGTGTGCTTGTTGAGCGTTGGGCTGGTAGTTGCCTCTGAGACAACAAGAAAGCCTACCGTCATTCTTCTGAGTTGGGATGGCTTACGCCACGATTTTCCGGATAGGGGAACCTTCCCAGGTCTCAAGCGAATGGAACAGGCCGGTGTTCGGGCCGGCCGACTGACGCCGGTGTTTCCTTCCAACACGTTCCCAGCGCATGTCTCTCTCGCCACTGGCACCTACCCCGATCGGCATGGCATTGTCGATAATCACTTTTTTGCCCGGGAGAAAGCGAGCTGGTATCACATGAGCAGCGAAGCGGATTGGATACAGGCAGAACCGCTATGGATTGCCGCAGAACGCCAGGGCGTCCCTACCGCCACGTATTTCTGGGTCGGGTCGGAGTCGGACTGGCGTGGTCAAGGTACGCGTTATCGAATCGCTCCCTTCGACGGCCGCCGACCGGAACACAAGAAAGTCGATCAGATACTGGCCTGGTTACGCTTGCCCGTGAACGAGCAACCCCGGTTGATCATGAGCTACTGGGCGGGCGTGGATTCGGTGGCGCATCGACACGGTCCAGATAGCCCCGAGGTTGTGACCCAACTCGCCAGTCAAGACGTCCAGCTACAGCGTTTACTGGCAGGTCTTGATGGGTTGGACCGCTGGGAAAACACGACGGTGATTCTGGTGAGCGATCATGGTATGGCAGCTAGCGATGGACTCATCGACATCAAGGGGGCCCTTGCTGGTGCGGGCATTGAGGCCGAGGTGGTGGGTGCCACCGTCGCTCATGTTTTCGTCGAAGATCAGAACTTAAACGAACGTGCAGGGGCGGTTCTGCGCGACCTCCACCCGGTTAGAGTATATCGGGGTACCGAGCTTCCGGCCGAATTACGGCTGGGTTTCCCTGATCGCGTCGGTGACTGGGTTGTTGCGACCGAGCCACCGTTTTCGTTCTCCCGTCCCCCTGGTTGGCAAGGGGTCATCGGCATGCATGGGTACGATCCGTCGCTTGCGGAAATGGGTGCTTCGTTTCTCGCGTTGGGCAGGGGTGTGCCGAGCGATCTCGAGATCGCCAACGTACATCAGATTGACGTAGCAGCAACGGTGGCGCATTTGCTTGGCATCGATCCGCCACTGCAGTCCGAAGGACGACCCGTTCCAGGTATCGGGGTTCGAGCGCTGATTGATATCGGGTTATCCCAATGACATCCCAACGCACATCGCGACCGTTAACCCGAAGTCAATCCAAGGTTTGTCGTTTTCGGATTTTGCGGATGTCGTGGGTTGTTATGATCGTTGTTTGTAACACCGCAAAGGCCATAGAAGAAACCGAGCCCATGAGCAACGCATTCGATCCACTTAATGCTTCCATTCTTGAAATGCAGGCTGCGATAGGCAGCGGGCAGTTCACGGCGCGCGAGTTGGTGGAGTTATACCTGCAACGCATCACTGATTGGGATCCGCTGTTGAATTCGGTTGCCCGGACCAACGCTCGTGCGCGTGATGTCGCTGAGGAGCTTGATCGCGAGCGAGTGCTCCAGGGAATTCGTGGACCTTTGCATGGCATTCCCGTTCTGGTCAAAGACAATTACGAGACGTACGACATGCCGACCTCGGCGGGATCTCGAGCGCTTGAAGGTTTCTTCCCGAAGCGGGATGCGTTCCTGGTGCAGCGCCTGCGGGACGCGGGAGCAATCATTCTGGGCAAGACCAACATGCACGAATTTGCTTACGGCATCACCACGGTCGGCTCGGCTTTTGGGGCGACGCGCAACCCGTACGATACTCAGCGTAATCCGGGGGGTTCCAGCGGCGGCACCGGTGCGGCGATCGCCAGCAACTTTGCAACCGTGGGAATGGGCAGTGATACTTGTGGTTCCATTCGCATTCCTGCTTCCCATAACAACCTGGTGGGGCTGCGTGGTACTCAGGGGCTCTCCAGTCGCACCGGCATTATCCCGCTGTCCCACACTCAGGATATCGGCGGGCCGTTAGCTCGCTCGGTGATGGATCTGGCACTGGTACTCGATGTTACGGTCGGCTTCGACCCACGTGATGCACAATCGGCAGAAGGCTTCGGGCATATCCCCCAGAGTTATGCTGCGGGACTGAATGGGGGTGCACTACAAGGCGCGCGCCTCGGTCTGTTAGAAGACCTGTTGCGTATCGAGGCGGAAGACGAGGAAGTTGCGCTGGTGATAGAGCAGGCCGCCAATGAAATGCGTGCGCTCGGCGCAAGCGTTGAGCGCGTGCGCGTGGATGATCTGCAATCGCTGATCAATACCCGCATCGATGGGTTTTTTGTTCTCATCCGGGATTTTAAACAAGACATCAATGCTTACCTTGCCGACAACCCGGAAGCGGGTGTGGGCTCGTTAGCCGAAATCCTCAGCAGAGGCGACTATCACCAGGCGATAGAAGAATCGTTGCGCGCGTCGGAAGCTATGGATGATGCCAGCGAAACCGAATATCTGGAAGAACTTAACAACCGCGAGCGATTGCGGCAGGCAATAACCGGGCTCATGGCCGAGAAAGGGCTGGATGCGTTGATTTACCCCACCATTCGCCGCAAAGCCGCACTCTTAGGCGAAACTCAGCCTGGCAGCAACTGCCGTCTTGCTGCGAACTCAGGCTTGCCGGCCATCAGCGTGCCCGCTGGCTTTACCCCGGATGGGTTACCTGTTGGTATTGAGCTGCTTGGGGTTGCCTGGGACGAAGCGAAGCTCCTGAATCTGGCTTATGCCTTCGAACAGTCGACACAGCATCGACGTATGCCGCTTCTGAAAACCCTGGCCGACGATTCGGGAAACCCCACGGACCATTCGGAAATACCGCGGGACCTTGCAGAGGAGAAAACACCCGATGGCTAAGTGGCAGCAGGAGCGCAGCTTCTGGACCTGGGGCTATCGTTCGGACGAGCCGAGCGAAGCAGATCGGCGGAACATGGCCGTGGCCATCAGCAAACGATTTGATCGAGTCGTGACGCCACCTCCCATACCGAAGCTTGATGACATTCAACTCAGGCCTGCCCGGGTGAAAGTACCCGCCAGGCTTGCTGGCTGGGTGAACACCGAACACCGGGAAAGAGCCCTGCATACCCATGGAGGGCATCCGCTGGAGCTTTTGGCGGCACTGCGAGGAGAATTTACCAACCCGCCCGATGCCGTTGCCCACCCGCGTAGCGACGAAGAACTCGAGGCGACCTTGGATTGGTGTGACGGCAAAGGTTATGCGGTCATTCCGTACGGTGGTGCAACCTCGGTGGTGTGGGGTGTCGGTGTTCCCGATGAGTGCCTGGCTGCGGTGACCGTCGACATGGATCACTTCCACCGAGTCCTGGAAATCGATGACGTATCCCGTGCTGCAAGAATCCAGGCTGGCGTGTTGGGACCGGATCTGGAAGATATTCTGCGGGGTCACGGATTGACGCTCAGGCACTTTCCGCAAAGCTTTCCCTGGTCCACGGTCGGGGGTTGGGTCGCGACCCGTTCAGGTGGGCATTACGCAACGAATCACACCCACATCGACGATTTTGTCGAGAGCATTCGCATGCTGTCGCCGGTGGGGTGGTGGACTTCCCGGCGCTTGCCCGGGAGTGGTGCCGGACCCAGCCCAGACCGTATGGTCATGGGATCTGAGGGCATTCTCGGCATCATCACGGAATGTTGGTTGCGCTTGCAGAAACGGCCGATTTATCGGGCGACAGCAGGTGTTGTCTTTGATGATTGGGCCAAAGGTGGCGAGGCAACCCGGCAGGTGGTGCAGGCGAAATTGTGGCCCGCTAATCTTCGCCTGCTCGATCCGGTGGAAGCAGCGCTGAGCGGAGGGCTGAATGGCGAACAAGCGCTATTGATCATCGGTTTCGAGTCTGCGGATGTTTCCCAGGACGCACTTATCCGCGAGGCAGTCACCATCGCTCGTGATGCCGGTGGCCAGATCGACGAAGATGCCATTCGTGTGGATGATGGCTCAGGTAAGGCAACCGGCAGAGAGGGTGCAGTCGGCGCGTGGCGGCAATCGTTCATCGGGGTGAACGCAGGGTTAACGAACGGTCTCGGGTTGTTGGCCGATACCTTCGAAACCGCCATCACCTGGGATCGCTGGTCGGAATTTGATGCCCATGTCCGCGCGCGGGTGGGGGCGGTACTCAAGGAGGTGCTGGGTAAGGGTGCGCGCTTGAGTTGCCGGTTTACCCATGTCTATCCCGACGGCCCGGCGCCTTATTACAGCTTCAACGGCCTCGCTCAAATCGGCGGAGAGCTCGAGCAGTGGCGGGTGATCAAGGCCGCTGCTACCGACGCGGTTATCGAAGCGGGCGGCACGATCACCCATCACCATGCGGTTGGACGACTGCATCGATCCGGCTACGAGCGGCAACGTCCGGCACCGTTCGGTGATGTGTTACGTGCGCTGAAGAAGAGCCTGGATCCAAACGGCATCCTCAACCCGGGAGTTCTAATCGACCCTTGAAGCCGATTGAGTCTCATGGAGATTGGACGTTGACGATGCGGTTAAAAACTTGGAGGAAGAAATTCGTGTTTACCACGGTTGCGTTCGTCGCCTTTGGTGTGGCGTCGCTCATGACTGCCACGTTCGCGTTGGTACCCACCACGGTTGGCGAGGCAATAGCCCCGGATCCTAAAACATTTACCGAGGCCATCGTTCAGGTGTACGGCGCAGATGTATGGGGTGTGCGCGGCCGTTTTGCCATTCATACGTGGATCGCGACGAAGGCCAGAAATGCCGGCACGTATCGTATCTATCAGGTCATTGGGTGGCGCTTGCGGCGCGGACAATCCGTTGTGAGCATCACTCGAGGCATGCCAGACAAACCGTGGTTTCGTTCTTCGCCGATGTTACTTCACGAAGTTTTAGGCCAATCGGCTGAAGCGTTGGTTGAACGGATCCATGCTGCAGCCCTGAGTTATCCCTATCCTGATGAATACACCATGTGGCCGGGTCCGAACAGCAATTCATTTACCGCTTGGATCGGCTTGGAAGTGCCGGAGTTGGGTCTGTCGCTACCAGCCAAGGCCATCGGTAAGTCCTGGATGACAGATGAATATCTGCGGAATCTCTAAGCGCTCCAGAATTTTTCCGAGTTGTCGGCAACATACGTGAAATGTTCACGAGCGGTTCACGTTCGACCCGTATTATGGCTGGCACTTATGGAGAAAGTCGTCATGGCGTCCAGGTACAGGCACAACAAGAATTGGTGGATACGTTATTGGGAGCGCAGGGCTCGCTTACGCGCAAGCTTTGTACATGCTCTGGCGAGCGCCCCGCGTAGCTCCTCAGATAACAAAAATCGCCATGATCACCCCGAACTGCCAGACGCATCCTCGCGTTCGGATAACGCCACATCACTATTTCAGGAAAACTGCGAGTGCCGGCTAGCTTCTGAGCAGTGACATAACCCTGGCTTCAAGGAACCTTTGATCACTTATCGATCACTCAGCGCGCCGTACGGGCACGTAGGTGATGTGGTCTTTCGAGATATGCGCCTGTTGCTTCACAGTATTCTTCCATCATTCAAATTTGGCTAACTTATTTCTGCTTAGTGCCCTTTTCGGCCGTCATCAGATTCACTCGTGTCCCTGGCTACAGGTCTTTACTAATGTAGTTTCGAGTAGATTGCATTGGCACTTTCACCTCTGAGGTTCAATTCGATGCCATCATAATCGGCGTTGAGGGGGCGGGCTGAATCAGATCAGCTTGCGAGTCAAGTAGCGTAAGTCACCTCGATTCCAGTACATCGACCTTTTCTAGAACAGCGCTTTTGTATTTCCTATCTTCTACCAGGCGATGGCTCCAAGAATGGAACTCTGTGAAACTACCCTGTTTTCCAACTCTGTAAACTGTGCCTCAGGTTCAAATTAAGTACACTGTTCGCATGCAGACCTAAGATAAAAAGACAACTCTCGGGGAAATATCCATGAGTAAAATAAACCACATTTTGCTAACCGTTGCCTTATTCCTGCTGGGATCTATTTCTGCCCAGGCTGGCCCCAAACTCTATGTCTTCGACTGTGGGATGTTGGCCTTCCCCGATGTTGAAATGTTCAGCATTGCCAATGATGAAACAGACGTAAGGGAGCTAATTGTTCCGTGTTACATCATTGAACATGAAAACGGCCGGCTGCTCTGGGATGGTGGGCTGCCATCCAGTGTCGCTGATCATGAAGGCTATGATGATCAGGGTCAGCGGCTGGATAAGACCTTCGCCGAACAGATTGAATCCATGGGCCTGGACATGAGTTCGTTCGACTATGTCGCGTTTTCACATATGCACTACGATCACGTGGGCGTGGCCAACGAAGTAACAGGCGCCACACTACTTATCCAGAAACCCGAATATGCTGCGGCGTTTGCTGATGAGGTCACCATTCCATTTTTTGAACCGGCCCTTTATAGCAATTTGAAAAACGGCAAGATCCAGCAGCTTGATGGCGATCATGACGTGTTCGGTGATGGCAGCGTTAAGATTATTTCAGCCTATGGTCACACGCCAGGCCATCAGGTGCTGTTTATTGATCTGGAAGAGTACGGGCCGTTGGTACTTTCTGGTGATCTATACCACTTCCGGATCAGCCGCAGCGATAAACGCGTACCGCAGTTTAACTATGATGCGCCAATGACTTTAAAGGCCATGGAAAAAGTTGAGGCGTTCGTTACAACAAACAAAGCCAAGTTCTGGATCGAACATGATTTGGAAAACTTCAAAGGGCTGAAGAAGGCGCCAGCGTTTTATAATTAGCAGACGAAGCTGATTGCAAAGGTATACGGTCCCATCACCATTGCCGCGAAGGCTGGATAGATCACGATAAATATCCTCGATAGAGCTTATCCATTCAGTGAAGTGCGTTAAGCGTTGCGTTGCTTCGGACAAGGGCGCCCAAAGAAAAATCATGATCGCCATGGAAAACTAGATGCCCGTGATGCGATCCAATGGCGTCCTTTTGTATGCAGGGATTGCGGTGATGACCTTCTTGTTGTGGCAGCGGGTTTTTAGGAAGCCGCGATGGGAATTTGATATGGTTCTAGGAACCGCCGCTTGTGCCCTCAACGAACGGTAGTGTGCCACAATCTCCCGATGAAATTAGAGCAGCGACTCAAGGTAGGTACAACGAGGCGTGATCTAGCAGGACTTCATGATGTATTGCAAAAGCTCGTTGCCGGAGTCCGCGAACGGCTCGCGGGCAATTATGTCGGAGTATACCTACAGGGATCTCTAGCGACCGGGGACTTCGATGACTCGAGTGATGTAGATTTTCTCATCATTACAGAGGATGAGCCTACTGAGCCTGTCATTGCCGCCCTGCAGACATTCCATCAAGCACTCTACGACGACCATCCTTCCCACTGGGCAGTTGATGCGGCAACTGTTGGAAGTTGTCATTCAAATCTGAACAACAATGAGTGGACTCATCCGGAATTCGACGTATGGTGGATCCCGTAAAAGGTCAGGGGGAGCTTCGATGAAAGTCAAGA
>SMUX01248716.1_pt1 | contig 10236 bp, 9 predicted proteins | sample 2456431 | NCBI WGS metagenome assembly SMUX01 (sample SAMN11095930, study PRJNA526329) | marine sediment metagenome | biome: Marine sediment; feature: Surficial sediment; material: Deep marine sediment; isolation source: Hadal surficial sediment | place: Pacific Ocean | collected 2014-11 | depth 0-1... | reverse complement strand
CTCATTTGGGTCGGGTTCTCCGGAAATATTATACCGAGCACCGGAACATAATTGTTTCTATTAAGAAACAATAGTAGGGTCGTGCTGGCCGATTATGAGGATTGCATGGAACGACTCGACACCATGGCGGCCTTCGCCCGCGTGGTCGAAGCGGAGAGCTTCTCCGCCGCGGCGCGGGTGCTCGGCCTGTCCAAGTCGGCGGTTTCCAAGCAGGTCAGCCGCCTGGAGGACCGCCTGGGCCTGCGCCTGCTCAACCGCACCACGCGGCGGCTGTCCCTGACCGAGGCCGGCGCCGCCTTCTACCAGGGCTGCCAGCGCGTGGTCGCCGAGGCCGAGGCGGCGGAGCAGGCGGTCACCCATCTGGCCGGCGCCCCGCGTGGCCGGCTCAGGGTCAACGCGCCGATGTCCTTCGGGGTGCGCCACGTCAGCCCGGCCCTGCCCGAATTCCTCGGGCGCTACCCGGAACTTGCGGTCGATCTCACCCTTAACGATCGGATGGTCGACTTGGTGGAGGAGGGCTTCGACGTCGGCGTGCGCGTTGCGCCGCTCGTCGACTCCAGCCTGGTCGCCCGGCGCCTGGCGCCCAACCGCTCGGTGCTCTCGGCCGCGCCCGCCTATCTCGAAGCCCGGGGGGCGCCGCGCGACATCGACGAACTCGAGCACCACGCCTGCCTGATCTACAGCTACCAGGCGATCGGCGCGGGCTGGCGTCTGACCGGACCGGGGGGCGCGCGGCGCCTCAATGTCTCGGGGCCGCTCAAGGTCAACAACGGCGATGCGATCCTGGCCGCGGCGCTCGGTGGCCTGGGCATCGCGCTCCTGCCCTGCTTCATCTGCGGCGACGACCTGCGCGCCGGGCGCCTGGTCCGGGTCCTGCCGGACTGGGGCTTGGCCTCGGACAGCGCGGTCTCGGCGGTCTATCCGGCGGCCCGGCATCTCTCCCCCAAAGTCCGGGTCTTCGTCGACTTCCTGGTCGAACGTTTCGGCGACAAACCCTATTGGGACGAAGCTATCGATCCCTGAGGGGGTGGTAAAATCGCTGGTTTCCCGGAATCGCCTGTGCTATCGCAAAGGCCACGGTTCCCGGGTCCGCGCGGGGCGGACCCGACGAAAAGAGCGAAGCGAGAATGCCGGCACCCAGCCGAGAGCGACGACGTAGCAGCCCGCGCGCCCCGCGCGCGGCGGGGCGATCTGCGCCCCGGGCCGGTTAGCCGGCCGCAAGCGTCCTCGCTTCGAACTTCCCGTCCGGCCGCACGGTCCGGGCGGTGACTGGGAACCGAACCATGAACTTCAAGATTCTGCACGAGCGCGCCGGTGACGACGCCCTGATCGCGCCGCTGCTCGACCGCTGCTTCGGCTTCGATCGGCACCACAAGACCGTCTACCGCCTGCGTGAAGGCGTCGCGCCCACCGATAAGCTTTCGTTCGTCGCGCTGGCGCCCGACGGCGGGTTGCTCGGCTCGCTGCGCTTCTGGCCGATCCGCATCGGCGCCGCGCCGGCGATCCTGCTCGGCCCGCTCGCGGTCGAGCCGGCGCTGCAGGGCGCGGGTATCGGGCGCGGCCTGCTGCGCCACGGCCTGACCCGGGTCAAGCGCCTGGGCGCGCGGATCTGCGTGGTGGTCGGCGCGCCGGACTACTACGCGCCCTTCGGTTTCGAGAACGCCGCCGGCCGCGGCCTGATCCTGCCCGGCCCGGTCGCGCCCGAGCGCTTCCAGGTGCTCGAAATCGTCCCCGAGGCGCTTGATGGCGTAAGTGGTTTGATCGGCAAAGCCGAGGAAGATGATGCGCCCGGGACGTCCCTTCGATCCGGCAGCGCCGCGTGACTGACTCAGGCACTCGATAAGCGAGCAGCGCGGCGCCGAGCGCCAGGAACAGCAGCGCCGAAACTTACTGCGTCTCGATTTTCGCGATCGAGTCCAGGTCGCTGAGCCAGGGCTGTGCCGAGCGATACCAATATTGTATCTTCGGAGGCAGCTCGCCGCGCTGTCGCGCGGTTCCCAAACGGATGTTGTAGACTTTCGGCCCGTCACCGACGGCAGTCGCGTAAATCGCCGACCCACACTCGGGACGGAACGCTTGTTCGCGTTTTGCTCCGCTGTCTCCCGTTTTGACATAGATCTTCGGGTCTCCCGAGAGCAGCGTGAAGGCCTCGTCCGGAACCAGAACGACGGTGCGAAACGCGGTGCCCGACAGCGCTTGGCAATCCGTACAGTGGCAAATCCCGACTTTTTCAGGGTCGATCTCGGCCTCGTAGGTGATGTCGCCGCAGTGGCACCCACCGTCTATCCTCATGGTTCGCCTCCCACCAACTGGACCCAACGACTTCGGTCGGACCCCGCATTCTCACACATCCATAAGTTCCCCTAGCGGCTCGGAATCGCGGCGCCGCAGGCCAGGTCTTGGTCGCGGTAGGCCGAGGGCCAGTTGCGCGCGGATTCGAGTTGCGGACATTGAAGAAACCGGACCCCGCGGAGATCGGCCTGCTTCAGGTCGGCGCCCTCGATCACGGCCTTGAAAAAATTGGCGCCCTCGAGATGTGCACCCACGAGCTTGGCGCCGCTGAGATTGGCGCCGCGAAGATCGGCGTCCCGAAGGTCGGCGCCGGAAAGATCGGCACCCGCAAGGTCCAGACCGCGAAACGCGCCGCCGGAAAGATCTACGGTTGCCTCGGTTCGTTCCGCCCGCCAGGCGTTCCAAACCTGGGTCCCCTGCTTCAATAGATCGGTCTGTTCGTCATTCGCCATCTTTCGGCTCCGGGATCGAGTCATGAGGCAGGCGTGTCTGGGCATCGCGGATCGTGTGGTTGATCTGCTCCGTGGTCAGCCCCTCCACATCCCGCAGATCGGCGCCCGACAAATCGGTGCGGTGAAACTTGGCCACCCGCAGATAGGCACCGCGGAGATCGGCGCCGTTGAGTGACGCGTGGTTCAAGATTGCGCCGCCCATTCGGGCCTCCCGAAGGTCCGCACCGTGTAGACGCGTGTCCTGGAACGACGCGCCACGCAGGTTCGCCCGGCGTAAATCCGCCCCGCTGAAATCCGCCCCATCGAGAATCGCGCCACTCATATCGGCGTCGCGAAAGTTCGCATTGCGGAAGTCGGAGTTCGCCATGATGGCAAACTCCATATCGGCCTCGGCCATGCACACCGCTGCGCAGTCGGCGTCGGTCAGAACGATCCCGCTGAGCCGCCCGCGGGTCACATCGGCAGCGGCGAGGCGGCCGCGTTGCATGGTGGCTCCGATCAGGATCGCGCGCCTGAGATCGGCGCCCGCGAAATCCGCGCCGGCGAGGTCCGCGCGTTGCATGCGGATGCGCCATAGCTTCAACCCGGCGAAGGATTTCCCGACCAGATCGGTCGCATCCAGATTGGCCCGTGTACCCGACCGCTGCTTGGATTCCACATAGAGCTCGTGTGCTTGGAGAATCCGTGCCAGCTCCTCCGGTGCAATCGACTGCATCGGGGCGCCATCATGGAATTCGAGGGTCCCCGCGAACGGCGAGCGCGGAAGCGTGGAGTCGGTCATGTCGATGATTGTAGCAGGTGCCCGCCCGAAATCCCATGCCGCGGGGTTGCGGCACGGGGGGACGGCCATGCCGGCACGGGAGGCAGCAGATTCAGTCCGGAAACGTCTCAACCAGCTCTTTGAGCCGGGCTTTGGCATCCCGCAGTAGGGACTCGCCGTCGCCGACCAGGAGGATGTCGAAGTCGAGATCCAGGAGCTTGCGCAGATTATTGCGAAGGCGCGCCGGGTCATCCATGACGCGCTCCGGCAAAAGCCCGCACTGACCCGGCGGGTTGCCGATGATGGCATCGCCGACGATCAGGATCCCCCGGTCCGGCCACAACATGGCAACCTCGCCCGGCGACTTTCCGGAGGCGTCGACCAGCTCCAACGGCCCGACCTTGGCGCCGACTTCCAACCGGTCGTCCAGTTCCGTCCCCTGGCTTCGGGCGTGGTCCGCGTCATCGGCGTGGATGGCCGTCCGCGCGCCGGTCCGCGCCCGCACCCGGTTCGCCGCGCGGGAATGATTGCGGTTGGTGAGGACAATCCGCGTGACGCCCTCGCGGACCAGGGCATTCATATCGTCCTCCGTCGGTTCGACGGGGTCGATACAGATGTTGCCGCCGGGATCGCGAACCAGGTGGCCGTTGAAGCTGTAACCGTGGGGTTCGGAAAACCACGGCCACGTGAGGATATCGCTGACGACGTCCCGCATGCTGCGCTCCATTTAACGCCTCGGTTTCGGCCGAAACTAACGTATTCTACGGCGCGGTGGAAGACACGATGGTGCCACGACGAGATGGGCTGGCGGAATGGTCGAGACCATTGGAGCCAACTTCGAGGCGTCGGACGTGCTCCGCATGTTCCCGACCTTTGTCTGGACAGCGCAAGTGGCGCCCGGCGTCGGCCAAGGGATCGACGACGACGTTCTTGCGAAACTCGATGAGATGAGGCGCGACGCGGGCGAGCCGGCGCCGGGCCGCGGCTGGCAATCGGCGCAGGACCTGCATCATCTGGACGAATTTCGTGGCCTGGTCGCTTGCATCCATGACGCGGCCGAAACGGTCCTGGAATTCCTGAAAACCGGGGACAGCGCTTTCGAGATACCCGGCCTCTGGGCCAACATGAATCCGCCCGGTGGCGCGCACCCCATCCATCGCCATCCCAACAATTTCCTGAGCGGTGTCTACTACCTACGAACTCGTCACGGGGCGGACACCATCAATTTCCACGATCCCAGGCCGCAGGCGGATATCATCAAGCCACCGGTCACGGAACTTACCGCCGAGAACACGGATCAGGTCGTCGTCACGGTACCCAACGGCACCCTGCTCCTGTTCCCGTCTTGGTTGGCGCACTCGGTCGACGCCAACAGCAGCGATGAGATAAGAATAAGCATCAGTTTCAACGTCATGCTTTCCGCCTTCGCAGAACAGGTAAGCAAGCCGCTTTGGTAAGCGCGTATCGGGACATCGCCCAACAGCGGCCCGAAATTTTTTGGAGCCGTACCACGATGGCGGCGATGACCTTTTTAGTGCGGAACAGGTTCGTGGCGCGGTTCAATCCCTTCGGATACGGCCCTAGCGCCCCTCGCGGTACCAGGCGATGAGTGCGGCGCCGAGCGTCAGGAACAGGAGTGCGACCGCCGGCAACAGCGGGGTCTGGGCGACGCCGGTGACCACGTAGGCCCGATTGGTGGTGAAGCCGATCCAGCCGCGGCCGTGGCGGTCGCGGCGCGGGCTGATCTTGCGCAGGCTCGGCAGCTTTTCCGTGGCCAAGCGCACCACCGTCCCGCCGCTCGCCTCGATCAGTGGGGCGAGCGCGGCCGGGCTGGCGCGCAGGTCCTCGAACTCGCGCGGATTGAGCGGACCGGCGGCGGCGAGCGCGGTGCGGCGGCCATCGCTGATCCGATAGAGCCCCCCCTCCTCGGCCGGGATCGTGGCGCCGGCGCGGCCGCCCCGGCCCGGCTCCAGCGCCACCTTTTTGGTTTCGCCCGAGGGCAAGGTGACCGTGATCTCCGGATGTTCCGGCGCGAGCGAGCGCCGCAGGATCTCGAGCCGGCCGCCGGTGATCGTGGCGCGCAGGTCCTCCTCCTCCAGGTCCGGCTCGCGCATCAGCCAGTGGGCGATGCGGCGCAGCAGCTCGGCCTGCGGCCCGCCGCCCTCGAAGCCGCGCGACCACAGCCACATGTGGTCGCTCATGAGTTGCGCCACCCGGCCCTCGCCGACCCGGTCCAGGACCAGCAGCGGCCGGTCCTCGACCCCGCTCATGATCACCACGCCGGATTTGGTATCGCCGTCGATCTGGCGGAACCAACGGCCCCAGCTTGGGGACTCGCCGGGCGCGCCGGCGCCGCTCAGCTCCGCGGTCACGGGATGGCGCTGGCCGAGGTCGGTGACCTGCGGGCGGTAGCCCTGCTCGAAGATCGCGCCGCTCGGTTCGACCGGCAGCACCCGGCCGAGCGGCGTGCGGTACAGCGAGAGCGGCGTCGCGAAGGTCGGGCCGACCGCCTCCAGCAAGGCACCGCCCTTTGTCACGTACTTGGCGATGTTGTCGAGGTAGATGCTGGGCAGCACGCCGCGCCGCCGGTAGCGGTCGAAGATGATCAGGTCGAACTCGTTCAGCTTGACCTCGAACAGCTCGCGGGTCGGGAAGGCGATCAGCGACAGCTCGCGGATCGGCGTGCCGTCCTGCTTCTCCGGCGGGCGCAGGATGGTGAAGTGGACCAGATCGACCGAGGGATCGGATTTCAGGATGTTGCGCCAGGCGCGCTCGCCGGCGTAGGGCTCGCCGGAGACCAGCAGCACCCGCAGGCGGTCGCGCACGCCGTTGACCACCACCGCGACCCGGTTGTTGGCGAGTGAGAGCTCGCGTGGCCCGGCCTCGACCTCGATCTCCAATACGCTCGGGCCGCGGTGGTCGAGCTCGAACACGATCATCTGCTCGACCCCGCGCGCCACCATCAGGGTTCTTTCATCGCCGCCGTCGCGGCGCAGGGTGATGCGCACCAGGCGCGCTCCGTCCCTGGGCGGCAGGTCCTCGACGGTCACGGCCACGCTCAGCTTGCGCCCGACGATGCCGAAGCTCGGCGCCCGGTTGACGATCAGGCGCCGGTCGCCTTCGTCCGCGGCGCCGGTCAGTAGCAGGTGCAGCGGCGCGTCCAGGCCGAGCGCCTCGAGGTTTTCGGGCACGTCGTGGACTTGGCCGTCGCTGACGAAAACGACGCCCGCGACACGCCGGCGCGGCACTTTGGAGAGCGCCTGGCGCAGCGCCGCGAACAGACGGGTGCCGTCCTCCTCGATGCCGGTCGCCGCCGCACCGGCCCGTAGCAGCCGGGTCTCGGTGCCCGGCAGCCGGTCCAGGGCCTTGAGCAGGTGCGCCACCGCGGCGTCGCTCTGCGCGCCGCGCGGCGCGATCGCCTGGCTCGGGCTCTCATCGACCACCACCAGGACCACGTCGTCCAGCGACTCGCGCTCCTCGCGCACCAGGCTCGGGTTGGCCAGCGCCAGCACCAGCGCGCCGAGCGCGAGCGCGCGCCACCAAGCCCCGCGCGCGCGCCGCCACAGGGCGAAGCCCAGCACCAGCACCGTCGCCGCGGCGAGCAGCCCAACCGCGGGCCAGGGAAACAGGGGCGTCCAGGCGAGGGTCAGCGCGCCGGTCATTGTCCCAGCCGCTCCAGGATGAAGGGGATGTGGACCTGATCGGCCTTGTAGTTGCCGGTCATGGCGTACATCGTCAGGTTGACCCCGAAGCGGTAGGCCAACTCGCGCTGACGCTCGCCGCCGGGCACCACGGCGAACATCGGCCGGCCGGCGTCGTTGATCGCCCAGGCGCCGGCCCAGTCGTTGGCGCCGACCAGCACCGGGGACACGCCGTCGTTGACCCGCGCCTCGGTCGCCTCGACCCAGAGCGTGCCGCCCGAATAGCGGCCCGGGAACTCCTGCATCAGGTAGAACGAGCGGGTGACCACGTGGTCGGGCGGCACCGGCGCCAACGGCGGGATGTCGAGGCCGCGGGTCAGGCGCTGCAAGGCCGCGCCGGCGCGGCTACTGCGGCCCATGATCTGCGCGCCGCCCGAGACCTCGCGCAGGTCGAACAGGATGGTGCCGCCGTTGCGCATGTAGTCGTTGAGCTTGCGCACCGCGATCTCGGTCAGGTCGCGCTGTTGGGGCACGATCGGCCAGTACAACAAGGGGAAGAAGGCGAGCTCGTCGCGGATCAGGTCGACGCCGAGCGGCGCCGCCGCCTCGATCGAGGTGCGCAGCTGCAACACCCGGCTCAGTCCGGCGAGCCCGGCGCGGCTGACTTCGTCGATCGCGGGCACCCCGGTCATCACGTAGGCGAGGCGAGTCTGCCGCGTGGCTTCCAGCGCGCGCGCGTCGTCGGTGCCGGTAGCCCCGGTTGGCGCCCCGGTTTGCGCCGAGGCGGGGTCCCAGGGCAGCAGCAGGGCGAACAGCAGCGCCGCCACCCTCGCTGGCCCGCCCCTTGGCCCGCCCCTTGGCCCGATGGCGACCCGCCGCGCCAGCAGGCCGCGCAGGCCGAGCGCGATCAGCAAATCGGCCAAGGCCAGCAGCAGCGCGGCGGCCAGCAGCCAAGGTTTCAAATCGGTCTCCCGGTCGCGCGTGTAGCGTCCGTCCCGAACCCCCGCGGGTAGGCCTTCCAGGATCTTGAGCGGCGGCTCGGCGGCGATCAGGTTGTGGGCGCGGCGCAGCCCCAGCGCGCCGTAGTAGCCCGGCGGGTGGCGTGGTCCGATGCGGCCGGTGTCCAGCGTCTCGCGGTCCAATGCCAGCGCGGTCGCCGCCGGCGGTCCGAGCAGGCCGAAGCCGTCGAGGGTCTCCAGCGGCGGCAGCGGCCGATCGGCGCGGTCGCCGCCGCGCACGCCCTGGCTGGTCGCGACCAGCCGGCGCAGCACCTCGACGAACAGGCCCGAGAGCGGCAGGTTCGACCAGTCGGTGTTGGCTGTGGTGTGGAACAGCACGATCCAGCCCTCGCCGCGCCGCGCCGCGGTCACCAGCGGCGTGCCGTCGGTCAGCCGCGCCCAGCTGCGCTCGCCCAGGTCGAGCGTCGGTTCCGCCAGCACCTGACGGCGGATCAGCACGTCCTGGGGCACGGTCAGGCCGGCGAAAGGGCTCTCGGCGCCGAACGGCGCCAGGCGCGCCGGCTGGTCCCAGGTCAGGGCCCCGCTCAGACGCCGGTCGCCGCCGCGCAGGCGCACCGGCAGCAGGCTGTCCGGCTCGGCTGGGCTCCGCGCGGTGCTGGCCTCGGCCAGGCGCGGGCCAGCGAAGCGCAGCAACAGCCCGCCGCGCGCGACCCAGTTCTCCAGCAGCTTGCGGTCGCCGAGGGGCAGCGCGCCGGTATCGGGCAGGACCAGCATCGCGAGGTCGCGGCGCAGCAACTCGGCCGCTGTGCCCCGGCGCAACTCGGTGAACGGTTCGAGCGCGCGCTCGAGATAGTAGATCTCGCTCAGCAGCGGCTGGGCCGCCTCGACCGGCCCGGTCGAGACCAGGCCGACCGGCCGCCGCCGCCAGCGTTCGTCGAGCAGGAACACCGCACCGGCGGAGTTCTCGCCCTCCACGCTCAGGCGCGCGATCCGGTTGCGCAGCTCGACCGGCAGCTCGATGCGCGCCTCGGCCTCGATCTCACCGGCCGCGAAGACCAGCTCGGCGCGGGCCACCAGGGTGCCGTCCTCGGCGCTCGCCAACACGGTGGCGGTGTCGGGCCCGGCGCTGTGCGCCCGGCGCAGACGCAGGGTCAGCGCCAGGCCCTCGCTCTCCGGCGGCAGCAGCAGGCGGGCGAGGTCGGCGGGCGCGTCGCGCAACACGTCGAGGCGGCCGAGTTGCTGCAGACGCTTGGCGAGCGCTTCGGTCTGGCCGTCGTCGAGCCCGTTGGACAGCCAGACCACGTGGGCCGAGCCCGGCAGCTCCAGCCCTTGGACCGCGGCCAGGGCCCCGGCGCGGTCGACCGGCCAGGGTTTGGGCCTCAGGCCTTGCACCAGGCGTCGGGCCTCCGCCGCCGGGAGCAGGCCGGTGGCGCTCGGCGGCCGCTCCAGCTCGTCGGGTGCGGTGGCCAATACCAGCACCGGCCGGCCCGTGTGTTCGGCCTGGCCGAGCAGGTCGTCGAGCACGCCGCGCCGCGCCTGCCAATGGCGCGCCGCCGCCCAGCCATCGTCGATCACCAGCATCAGCGGTCCGCTGCCGGTCAGTTGCGTGGCCGGATTAAGAAGCGGCCGGGCCAGCGCCAGGATCACCAGGCCCGCGATCGCCAGGCGTAGCAGGATCAGCCACCAGGGCGTGCGCGCCGGGGTCTCCTCCGGCGGGCGCAGCCCGAGCAGCAGCCGGATCGCCGGGAAGGCCTGCCGGCGCGGCGCCGGCGGCGTCACCCGCAGCAACAGCCAAATCAGCGGCAGAGCGGCGAGCGCCAGCAGAATCCAAGGCTGGGCGAAGGCGAGCGGTCCGAGGCCGAGCATCCGGGCCTCCTACCTAGTGTGGTGAAACAGAAATACGCCGCATCTAGGATCGCTGTTCCGGTCCTCTGGGCAGGAACCGTCGCGCCGGCGATGCCACAGCATCGTCAAGCGGCGGTGACGCCCTCCAGAGGACCGGAACAGCGGCCCTTCGGACGCCCTTGCAGGCCCTTCGGCCGTGGTTGCGCGGGCCTTGTGATGCGACCGCATCACGGCGACCCGCGCGCCGAGCCGAGCGCCCTGCAAGGGCGTCCTGGATATGGCGTATT
>SMUX01111361.1_pt1 | contig 10238 bp, 8 predicted proteins | sample 2456431 | NCBI WGS metagenome assembly SMUX01 (sample SAMN11095930, study PRJNA526329) | marine sediment metagenome | biome: Marine sediment; feature: Surficial sediment; material: Deep marine sediment; isolation source: Hadal surficial sediment | place: Pacific Ocean | collected 2014-11 | depth 0-1... | reverse complement strand
TAATCTCAGGCCCTAGCGACCATTCACTCAGTCTCCTCGCGGCGCCTGTTTCGATCGGCCGATTTATCGGCGGGTCAACCTGCGACGTTGTAGCCCATGATCGCTTTGATTTCGAGGAACTCCTCGAAGCCGTACTTGCCCCACTCGCGACCGTTACCGGACTGCTTGTAACCGCCGAAGGGTGAGTTGTTGTCCACGGGTGCGCCGTTCAAGTGCACGTTGCCCGTGCGCAAGCGGCGCGCGATCGCCTTCGCCCGTTCGGGGTCACCCGATGAGACGTAGCCCGACAGGCCATACGGCGTGTCATTGGCGATGCGAACCGCATCGTCGTCGTCCTCATAACCAATCAATGACAGCACCGGCCCGAAGATCTCTTCCCGGGCGATGGTCATGTCGTTGGTGACGTGTGAGAACACCGTGGGCTTCACGAAGTAGCCAACGTTCAACCCGTCCGGACGCCCCGGGCCACCGGTCTCGAGCTTCGCACCTTCCTCGATGCCTTTTTCGATCAGGTTCTGAATCTTCTCGAATTGAACCGCTGAGACGACCGGGCCGATGGTGGTGCCTTCTGCTGTCGGATCGCCCACCTTGACGTTCTCGGCCGCCGCCTTGGCGATCGCCGCGGCCTCGTCCATGCGGGCGTTCGGGACCAGCATGCGCGTCGGTGCATTACAGGATTGCCCCGAATTCATGCACAGGCCGAATACATCCCGGGAGATAGCCGCATCGAAATCGGCGTCGTCGAGAATGATGTTGGCCGACTTGCCGCCCAGCTCCTGGGCAACACGTTTGACCGTGGGGGCGGCATTGCGAGCCACCTCGATCCCCGCGCGGGTAGAGCCGGTGAATGACATCATGTCGACGTCTGGATGCGCGGACAGCGCCGCACCTACCGTCGGGCCGTCGCCATTGACGAGGTTGAAGACGCCCGGTGGAACACCCGCCGCGTCCATCACTTCTGCGAACAGGATCGCGTTCAGCGGCGCCACTTCCGAGGGCTTCAATATCATCGTGCAGCCTGCCGCCAGGGCCGGCGCGACCTTGCAGGCGATCTGATTGATCGGCCAGTTCCACGGCGTAATGAAGCCACACACACCCGCCGGTTCGCGGACGATGTGCGAGCCACCGATGTCCTCTTCGAACTCGTAGTTCTTCAGAACTTCCAGGATCGTCATGAAATGACCGAGCCCGGCCGGTGCCTGGGCGGCATTGGCCAGCGGCAACGGCGCGCCCATCTCCTGACTGATGGTCTCGGCCACTTCACCAAGACGTTCGGTGTAGGCGGCGATGATCTTCTCCAGCAATGCGACGCGCTCTTCCCGGCTGGTCTGGGAATAAGTCTCGAAGGCCGCCTTCGCAGCGGCAACCGCTTTGTCGACATCGGCCGGTCCGCCCATGGCGATGCTGGTGATAGGTTGTTCGGTCGCGGGGTTGATCACCTCCAGGGTATCGCTGGTGGACGGATCGACCCATTCACCATTGATGTAGAATTTCAGCTGGTTTTCCATTGGTCTCCCTTCTACCTGCGGGCGCAGGGGCAATTTGAACGAGGACCGAGTAGTTACCCGCATTTCGCGAGAAAAGTCCAGCAACGACCGTTCATCGACCTGCGAAGGTTGATGAACGATCGCGTGCGGACCGGTCAGTCTTCGGGCTCTGGCTCGAGTTCCGGGCAGGTGCGGACCTCGACGGCTTCGCCGTCGCTCAGCGACTCGAGACGCACCGGAAATCCCCACAATCGGTAGAGATGCTTCAGCACTTCCCGGGAGTTCTCGGCGTGCAGCGGCCGGCGCGCGTGTTGTTCATGCGCCAGCGTGAGGCTGCGATCGCCCCGCACATCGACCTTGACGATCTGAATGTTCGGTTCCTGATCGCCCAGGTTGTACTGGCTTGCCAACAGTTCACGCACCCGGCGATAGCCTTGCGCGTCGTGAATGGCCGCGATCTCGTAAGTGTCTTCGCTCTCATCGTCGATCACCCCGAACAATCGCTGATCACGCATCACCTTGGGGGACAGAAACTGCAGGATGAAGCTTTCATCCTTGAAGTTGCGCATCGCGTGACTCAGGACTTCGCGCCAGGGCGCACCTGCGATGTCCGGGAACCATTCATGATCTTCGGCGGTTGGCTGGTCGCAGATACGGCGCAGGTCCGTGAACATCGCAAAACCCAGGGCATAGGGGTTGATCCCATTGTAGAGGGGATCGTCGTAGGGCGGCTGCGCCAGCACGCCGGTATGGGAACTCAGAAACTCCATCATGAACCCGTCATCGACCTTGCCTTCGTCATACAGCGCGTTCAACAACGTGTAGTGCCAGAATGTCGCCCAACCCTCGTTCATCACCTGCGTCTGTCGCTGCGGATAGAAGTACTGCGCAATCTTGCGCACGATCCGCACCAGTTCGCGTTGCCAGGGTTCCAGCAACGGCGCGTTCTTCTCGATGAAGTACAGCAGGTTTTCCTGGGGCTCTTCGGGAAACGATTCCTCCTCCTCGTGGGCCGCTTCGGCTTTCGGAATGGTGCGCCACAGGTCGTTCAACGTGCGCTGAACGTATTCCTGACGCTCCCGCTGGCGGCGCTTTTCTTCCTCGGCAGATATCGGATACGGCCGCTTATAGCGGTCCACGCCGTAGTTCATCAGTGCGTGGCACGAATCCAGAATCTCTTCCACGGGCCGCACACCGTGGCGCTCTTCGCAGTCGGCGATGTACTTTTTCGCAAACAACAGGTAGTCGATGATGGATCCAGCGTCGGTCCAGGTGCGAAACAGGTAGTTGCCTTTGAAGAAGGAGTTGTGCCCGTAGCAGGCGTGCGCGATCACCAATGCCTGCGTAGTGATCGTGTTTTCCTCCATCAGGTAGGCGATGCACGGATCCGAGTTGATGACGATCTCGTAGGCCAGGCCCATTTCACCGCGTTGATAACGCTGAGCCACCTCTACGAAGTGTTTGCCAAAGGACCAGTGGTGATATCCCACCGGCATGCCGATGGAGGCATAGGCGTCCATCATCTGTTCCGAGCGGATCACTTCGATCTGGTTGGGATAGGTGTCCAGACCGAACTCCTGCGCCAGCCTTCCGATTTCCTCGTCGTAACGTGCGATCAGCTCGAAATTCCAGTCGGAGCCCTGGCTGATGTACTGACGGTCGGCGCGTGCTGGTTGATTCATGACCTATGCCCCTCTGCGTGCTAGCGCACTACGTGGCTTCGACCTTCTTCTGGAACAGCTCACGGAACACCGGGTAGATGTCACCCGTCTCACTGACGCGGCGCTGGGCGAACAACTCCGGCTGAGCCTCCGAAAGCCTCTGGTACTCGGCCCACAACGCCTGCGGATCGCGCTTCGTGATCTCTACGTAGCAGAAGTACTGGACCTTCGGCAAAATCCGCTTCATCAGCGTTTCAGCACAGATTGGCGAGTCGTCGTTCCAATTGTCTCCGTCGGAGGCCTGCGCTCCGTATATGTTCCATTCGTCCGGCGCGTAACGCGCCTCGACGATCTCGGCCATAAGCTTCAGAGCGCTGGACACCACGGTTCCACCGGTTTCGCGTGAGTAAAAGAACTCCTCTTCATCAACCTCTTTGGCGACGGTGTGATGACGAATGAAGACGATTTCGATGCGCTCGTAGTTGCGCTTCAAGAACAGATACAGCAGCAGGTAGAAGCGCTTGGCCATGTCTTTGATCTGCTGATCCATCGAGCCCGACACGTCCATCAGGCAGAACATCACGGCCTTGGAGGTCGGAATCGGTTGCTTGATGTGCAGGTTGTAGCGCAGATCGTAGGTGTCCAGGAACGGGACACGTCGTATGCGCGCCTCGAGGTCCTCGATCTCCTTTTCGAGCTTCTTCGCTGTGACTTCGTCACCGCGCCGCTCGGCTTCTTCGAGCAGCAACCTCGCGTTCGCGAGCGCTTTTTTGGGGCCGCCGCACAGTGCCAAACGCCGCGCCTTGGCCTGGCGCAGCGACCGAATCACGTTCAGCTTTGCCGGAATGCCGTCGTTGCTGAACCCGGCGTGCACCCGCTTGAAACTGTCGCTGCCTTTCAGATGACGCTTGACGAGATTCGGCAGTTCCAGACCTTCGAACATCACTTCCAGAAATTCGTCCTGGGTGAGCTGGAAATTGAAATCGTCTTCGCCCGCGCCCTGGTTCGACGCACTACCAGCGCCGCCGCCGGAACCACCTTCCGGTCGCTTGATACGGTCACCGGCAACAAACTCCCGGTTGCCCGGATGCACCACCGTGCGCCGCCCACCAGGACCGTGCCCGAAGGTCGGCTCACTGACATCCTGCGCCGGGATCGACACGCTCTCGCCGCGTTCCATGTCGGTGATGCTGCGTTGTTTAACGGCATCGGCAACCGCACGCTGGATCTGGCCCTTGTAGCGCTTCAGGAAGCGCTGCCGATTGACAGCGCTCTTGTTCTTGCCGTTCAGCCGCCTGTCTATTACGTACGTCATGACTTGAATTCCAACCGGTGCTGCTCTTCTGAGACGCTCATGGTCGGTGGCTCCGTTCGAGATTCGCGGCGCTAGCTCACTGTTGAAGCGACTCAGCTACTGGGACTTCCGGACGCGGAGGTACCACTCCGCGAGCAGCCGCACCTGCTTCTCCGTGTAGCCGCGATCGACCATCCGCGCGACAAAATCATCGTGCTTTTTCTGGTCGTCCCTCGACGATTTGGCGTTGAAGGAGATCACCGGCAGCAGGTCTTCGGTGTTGGAGAACATTTTTTTCTCAATCACCGTGCGCAGCTTTTCGTAGCCTAGCCAGGACGGGTTGTTGCCGCTGTTGTTGGCCCGCGCGCGCAGCACGAAATTGACGATCTCGTTACGAAAGTCCTTCGGGTTGGAGATTCCAGCCGGCTTCTCGATCTTCTCGAGCTCTTCATTGAGCGCGCCACGATCAAGAATGTCGCCGGTCTCCGGATCCCGGTACTCCTGATCCTGAATCCAGAAGTCTGCGTAGGTTACGTAACGGTCGAAGATATTCTGTCCGTACTCCGAGTAAGATTCCAGATAAGCCGTCTGAATTTCCTTGCCGATGAACTCGATGTACTTCGGCACCAGGTACTCTTTGATGTACCCGAGGTAGCGATCACGGACTTCATCCGGGAACTGTTCTTCCTCGATCCTCTGTTCGAGCACGTAAATCAAATGAACCGGGTTCGCAGCGACTTCGCTGGAATCGAAATTGAATACCCGGGAAAGGATCTTGAAAGCGAAGCGGGTCGACTGGCCATCCATGCCTTCGTCCACGCCTGCAGCGTCGTGATACTCCTGCATCGATTTTGCCTTGGGGTCCGTGTCCTTCAGGTTTTCACCGTTGTACACACGCATCTTCGAGAACACATTCGAGTTCTCCGGTTCCTTCAGCCGCGAGAGCACTGAAAATTGAGCGAGCATCCCCAGCGTATCCGGGGCACAGGGCGCTTCGTTCAGCGAGGATTCGGAGATGAGCTTTTCATAAATCTTCACCTCTTCGGAAATGCGCAGACAGTACGGAACCTTGACGATGTACACGCGGTCGATGAACGCTTCGTTGTTTTTGTTGTTTTTGAAATTCAGCCACTCCGCCTCGTTGGAGTGCGCCAACACCACGCCGTCGAAGGGCAAGCCACCAATCGCTTCGGTGCCGTTGTAATTGGCTTCCTGGGTAGCTGTCAGCAGCGGATGCAGCACCTTGATCGGTGCCTTGAACATCTCGACGAATTCCAACAACCCCTGATTCGATTTGCACAGTCCGCCAGAGTAACTGTACGCATCCGGGTCGCTCTGCTCGAATTCTTCGAGCTTGCGGATGTCGACCTTGCCGACCAGGGCGGAAATGTCCTGGTTGTTTTCATCGCCAGGTTCGGTCTTGGAGATGGCCACCTGATCGAGAATGGACGGATAGAGTTTCACCACCCGGAACTGGCTGATGTCCCCACCATATTCTTTGAGGCGCTTGGTCGCCCACGGTGACATCACCGGTCGCAGATAGCGCAAAGGAATGCCGTAATCTTCCTCCAGGATGGCTCCGTCTTCCGCGGCGTTGAACAGCCCAAGCGGTGACTCATTCACGGGGCTGTCCTTGATCGCATAGAAAGGCAGTTTTTCCATCAACGACTTCAAGCGTTCCGCCAACGACGATTTTCCGCCGCCAACCGGGCCCAGCAGGTATAGGATTTGCTTGCGTTCTTCGAGACCCTGGGAGGCATGGCGGAAGAACGACACAATACGTTCGATGACTTCCTCCATGCCGTAAAACTCATGGAACGCGGGGTACCGCTTAATGACTTTGTTGGAGAAAATTCGTGACAGCGTGGAGTCCTTAGACGTGTCCACGAACTCCGGCTCGCCGATGGCAATCAGCAGCCGTTCGGCCGCAGTGGCATAGGCACTCGAGTCCTGTTTGCAGATCTCGAGATATTCCTGAAGGGAGAATTCCTCTTCCTGAGTAGCGTCGTAGCGTGCCTGAAACTGCTCGAATACGCTCATGTGTAGCTCCTCCATCTGTCATCAGATCAGGGGATCGACGAGCAACATCGGAGGTCTCACACTGCGGCGCCCTGCCGTGAGGCCTTCGCGCGGTTTACCCCGTGCGGGGTCGCTAGGCCGAAAACTAGTACAGGTTCTGCCCAACGCCTGTGCACGGTGTCACATCTGCTGTGCGAGATCGCTTCGGTTCCGACGAACGTAGCAACCCGTCGGGTGAACGCATCTCGCATTGCGCTCATGGGGGTTTAGACAGAAGGGACGAAGGTGCGTTCCCTGGTCTCGAGACACAGCGCCGTCAGGCCGATTCCCCAGACGCAGCCGGTGTCCAGCGCATGTATTCCGGGTACCTCGATCACACCGTCCAGGGCTGCCCAATGGCCAAATATGATCTCGAGTTCCAGTGAACGCCCGGAATAGGCCGTATACCAGGGGAAACCGTGCTCGGGCAGTTCGTCCAGGGCTCCTGTGTACTCGAGGTCCAAATTGCCACGCTCGTCGATCACCCGCATGCGAGTCAGGTAGTTGGTAATCGCCCGGAGCCGTTTGCGGCCAGTCAGTTCTTCGCGCCAGCGTTTCGGCTTGTTCCCGTACATCTTTTTGAAGTATTTGCGGTGCGTCGGGCCGCGCAACGCCGCCTCCAACTCCCGGGCGCGCTGCTCGGCCTGGTCCAACGACCAGATATGCGGCAGGCCTGCGTGGCACATGACATAGCCCAGTAAATCGTCACGATGCAGGATCGGCCGCCAGCGCAGCCACCGGAGTAACTCATCGCAGTCCGGTGCGGCCAGCACCTCGTCCAGCGTGTCCACCGGTCTCAACGGTTGATCCGCGTAGTGCACCGCCAGCAAATGAAGATCGTGATTGCCGAGCACCGTGACGGCTCGATCGCCCAGGGAGCGGACGAAGCGCAACGTCGCCAGAGACTCAGCGCCCCGGTTCACCAGGTCGCCAACGAACCAGAGTCGATCGACCTGCGCGTCGAAACTAACGGCCTCGAGCAGGCGCAGCAGCGTGCGATAGCAACCCTGGACGTCACCTATGGCATAGGTTGTCACGGTCAGACCCGATCAGTGGACGACGTTGGGAACTTGCAGGGTGAACACTTCAATGGGGACGTCGAAGAACCCGCCATCGTCTGCTTCGAACTGGTAGCTGCCTTGCATGGTGCCCACCGCCGTCCGGATGACCGCGGCACTGGTGTAGCGGAATTCAGTATGTGGCTCGATGCGGGGCTCTTCGCCGACGACCCCGGCACCGCGGACCTCTTGCTGATCGCCGTTTGCATCGGTGATAAGCCAGTGCCGGCTTCGCAGCGTCGCCGGCGCCGTGCCGAGATTAGAGATCGTAATCGTGTAGGCGAACACGTAGCGGCCCTCCGCCGGAACCGACTCCTTCTCGAGGTAACGTGGTTCCACGTCGACGTTGATTCTCGGATCCATGTTCATTCGTTGTTCCCCTGCCTGGCACTATCCATATCCGAAGGCGAATCCGAAAGCAGATTCGCAAGCGAAACGTATCCCTCAATTCCGACAGCGTCGGCACGATCGCCCGGATCGACCGTCACCCGGTCCCAATCAATCTCCAACGATTGCAATGCGTTGCGCAGCGTCTTGCGACGTTGCTGAAACGCCAACCTCACGACCTCATCGAATACCGCGGGGTCGTCGGGCAGCACCTCAGCGGGTCGAGGGAGCAGCCGCACGAAGGTTGAATTTACTTTCGGTGCTGGGCGGAAATTCTCCGGACCGACATCGAACAGCGCGTCCACCTGACAATGTAACTGCGCCGCAATCGACAGTCGACCCCAGGCCTTGGTACCGGGCGTGGCCGTGAGTCGATCGACCACCTCGGCCTGCAACAGCACGTGCACGTCGCGAATCCGATCCAGCACTTCGAACAGCCGAATCAGTAACGGCGTCGAGATGTTATAGGGCAGATTGCCAATGATGCGCCAGTCGCCATGCTCACCCAGCAGTTCGCCCAGATCGACCCGCAATATGTCGTCGACGATGAGCTCGAGGTTTGCGAACCGACGCCGCAGCAACGCCGCCACATCCCGGTCGATCTCCACCGCCGCCAAGGTGTCGACTGCTTCGGCCAGCAGGCGGGTCAAGGCGCCGAGCCCGGGACCGATCTCCAGCACCCGATCCTTGGGAGCCGGCGCGAGGGCGCCCACCATTCGCTCGAGGATCACCTCGTTTTCGAGAAAGTGCTGGCCGAATCGACGCCGTGCTCGATGACCACTCATGTCGATACGAATCGCGCGGCAAGCGCGATGGCCGCCGCCAGACTGCCTTGATCCAGGGTGCCGGTGCCCGCCAGATCCAATGCGGTGCCGTGATCAACGGAGGTACGCACGATGGGCAAACCCAGCGTGACGTTCACCGCCGCGCCGAAACCGACCGCTTTCAGCGCCGGCAGACCCTGGTCGTGGTACATGGCCAGTATCGCGTCCGCGGTACCGAGATACGTTGGCGTGAACACAGTATCCGCCGGCAGGGGGCCCACCACGTCGTAGCCACGGGCCCTGGCGGCGGCGAGAGCCGGGGCGATCGACTCGAGTTCCTCCCGACCCAGATGGCCGGACTCGCCCGCATGGGGATTCAGGCCCGCCACCAGAATTCTCGGTGCCGGGAGCTCGAAGCGTCGCTTAAGATCACCATGCAGCACGTCCAATACTTCACCGATGAGCTGTTCGGTGATGAGCGCTGCAACATCGCGCAACGCCACGTGCGTGGTCGCAAGCGCCACGCGCAGCCCACCCGCGACCAGCAGCATCACCACCCGATGGACACCACAGCGAGCGGCCAGATACTCGGTGTGCCCGGAAAATCCGATGCCCGATTCGTTGATGACGGACTTCTGTACGGGCCCGGTCACCAGGCCCGCAAATCGACCCTCACGACACCCGTCGATGGCGAGATTCAGGGTCTGCAACACATAGTCCGCGTTGTCCGGATTCAATCGACCGGGCTCGACAGGAACGCCGGCCGGGACTTCGAGGATGGTCAACTCTCCTGCGGTACGCGTTGGTCGCTCAGCATCCGTGCGCAGTGTCAGTGACAGGCCGCGCAGCCGCGCCCGCTCGCGAAGCAGATCAGGATCACCAACCACCAGGAGATCGACGTCACGATCCTGCTGTGCCCACAGGACCGCGAGGTCGGGGCCAATGCCTGCGGGTTCCCCGGGGGTCAGCGCAAGAACGGCCATCAGCCTTGTTCAGCCTTCTGCAGCGGCGAGGTCCTCACTCGGCGTGTCCCGAGCGCTATCCAGACGAATCTCCACGTAGGCCTCGTCGCGAATCTCCCCGAGCCAGATCTCCAGTTCCTCCTCGAACCGGCGGGTGTGCAGGACTCGCACGGCCATGTTGCGCATGGCTTCCTCGCTCATGTCGTGATCACGACGTTCCTGTACTTCGAGAATATGCCAGCCGTCCTTGGACCGAAACGGCTCGGTGACCACGCCAACCTCGGCATTGTCCATGGCGGTGCCGAATTCCAGCACGAAAGAGTTCGACGCTGACCAGCCCAGATCCCCTCCTGCTAATGCGCTGCTGGGATCATCCGAGTATTCCCGGGCGAGATCCTCGAACGCCTCTCCCGCTATCAGGCGATCGCGAATTTCGAAGATCAGGTCCCGGGTCTCGGCCCGGGTACGAATTTCAGAGGGTACCACCAGGATGTGACGAACGCGGCCCTGCTGGACCATCAGGTTGCTCACGCCCCGGCGCTCGAGGAGCTGAATGATGTGGAACCC
>SMUX01204770.1_pt1 | contig 10239 bp, 6 predicted proteins | sample 2456431 | NCBI WGS metagenome assembly SMUX01 (sample SAMN11095930, study PRJNA526329) | marine sediment metagenome | biome: Marine sediment; feature: Surficial sediment; material: Deep marine sediment; isolation source: Hadal surficial sediment | place: Pacific Ocean | collected 2014-11 | depth 0-1... | reverse complement strand
CTCGTAGCGATCCAGCCGATGAAGCGTAACCCCCAGGTCAATGTGGGCCTTGGCAAGGTCCGGTTTTAATCGAATCGCCTGGCGAAAAGCGGCTGCCGCCTCCTCCAGGCGGTTGAGTCTGGCCAATAAATTTCCAAGGCGTATCTGTTCTCCCGCAGTAGTTTCACGCTCTGCGTCCGTTTGGGGCACTTGCGCACCAGCTCGGGCAGAACGGAGAGATGTTAGCCTCCTTTCATCCTCTATCATCGAGCGAACCTCATCGAGTGCCTGCCTGGCTAGTGTTTCATAAGCCCACTCTGGTCTTCCGACGCGGAGGGCCTCGCGAAACTCCTCTGCGGCCTCCTCCAGGCGGCCGAGCTTACGCAGTGTGGTCCCGAGATTGAAATGAGCTACGGGATAACCTGGTTTTAGTCGTATCATCTGATAGTGCTCTGCCAAGGCGTCGTCATAGCCGCCGAGATTTTCAAGGATAAGCCCAAAAAAGGGCGCAGGGGCAGGCATCTCTAGATCCGGTCTGAGCCGCAAACCCTCACGGTAGGCCAAAGTCGCCTCTTCAGATCGCCCAAGCTTCTCCAAGACCGAACCGAGATTTCTATAGGCTTCGGCTAAGTCCGGTCTAAGACGAACAGCCTCACTGCATGCTGCCAACGATTCTTCATAATGGCCTAGCCGGAAGAGAGAGACGCATAGATTTGCATGGGATTCGCCGTCTTTCGGATTCAAATCAATCGCTTTACGGAAAGACCGGACCGCCTCCGAGTGTTGACCCATTTTCTCAAAAACCACTCCGAGCCGCGCATGGGCAACTTCATCATTCGGCCTGAGGCGAATCGCCTCCTTCAAGGCCGCCGCCGCCTCCCTCAATCGATCCCAGTGATCTAAGACTAATCCAAGATTTCGGCGGAAAGTCGCCTGATTCGGTTCAAGCCGGATGGCCTCACGATAGGCCTCCACTGCCACTCCATAACGTCCTAGCCGGTGCAAGGCAACCGCCAGATTGGCATGAGCCTCGGCGAAGGCAGGTCTCAAGCGGATCGCTTCTCGGTGTTCCGTCACCGCTTCTTCTAAGCGGTCAAGCCTGCGAAGAACAACGCCGAGGCCCCTGTGGGCGTCTGAGATTTTTTCACGTTCAACAACCGAGCGCGCCTCCGGTCCTGCGGCAATGGCTACGCGATAGGCAGCCACCTTTTCCTCGCCGTCCGGTCTGATCCGGGCCTCCTCGACTAATCCGTCAAACTTCTCCCAGGACCTCTCCTGAGCAGCGACCGATCCGGTCAACAGTGTCAAGAAGACCGTGAGGACCCAAAGTCTGCCATAGCAGATTATACGAATCATTTTCCGTCAGTTTGCAAATGAAGCCGGCCCAACCACAACCAGGTTGAGCGCTCCTTATGCTGGACTATACACAACAGTCGAAAGAAAAAGGCGAGTCCGAAGTATTAAAGCAAGGTTAAAAATCGTATAGCAGTTCAACGCGAAAGGCGTGTTCGGTCTCGCCTGAAGTTGGAATGATATTATACCAGGTCGTTCGAAGCTGGGCGCCATACAGAAGAGCCGCTAAACGCTGATCAATTTTATCGTAGTCGGCGTTATACCAGGGAAAGGTACGCCCGGGCAGCAAAAGCCTCGCAAGACCGGCCTGGATTCGAAGCCCCAACCCGATCTGCTCCAGATTTCCCGCCGTATCTTTTCCACTCCGCGATCTCTTGCGCTCATCACGAAGGAAGCCCACTTCGGGCGTAACCGTCACCGTCCCTTCGGGGTTAAAGATCATCCCCACTGCCAAGCCGCCGCTATCGATTCCACGATTTAACAAGGACGGGACCGTAATAGATCGATCTGTCTGAAAGAGAAACCCCTGGCGTGCCACATTTCCGCCACCAATGGACTCCCAATTTCTTGTTGCATAAAACGCATTTGCGTATAGCCGAGCCTCCCCGGCGTAGAAAAGCTCGTTGAAAAGTCTGGTTTCCGTTTCAATAACATAAAGGGCCCCCAGGTCTGGCCCCCCCTCCACACCGTCATCCTCGTTTAGAAAAAACCGGAGGGAAACGCCGGTAAGCCCGAACTGTTTTGTCATCGATATGCCGGAAAAAAATCGGTTCTTTGCGATAGTATCGTCCCAAACATAGGCAAAGGTCGTCTCAATAAAATAGCCCCTATAGTCGATAAAAGCAGCTATCGCCGCTATGCTCGCATCCCTAAAGTTGTTGAGCTCATCAAAGGCACCGATCGTGATGATGTTCAGGTTGCTAAAGGGTGGAAGATAGATATTGTTTTTAGAAATCGCAAACCCAAGCACGTCTTCGTTCCACCAGTAATTGTTGTGAAAGGAAAGCGGTATCCTGCCACCCGCCACAGTGAAATCCAGCGGATAGCGATCATCGGGGAGGATCCAGGTTAAGGGCTGCATCTCAAACCAGGCGCGGTCAGGTTCAAAATCAAGATGTCTGAGAGTTTTCTTCTCTCCAGAGAGAGGCCTAGGCCGCCACTGCGTGGCCCTGTCAGGCCGGGCCGGGGCCCCAGATACGCCATGGTCAAATGGCCGAAAGAGAAAATGAAATCGCTCTGTGGCTGTCAGAATGATATCCAGGTCGAGGTCCAACGAGGGGGCAAAGGCAATGGTGTTGTCCCCGTTTATTCGCCCTCCGACATAGTTGGTCCGGAATGTCCCGTTTATGTTACAGGTGGGTTTGAAGGTCTTCCCGAAAAGAGTCGCATCTGATTTGCCAATCGGACCTATTCCCAACAGCTCATCTCCACATATGGTCCACGGCCACGCTCCCAGCTGACTCGGATTGGTCAGGAAGACCACAATAGCCAAAGCCAAAACCTGGCAGAGAGTCCTGGCCTTCTTCAAATCAGCCGACGGTTTTCTCCGGTGCCGTGACATCATGTCTGCGTTTCCTCCTCTACACCGCCAAGCTGAAACAAACTACCGGCGAGCCAAACGGATCTCTGCCTCGTGACTATACGGATCGAGGATTTTTATTTTGTCGATGAAGTCCTTCAGTCCAACGGAGATGAGAAAATGGGGAGGAATATGCCTGACCCTCAACCTCACAGAGAGCTTCAAAGGACCTTCCACCTTTTCCGGTACAGAGATCTTGTAGGTAAAACTCTGACTGCTTCGGGCCAAAATTCCCTTTTTGATGATCCGTGCGGAAAATGGAGCCCCGATCAAAGCCACCAAGGCAGATGATGGTCGATGGATAGGAACCGGTGTGAGAAGTCGATTGACAGGGTCCAGGTTTTCCGTCTCCGTACCAGTGAAACCACGAGAAATGAACTTTGCCTGGAGATTGGTCAGGTCGTAGTCAACGGGAACTGTCCCATGTTCTACTTCTAAACTATGAGCATCCCGTAGATCACCGTTTTTGTCCAGGTCTCCCGAGGCATAGAGCAGCTTCCCCCTGGCGTCTCGCAGCAGCACCTCCAGCCAGATCTGCCTCTCAGCTGTAAAGCCGGTCGGGAGGTTATGACCCGAAAACCTGTTCGTGATCGTGGCCACAACTCTGAGAGTCTCCCCGGGGGTAACCTCGGAAGGCTGCTCCACGCTCAGATCGGCCGCATTTTTAAACAACTGCAGACGATCTTTTTCATATTTATCGATGTACGCCTTGTACTCCTCGTCATTCAGATCAAGCCTCTCCTTGGCGGCATTGGTGACCAGCTGATGATCGGGACCGACGAAGGAATGGCTGGTTAGCGTGCGCTTCGGCAGGTCGGGAAAGATGGCCGAGTCGGCGATAGTGCCCTTGGGCCATTCGGCGCGCGGTACCGGTCTCCCCGGGTCAGGGGACATATGGCAGTCCTGGCACGAGACCCCTTCTTCTGCCCACGGGCTGTGCCTCCACTCCGAGAACGCCTCCTCTATGCGCAGCTGGCCCGTGCTGATGAGATCGTGACAAGCCCCACACAGGCGCGAGTTTTTGAGCGCCAGTAATCGCTTCCCCGGATGAGGAGCATCTTTGATAAGAGTGTCCTTCGCACCTGCCTTGGCTCCAGGCTCATCCGGTCCGTAGAAAGGGCCATAAAACGGGAATTCCGGGGAAATGGGGATTTTTCCGGAAACTAGGCCATGTAGCCTGTCGATCGCATGACAAACTACGCAGGTTACACCCTCAAGCGATATCGGTGCCCGCTCGGCATCGGGGAGCAAAGGCTTCTCCCCGAGCACTGTGCCCAGAGGGGTATGGCAGCGGACACAAAAACCGGCAATGGTCCCGCCTGATTTCGTTATCAGCTTTCTCTGAAATGCCTGGAATGCCGGACTAAGATGGGCATGACCGTGCGGTGATCCAGCCCACTGCCGATAATGCACCGGATGGCACACCCCGCATTCGTTTGCAGAAATGAATTTTTCTAACTTTTTTCCATTATCCGGAGCGCCTTTCTTTTCTTGCCCCGAGGCCACAGGGGGGGTGACCATCAGGACAAATAGGACCGCCCCCGGCATGAGAAAATGCCAAAACAATCTCCTCTTCTTATAAACCATGCGACCCCCTCAGTTGATTTACCGAAAGATTACTTGGAGAAGGAGCGAACATACGCAACCAGGTCTACAACATCAGCAGGTTTTAGCTTTTTTGAATAGCCTGGCATGCGCTTGGATTTGTTAACCGCCTTTCCGCCCTTGGTGATGATGTCTTTGAGAAAGTCATCCTTCACCATTTCCATGGCGGCCTTGTCTGTCCAGTCAGTGGTCTTGATTTTCATCGCCTTTGCAGCGGGTCCTTGCCCCTTGCCGTCTTTTCCATGACAGGCGGCACACTTGAGTGATTTGAAGAATTTGGCCCCCGCCTCGGAATCCCCTTCAGCAATGGCCTTCTCTGACATCAACAAAATAGCAAGAAGCATCCCCAGAACAACGCTGCCTACGTGGCTTTTTATCATCTTGTGTGTCCTCCCTTAATTTTCCTGCTCCCCTGTAAACTCGTAAAGGCTTGAATTCTATTATAAAATTCCTCTCTCGTTGTCAAGACAATGTCAAGGGAAAGGGCGGTCGGCAATCGGTCCCATTTCCAGTGGAGTCAAAAGCGCAACGAATTACCTTCCTTCAAGATCCTTAACCGATAGCCCTTTATTTTCTTTAATTCCCTAATGATCTCCAGCCGGTACTGAGGCTTTAAATGGGTAACCAGAATGGGGACAGATGGTCTTCCGAGTTTCTCAACCTCATGGGCCAGGGTTCGAGGGGTGAGATGGCGGCTCATGTCAGCGTGGGACTGAAGCCTGTTGGGAAAGGATGCCTCAAGCACCACCGCACATAGGTTCCTCTTGCGTCGGGCAATCTGCCAAACCCTCTCGGTGGGGCCTGTATCTCCAACATGAAGCAGGGTTTTTTTACCATCATCGATGAAAAAGGCGGTGCTTGGTACGACGTGATTGACACGGACCATGATCACGGTTAACCCGGCGATGGGCATGGGGTCTTCTCCAGCAAGACTGTGAAATGTCATGACAGGCCAGGGCTGGTCATCACCTGTGATCTGGGTAAAGTCAGGCCAAACGGTATCGTTAAAAAAGGACGATTTTATGGCGGCGATAACCTCATCGATCCCCCAGACATGTACGGTGGATTTACAATTGCCGAAAAGATTATCAGCCATGGTCGCCAGCCCCATGACATGATCCAGGTGAACATGGGTGATCAATATATTTCTGATCTGCTGTTGTGCCCGCAAATCCAGCACGGAAGTCACCGACCCCGAATCAATGAGCAAGGAGTCGTTGACTAAGTATGAGGAAAGATTCTTTCCTGGAACCTGACCTCCGGAACATCCCAATACTCGAAACTTCATGACTGATTGTTATTCGTCAATCCTTGCTTGTTGAAGACCCGGTCGACAGTTAGACTTATTAATCTTTTATGTGCATATATTTCTAGTGTCAAGTAATTTATCCCAAAGACGAATTAAAAACCCGGACCGAGACCCTAAAACACACGCAACCTCTTCTATTAGTGATGTTGCCAGTAGGTCTCCGTTAGATCCAGAGCGATTTTGACTTCGCCCTTGAGCAAGTTCTCAGGAATATGGACAAGAAGCAGGGCTTCACGTCCAGTCACAGGGTCTCCCGACTCGGGGTTCACCTACTGCTCTCCATCCTTTCAGGCTCCAGTCGCATCAAACGGGTCGCTGTGCGAGGACATGACCTCCTGGACCACCGGTCAGGTCCCACACGAGTTACTTTGATATCAAGGTCCAGGTGCCGTCCCAGTCCGCACCGGGAGGGTTGGCTTTAAAATAATCGCAGCGTGCGATGTATACACGGCTGGGGGTGGTGGGGCGTCTCAGAAATACCTCCTCAAGTTTCTCACTCTCGGCGAACGTGGCTTTCGCTTCATCCCACTTCTGCTGTCCGTACAGTTCCAGACCCTGGTGATAAAGCGTGCGCATCACTGTCTGGTCCTGTGTCAGTTGCCCCTTCAGCCCCATAATCTCGACGGTCTCCACTGCTTCCGACTTGCCCACCAGCCGCACCTTGTCGATGCTTCTCCATTCAAAATCATCAGGCCCGGCAAGGCGCAGCGTATCAGTCGTACAATGGATATAGATGCCGTATTGCTTCGCAGCGGCCTCGAGTCGCGCTGCTGTGTTCACCGTGTCACCCATCATGGTGTAGTTCATGCGCGTTTTAGAGCCCATGTTGCCGGTGACGATCTCCCCAGAATCGAGCCCTATGCGCATGCGCATCTGTTTCACGAGATCAGGCCATTTCTCTCCTTCAGCGGTCCATTGCTCTCGCAGGAGTGCCAGCCGCTGTTGCATACTAAGGGCCGTACGAAGAGCGCGCAGAGCATGATCCTGCTGGAATACCGGGGCTCCGAAGAAGGCCACGATGGCGTCACCCTCGTACTTATCCAGCGTGCCGCCTTCAGCCAGGAGAATATCCGTCATACCTGTCAGGTACTCGTTCAAGAGTTCCACGAGTTGAGTGGCAGTGAGGAGTTCCGAGAACGCCGAAAAGGAGGCAATGTCGGTGAAGTACGCCGTCCGGACATCCGAGGAACCGCCGAGTTCGGGTTCGGTCCCCGTCCGCACCATCTCCTCGATTAGCTCTGGAGATAAATACGCACTAAAGGTTTTCCTGAGGAAGCTGCGCTCCCTTTGCTCACGGATGTAATTGTCCAAGGTTATGCCCCCGTAAGCGAGCACAATTCCAAAGAGTGAGGGGACCACGGGGACCCAGAGCTGATAAGACCAAAACAGGTAGCCAGTGGCTAGTGCATAGACGCCGACAAGGGCCAAGACAGCGGCAAAGGCTCTGAGAGGCTTAAATCGAACAGAGGCCCAGATAGCTATGAATGACAGGATAAGGAATATAGCGGTGTGCCCCCAGCCGGGAAAGGGGATGATGGGGTCATTGGCCACCAACGACTCCACGAAGTTGGCCTGAATCTCCACGCCAGCCGTGGGCCTGCTGGCGCTAAAAGGGGTAGGAAAGACATCGTGCAGGGTCGGATCAAATGCCCCCACAAGTATAATCTTATCCTTGAAGAAAGAGGGCTCGATCTCATCTCTCAGAATGCGGTAATACGGGACAACCGGGTAGGTCCGTGCAGGACCGCGAAAATTGATGAGGAAAGGGACAGGTGAGATTTTCTCCCCTTCCAGTCTTTTTTTGCCAACTATCCTTTGATAGATCTGATAAGCAAAATGGGGAAACTTCCGGTCCTGGAAGGTAAGGGCTAGCTTTGCCCTGCGCACCACGCCGTCCTGATCGATGTCCAGGCCGACCGGACCGTAACCCAAGGCATGCTCCCGAAATAAAGGAGTAGGCAAAAGCATACGCTCTTTGGGTCCGAAGGCGGTGTCGACTTGTGTTTTTACAGCGCCAAGAATAACGTTCCCGGCACCTTTTATTGCCTCGGCAAGGGCGAGGTCCTCTCGGGGGTCCGGCTTGGGCTCGACAAAGAGAACATCCAAGGCGATGAGTTTAACCTGATTTTTGACAAGCTTCTGGATCAGTTGGGCATGTAGATCTCGCGGCCAGGGCCATGGGAGATTGAGTTCATCGAAGGAGTCCTGGTCGATTTCCAGGCCGACCGGACCGTAGCCCAGGGCATGCTCCCGAATTAAAGGGGTAGGCAAAAGCATACGCTCTTTGGGTCCGTAGGGGGTGTCGACTTCTGTTTTTACAGCGCCAAGAATAACGTTCCCGGCTGCTTTTATTGCCTCGGCAAGGGCGAGGTCCTCTCGGGGGTCTGGCTTGGGCTCGACAAAGAGAACATCCAAGGCGATGAGTTTAACCTGATTTTTGACAAGCTTCTGGATCAGTTGGGCATGTAGATCTCGCGGCCAGGGCCAGGGAAGATTGAGTTCATCGAAGGAGTCCTGGTCGATGGTGACGATGACGATCGGGAGCTGAGGGGAAATCGTTCCTCGGAACTGGAATCTCAGGTCGTAGGTCTTAAGCTCCAGGTCAGATAATAGACCCCCCAGATCAAACTGGTAGATCAGAAAGACCAAGGTGGCTAGAGCCGTGCCGATGGTGAAGGGCCGGATAAATTTTTTGTAATCCATCCCTTTAACCTGTCGGATTCTAGACCGAACCTCAGCCAAAATTGATAAACTACGGATGATTGACATCTCGCCCAAGATGGCGAGCGGAATGGCTTCTTTGGAACCAGCCCCGATCCGAAAGAAAACCGCGGAGAGAACAAGAGAAGTCATCCTGCCTGCACGGGGCGAGGCGAGAGGTTGGCACATTCGGATAGGCTGCTATAGGGGCCACGATCAACGGTCCAAATTGTACGTCCACGGCTCTTCTCCAATGCCCTTCAGAAAGCCGGGGCTCTGTTCAAAATTTCAGACTGGGCCAGTTGGAGCCAGAATCAACGCCAGGCTACTTCATTGCCACAGCCTTGACCTGCTTATAATCGGTCCATCCCTGGATGGATTTCAAGACACCGTCCTGGAGCAGGGTTGCCATCCCCTGCTCCACGGCAACCTTGAATAGATTGTCTACTGTAGCCCGAGCCAGGATAAGGCTCTTGATCTCATCGGTTGCAACCAGCAGCTCGTGAAGACCCGTTCTCCCTTTATAGCCGCTCTGGTTACAGTAATCACATCCCTTGCCGCGATAGAGAAAAAAATTGTCATCATAAGGGATACCCAGCTTCGCAAAGGCCTCTTCCCCATATCCATAGGCAATGGCGTCGTATTCCTCTTTTGAGGGATGGTATCTCTCCTTACAGTCCCGACAAATGGTTCGGACCAGCCTCTGGGCCAGGACACCCAGGAGGGCATCTGCGAAGTTAAAGGGCTCCATCCCCATCTCCAGGAGCCTCGTCACGGTCTCGATAGCACTGTTCGTATGAAGGGTGGTCAAGACTAGATGCCCCGTGAGAGAGGCCTCGATGCCGATATCAGCGGTTTCTTTGTCGCGCATCTCTCCGACCATGATGACATCTGGATCCGCACGCAAGAAGGCGCGCATGGCAGCTGCAAAGTCAAACCCGATTTTCGGCTGGACCTGGACCTGGCGCAGACCATACTGGGTGATCTCTACCGGATCCTCTGCGGTCCAAATCTTTGTCTCAGGCTTATTGATATACCCCAGCGCGGAATGGAGGGTGGTAGTCTTTCCAGAGCCGGTTGGCCCAACGCAGAGGATGATGCCGTACTGTTTTTTCACCAGTAGCTTAAACTCGCTCAGGTTCCTCTCTGACATGTTTAGCTTATCCAAGGGGATAGGCTCGCTTGCGGCCAGAATCCGCATCACCACATCCTCGTTGTCGATACCTTGGGTTGGGATGGTTGCGACGCGGAGCTCGATCTCTCTGTCCGACATACGGAATTTGATCTTTCCATCCTGGGGCTTACGCCGCTCCGCGATATCCAGGCGGGCCATAATCTTGAACCGAGACGTCAGAGCCCTGCGATAACCGGGAGGGACTTTTTGGTACTCAAAACAGAGTCCATCCACGCGGAATCGAATGACAGTCTCCTTATTGTCCGAATACGGCTCGATGTGAATATCGGACGCCCCCACCTTGTAGGCGTCGACCACGATCTGGTTCGCGAGACGAACAACCGCGTTGTCGTTCTCGTCAAGAACGGGCCCTTCGGGCTGCTCAGCATCCTGTTGCTCCTCGATCTTTAGCTCATCGATGATCCCCGTTATGGAACCTACTCCCGCAGCCGTGCCCAGGCCAGAATTCGAAGAAATCGAATTGACAAATTTTAGGATATCCTCGCGTAGCCCGACATGAAATACGATCTCCTTGACCTG
>SMUX01347753.1_pt1 | contig 10243 bp, 7 predicted proteins | sample 2456431 | NCBI WGS metagenome assembly SMUX01 (sample SAMN11095930, study PRJNA526329) | marine sediment metagenome | biome: Marine sediment; feature: Surficial sediment; material: Deep marine sediment; isolation source: Hadal surficial sediment | place: Pacific Ocean | collected 2014-11 | depth 0-1... | reverse complement strand
GGCCTCGACGCTCAACTTGTCCATCATCGCTTTCGCGACTTGGTCGTTGGTCCTCGACCAGATATCCACGACCTTGTTGTAGCGCTCACCGGCAGTGACCAGTCCGGAAATGTACTGGTTCTGGATCTCAACCACTTCCTGTTCGGCGGCATCCAGGATGTCTTTTTTCTCATCCGGCACCATCAGGTCATCGATGCCGATGGAAACACCGGCGATGGTGGCGTAATGGAATCCCGTGTACATCAGGCGATCTGCAAATATGACCGTCTTCTTCAGGCTTAAACGCCGGTAACAGGAATCGATCAACGCAGAAATCTGCTTCTTTTTCAGCGTCCGGTTCAACAGGTGAAACGGCATGCCTTTGGGGCGAATCTCGGCCAGCAACGCACGCCCTACGGTGGTCTCAATCAGGTTGGTTTCGTGGCGTTCTTCGCCCTGTTCGGAAATGATGGTTTCATCAATCCGGACCTTGATGCGGGCGTGGAGTTCCACGGCCTTGTTCTCATAGGCGCGATGCACTTCCTCGATGTCCGAGAAATACATGCCCTCTCCCGGGACATTCACCAGTTCGCGGGTCATGTAGTACAGGCCCAGTACCACATCCTGCGTAGGCACAATAATGGGCTCGCCATTGGCGGGGGAAAGAATGTTGTTGGTGGACATCATCAGCGCGCGCGCCTCGAGCTGCGCTTCCACGGACAAGGGCACGTGCACCGCCATCTGGTCACCGTCAAAGTCCGCGTTGAACGCGGTACAGACCAGCGGGTGCAGCTGGATGGCTTTACCCTCGATCAGCACCGGTTCAAAGGCCTGGATACCCAGGCGATGCAGGGTCGGCGCACGGTTCAGCAGCACCGGGTGTTCGCGGATCACTTCCGAAAGGATATCCCAGACCTCCGGGTGCTCACCCTCGACCAGCTTCTTGGCCGCCTTGATGGTGGCCGCCATGCCGCGTCGCTGCAGTTTGCTGAAGATAAATGGCTTGAATAACTCCAGGGCCATTTTCTTGGGTAAACCGCACTGGTGCAATTTCAGGGTCGGACCGACCACGATGACCGAACGGCCCGAATAATCCACCCGTTTGCCGAGCAGGTTCTGGCGGAAACGGCCCTGTTTGCCCTTGATCATGTCTGCCAGGGATTTCAGCGGCCGGCGGTTGGTGCCGGTGATGGCGCGACCGCGCCTGCCGTTATCCAGCAGCGCGTCCACCGATTCCTGCAGCATCCGTTTTTCATTGCGCACAATGATGTCCGGTGCGTTCAGCTCCAGCAGCCGTTTGAGCCGGTTGTTGCGATTGATCACGCGGCGGTAAAGGTCATTCAGGTCGGAGGTTGCGAACCGACCACCGTCCAGTGGCACCAACGGCCGCAGATCCGGCGGCAATACCGGCAGCACCGTCAAAATCATGTATTCCGGCCGGTTACCGGAATCGATAAAAGCTTCAACCAGCTTGATGCGCTTTGACAGGCGTTTCAGCTTGGTGACAGAACGCGTGGCCGAAATATCTTCACGCAACTGCAGCATCGCTTCATTAAGGTCAATGTTGCGCAACAGATCATAGATGGCCTCGGCGCCCATCTTGGCTTTGAACTCATCGCCATATTCCTCGACTGAATCCAGGTACTGCTCATCGGTCAGCAACTGGCCTTTTCCCAGTTCGGTCAGGCCCGGGTTGAGCACCACGTAGGATTCGAAATACAGGATGCGCTCGATATCGCGCAGGGTCATGTCCAGCATCAGGCCGATGCGCGAAGGCAGCGACTTCAGGAACCAGATATGCGCCACCGGGCTGGCCAGGTCTATGTGCGCCATGCGTTCACGGCGAACCTTGGTCAGCGTTACTTCGGTGCCGCACTTTTCACACACCACGCCGCGGTGCTTCATGCGCTTGTACTTGCCGCACAGGCACTCATAATCCTTGACCGGCCCAAAAATGGACGCGCAGAACAAGCCATCACGCTCCGGCTTGAATGTGCGGTAGTTGATGGTTTCGGGCTTCTTGACCTTGCCGAAGGACCACGAACGAATCAAATCCGGCGGCGCCAGGCCGATACGGATGGCATCAAAATCCAGCGGCTGGCGCTGTCGATTATAGAGATTGAGTAAGTCTCTCACTGTAAATCTCCTCTGATCAGGTCTCTTCAAGTTCGATGTTTATGCCCAGTGAGCGGATTTCCTTCACCAGAACATTGAAAGATTCGGGCATTCCTGCCGCCATCTCGTGGTTTCCATCGACGATATTTTTGTACATGTGGTTGCGCCCGGCTACGTCATCCGACTTCACGGTGAGCATTTCCTGCAGCGTGTAGGCCGCACCGTAGGCTTCGAGGGCCCACACTTCCATTTCACCGAAACGCTGACCACCGAACTGGGCCTTGCCGCCAAGCGGCTGCTGCGTGACCAGGCTGTACGGCCCGGTTGATCGCGCATGCATCTTGTCATCCACCAGGTGGTTGAGCTTCATCATGTACATGTATCCAACCGTAATCGGGCGGTCGAAGGCATCGCCCGTGCGGCCGTTATACAGGGTGGTCTGGCCGCTGACCGGCAACTGCGCCAGTTCGAGCAGGCGCTTGATTTCAGATTCAGGCGCGCCGTCAAACACCGGGGTGGCCATGGGCACGCCGTCAACCAGGTTGCCGGCCAAGGTCCTGATTTCCGCTGCGGAAAAGCTGTTCATGTTCACTCTTCCTTTCTGGTCGCTGTTGTAGATTTCGCCCAGGAACTTACGGATATCGTCGGTCTTGGCCTTTGCTTCGATCATGTCGCCAATGCGATCGCCCAGACCCTTGGCAGCCCAGCCCAGGTGGGTTTCAAGCACCTGGCCGATATTCATGCGCGACGGTACGCCCAGCGGATTCAACACGATGTCTATCGGCGTGCCGTCTTCCATATACGGCATGTCTTCCTGGGGCACGATCATCGAGATCACACCCTTGTTGCCGTGCCGGCCGGCCATCTTGTCACCGGGCTGGATGCGCCGCTTGACCGCCAGGTAAACCTTGGCCATCTTCAACACTCCGGGTGCCAGGTCGTCACCGCGCGTAATCTTGCCCTTCTTCTCTTCAAACAGGCTGCTAAAGGCCTTGCGCTGATCCCGTAACTGGTCTGCCAACTGCTCCAGCAGTTCGTTGACATCGTCATTACGCATGCGCAGATTGAACCAGTCTTCGCGGTCCAGGCCGGCCAGGTAATCAACCGAAAGCATGCTGCCCTTCTTCAGGCCTGCCGGTCCCTTGTCAGCCATCTTGCCGACCAGCGCATTCTCGACGCGTTGGTATATGGCGTCCTCAACGATGCGCAACTGGTCGTCCAGGTCTTTTCTCACCTGGCGCAGTTGTTCCTGCTCGATGGATTTGGCCCGTTCATCTTTTTCAACGCCATCCCGGGTAAATACCTGCACGTCAATAACGGTTCCGTCCATCCCGGACGGTACACGCAGCGAAGTGTCTTTTACGTCGGACGCTTTCTCGCCGAAAATAGCGCGCAGCAGTTTCTCCTCAGGTGTCAACTGGGTTTCGCCCTTCGGCGTGACCTTACCGACCATGATGTCCCCGGCACCCACTTCGGCGCCGATATAGACGATTCCGGATTGGTCCAGTTTGTTGAGGTTGTGCTCACCAACGTTGGGAATATCAGCGGTGATCTCCTCCGAACCCAGCTTGGTATCGCGTGCGATACAGGTCAGTTCCTCGATATGGATGGTGGTATAACGGTCTTCCTGCAGCACCCGCTCCGATATGAGGATGGAATCCTCGAAGTTGTAGCCATTCCAGGGCATGAATGCCACCAGCATGTTCTGTCCCAGCGCCAGCTCGCCAAGGTCTGTCGATGGCCCGTCCGCCAACACATCGCCTTTTTCCACCCGGTCGCCCACCTTGACCAGCGGACGTTGGTTCATGCAGGTGTTCTGGTTGGATCGCTGGTACTTGGTGAGGTTGTGAATATCCACGCCCGGGTCACCGGCGGGTACCTCGTCTTCGTTGGCGCGCACCACGATCCGGCCCGCATCGACCTGGTCAACCACGCCACCGCGTTTGGCGATGGCTGTGACCCCGGAATCGGTGGCCACGACACGTTCCATGCCGGTGCCGACCAAAGGTTTTTGCGCTCTGAGCGTCGGCACAGCCTGGCGCTGCATGTTGGATCCCATCAACGCACGGTTAGCATCATCGTGCTCCAGGAACGGCACCAATGAAGCCGCTACCGAAACGATCTGCTTCGGTGAGACATCCATGTAATTGACTTCAGATGGAAGCTTGAGCTTGAATTCACCCTGGTGACGACAGGGAATAAAGTCTTCGATAAACTTGCCCTTGGCGTCCAGATCCGCGTTTGCCTGCGCGATCACAAAATCGCCTTCCTCGATGGCAGACAGGTAATTAACCACGCTGGTGACCTTGCCGTTGGTCACTTTTCGGTACGGTGTTTCCAGAAAGCCATAATCATTGGTGCGCGCATACACGGCCAGCGAGTTGATCAGGCCGATGTTCGGGCCTTCCGGCGTTTCAATCGGGCAAACCCGGCCGTAATGGGTCGGGTGAACGTCACGGACTTCGAATCCTGCGCGCTCACGGGTCAGACCGCCCGGGCCCAGTGCCGAAACACGCCGCTTGTGGGTCACTTCCGACAGCGGGTTGTTCTGGTCCATGAACTGGCTGAGCTGGCTGGAACCAAAAAATTCCTTCACCGCCGCTGCAACCGGCTTGGCATTGATCAGTTCCTGCGGTGACAGGTCTTCGCTTTCTGCAACAGACAGGCGTTCGCGCACCGCGCGTTCAACACGCACCACGCCGACGCGGAAGACATTTTCCGCCATTTCACCGACACTGCGTACGCGGCGGTTACCCAGGTGGTCTATATCATCCACCGTGCCCTTGCCATTGCGGATTTCAATCAATATCTTCAACACCGCAAGGATGTCCTCGCGATTCAGCACGCTCGAACCTTCAATCTCTTCACGGCCCACGCGACGGTTGAATTTCATGCGGCCTACACCGGACAAGTCATAGCGTTCTTCTGCAAAGAACAGGTTCCTGAACAGATTTTGGGCTGCATCCTTGGTGGGCGGTTCGCCGGGCCGCATCATGCGGTATATTTCGACCAGTGCCTCAAGTTCTGTGGTTGACGGGTCAATGTTCAGCGTATTGGAGATATACGGTCCCTGGTCCAGGTCATTGACATACAGTATTTCCAGTTTCTTGATGCCTGCATCGCGCAATGCCTTCAGCAACTCCTCGCTGATCTCGGTGTTGGCGTCCGCCAACACTTCACCGGACTCGGTATCGACAATGTTGTGCGCGATGATTTTTCCGAGCAAGTAATCGTCCGGCACCTCCAGTGCCCTGATTCCGGCGGTGCTGATCAACTTCACGTGCCGGGCAGTAATGCGCTTGCCGATTTCAACGACGACGTTACCCTTCTTGTCCTTGATATCGAACGGGGCGGATTCACCGCGCAGACGTTGTGGAATGACACCCAGTTTTGCGCCGTCCTTGAGCAGGGTGACCTTGCTGGTTTCAAAAAAGGTGCCGAGGATTTCCTCGTTGTTCATGCCCAGCGCGCGTAACAGGATGGTGACCGGCAATTTCCTTCTACGGTCAATGCGCGTGAAGATGGCGTCCTTGGGGTCGAATTCAAAATCCAGCCATGAACCGCGATAAGGAATGACACGTGCTGAAAACAGCAGCTTCCCGCTGGAATGCGTCTTGCCTTTGTCGTGATCGAAAAACACACCGGGTGAACGATGTAACTGGGAAACGATCACGCGCTCGGTACCATTGATAATAAAGGTGCCGGTTTCGGTCATCAGTGGGAGGTCGCCCATGTAGACCTCCTGCTCCTTCACATATTTAACCGGCTTCTGCTTGGCTGAGCTTTCCTTGTCATAAATGACGAGGCGAACCTTGACACGCAACGGCGCACCGTAGGTTTTTCCGCGCAACTTGCATTCCCTGACGTCAAATGCCGGCGAGCCCAGCACATAACTGACATACTCCAGCGCCGCGTTACCGGAATAGGACACGATCGGGAAAACGGACTTCAGCGCACCATGCAAACCACGCTCACGGCGCTTGTCTGCAGGTACTTCGAGCTGTAAAAACTCCGCGTATGACCTGATTTGCGTCTCCAGCAAATAGGGGACAGGCAGCACGGACTGCCGCTTGCCGAAGTCCTTGCGAATACGCTTTTTCTCTGTAAAAGAATATTTCATGATCGAAATTGCCTCTGTGTACCCTTGCCAGGGTTCATCAACTCAAATTCAGCAACAAAAACAACGCGAACAGGCCGGAGACCATGGTCCCCAGCCGGTTCCTTCGAAATCCCCACAACGGGAAAACAATTTATTTGACCTCGACAGTCGCGCCGACTTCCTCGAGTTTCTTCTTGATCTCTTCAGCTTCGTCCTTGGAAATTCCTTCCTTGACGTTTGCGGGGGCGCTTTCTACCAGATCCTTGGCTTCCTTCAGGCCCAGGCCGCTGATCTCACGAACAACCTTGATCACCGGCACTTTCTGGCCACCAAATGAAGTCATGTGTACGTCAAATTCGGTCTGTTCCTCCGCGACGTCGGCTTCACCACCGGCGGCAGGGCCGGCAACGGCAGCAACCGGGGCAGCGGCTGAAACTCCGAACTTTTCCTCCATGGATTCGATGAGATCTACTACATCCATTACACTCATTTCGGAAATTGTTGCTAAAATATCTTCTTTTGAAACGGCCATTGTCGTCTCTCCAATCTATTCAGGGTGGCCCTTCGGCACACCGGTTAATTTTCAGGGTTAGGGCTATTGGGTTCAGGCAGCCTGCCTGGCGTCCCGCACAGCCGCAAAGGTACGAACCAGTTTTGTATGGGGCTCCGCGAGTGTTCTGACGAACTTCTCGATCGGCGCTTTCATCACACCCATCAGCATTGCGATACCCTGGTCATAGGTCGGCAACAGGGCCAGACGATCCAGTTCGGACGCGTCATAGACCTGGCCACCCATGGCAACAAGTTTCGCAACCAGATTGTCATGAGACTTTGCATAGTCCTTGACAAGGCGTGCTGCAGCACCCGGGTCTTCCATACTGAATGCCAACAGGAGCGGTCCTGTCAGCGAGTCCTGTATGCATTCGAACTCGGTACCTTCCACAGCTCTGCGGACGAGGGTATTCTTGGCCACCCTTAGAAAAACGCCGCCTTCACGTGCCTTCACACGCAATTCGGTCATTTCTTCCACGGTGAGGCCGCGATACTCCGCCGCAACAGCAGCCAGTGCGATGCTGGCCACTTCAGCCACCTCCGCAACAACCGCCTTTTTTTGCTCAATATTGAGCGCCATTGCTTACCTCCTCGAGTCTTGTGGCCGCAAATCCGGCCGCTCTCGTTGACTCATGACGGACACCAGGTCCGTCACAGAACCCCAAGGTTTTCTCACCCGGAGGTTCTTCAGTGGTTACCCCGCTACTGAATTGTGCCGTCACCACCCAATTCAGTAGCGGGGGCTCCACCATCTGCGCAGGCCATGCCCGGTTTCCCGGAACACCCTTAAACCAGACACCGTTCAAAGCGGTATACCGGTACCTACGGTCTTTGACGGTCTACCCGTGCCGATAACCCGGCCGGGACCAGCCCGCCTTTCTCACCGGCGCCATGCCGGCAAAACCTTAAAATTCAATTTGCCTATAAATCTATTTGCCTAGAAATCAATCTGTGTATGGTCGATCACCAATCCCGGTCCCATGGTGGTAGACAAAGCCACTTTACGCAGGTATTGGCCTTTCGAAGATGCCGGCTTCAACTTCACAAGTTCCGACAGCAACGCGGACAGGTTTGCCTTCAGCGCTTCTGTTTCGAAGTCCGCTTTACCGATGGTGCTGTGAATAATGCCGGCCTTGTCCGTCCGGAACCGGACCTGCCCGGCCTTTGCATTCCTGACCGCGGTTTCAACATCGGCGGTCACCGTGCCCACCTTGGGGTTGGGCATCAGGCCGCGCGGCCCAAGGATCTGTCCGAGTTTTCCGACCAACCGCATCGCGTCCGGGGATGCAATCACGACATCAAAATTGAGGTCACCGCCTTTGATCTGGTCGTGCAGATCATCCATGCCCACAATGTCGGCGCCTGCTGCTTGCGCTTTTTCCACGTTTTCGCCCTGGGTGAATACCGCTACCCGCACGGTCTTACCCGTGCCGTTGGGTAATACACTCGAACCCCTGACGGCCTGATCGGACTTTTTCGGATCGACACCCAGCCGGATCGCAGCATCCACTGATTCAGTGAACTTCAGCTTGCTGGTGCGCTTCAATAACTCGAGCGCTTCATCCAGTTGGTAGACCTTCCCGGGCTCCACTTGTTCGCGGATGCTGCGTAAACGTTTTCCGATTCTGGCCATTATTTGACTCCCTCGGTTTCGATGCCCATGCTGCGGGCTGAGCCGGCAATGGTGCGCACCGCAGCGTCTATGTCTGCTGCGGTCAGATCCGGTTCCTTGGCCCTGGCGATTTCTTCCAGTTGGGCGCGGTTGACCTTGCCGACTTTTTCAACGTTGGGTACACCGCTGCCCTTGGGGACACCGGCGGCCTTGCGCAGCAGCACGGCTGCCGGTGGGGTCTTGGTGATAAACGTGAAACTGCGATCGGCATACACGGTAATCACTACAGGCAGGGGCATGCCCTGCTCTTCTTTTTGTGTATGCGCGTTGAATGCCTTGCAGAAATCCATGATGCTGACACCATGCTGACCGAGGGCCGGGCCTACCGGCGGGCTGGGATTAGCCTGCCCCGCAGGTATCTGCAGCTTGATATAAGCCAAAACTTTCTTAGCCATGTTTTATCTCCCCGGGTCCAAGCGCCTGGCCACAAAATGCTCAGGCTCCCCGTCTGTTTAAGAACCGTGATGAGGTGATTAGGTGATGAGGTGATTGGGTAGAAACTTCAAAAGCCTCATCACCTAATCACCTAAATATCCTAATCACGCCGTTCAGGCTTTCTCCACCTGGTGAAACTGTAGTTCCACCGGCGTTGACCGCCCGAAAATCAATACCGCCACACGCAGGCGGCTCTTGTCGTAATTCACTTCTTCAACGACACCGTTGAAATCGTTGAATGGCCCGTCAACGACGCGCACCATTTCGCCCGGCTCGAACAGAACCTTCGGCCGCGGCTTGTCCACACCCTCCTGAACACGGCTCAGGATTGCATCTGCCTCGCTTTCGCTGATCGGCGCCGGGTGGGCGGATGTGCCGCCGATAAATCCCATCACCTTCGGTACGTCCTTGACCAGGTGCCAGGTTTCTTCATTCATTTCCATTTCCACCAGCACATATCCGGGGAAAAATTTCCGGTCTGAGCGACGCTTCTGGCCGCCTTTCATTTCCACCACTTCTTCGGTGGGAACCAGCACATCGCCAAACAGGTCTTCCATGCCGGCACGGTTAATCCGCTCTTCGAGGGAGCGCTTCACCTGCTTTTCATAGCCGGAATAGGCATGCACTACGTACCAGCGCCTGGCCATGGTCATCCTCCGCTGCTGAGCAGCGACCTGATAATGCCGCCCAGCGCCCAATCGATCGCCGCCAGCATCAGCGAAATGAGGATCGTGACAATGATCACCATCAGTGCGGTCTGCACGGTTTCCTGATGGCTGGGCCATATCACCTTGCGTCGCTCGATGTCCGCTTCCTTCAGGAATCGGAAAAATGCACCACCTTTATCAGACTGCGCGGCTACCCATGAGGCAACGCCAGCAACAGTAATTAATCCAGCCACACGCACCGCGGTGATCGCCAGATCCTGGTAATAATAATAAGCACCAATACCGCCCAGCAGCAGGGCGACAGAGAGCACTAACAGCATGCTGTCGACGAAGGGCGAGCGGTTATTTTCTGCTTTTACGTTCATATTTCAGGGTTCAGCAACACTTTCTGCTTGTTTCATCACTTCATCATCATGGCAGGCCAGGAGGGACTCGAACCCCCAACCTGCGGTTTTGGAGACCGCTGCTCTGCCAATTGAGCTACTGGCCTATCATTTAGCCCTGCCTATCTTCTTTAGATCAGAAAAGCTGGTCAGTCCTTGCTGTTACGCACTTTGCCTGTGTTACTCGTGGATCTTGGCAACAACGCCAGCACCCACCGTGCGACCACCCTCGCGTATCGCGAAACGCAGGCCTTCCTCCATCGCAATCGGTGCAATCAGCTCAACCTGCATCTGCACGTTATCCCCGGGCATCACCATCTCGATGCCTTCCGGCAACTCC
>SMUX01089018.1_pt1 | contig 10244 bp, 9 predicted proteins | sample 2456431 | NCBI WGS metagenome assembly SMUX01 (sample SAMN11095930, study PRJNA526329) | marine sediment metagenome | biome: Marine sediment; feature: Surficial sediment; material: Deep marine sediment; isolation source: Hadal surficial sediment | place: Pacific Ocean | collected 2014-11 | depth 0-1... | reverse complement strand
TCGCGTCTGCGACTTTCTGAGGATCGACCATGCCGTACTGATCTACCACCACGTATGTAACTTCGAATCCCTTCTTTTCCAGAAACTTGCACGGATAAAGCACAGCCTGGTGTTCGGCAGTGGCAGTGATGATGTGCTTCTTAGTCCCCTCAAAAAAGGAAGCTGCGCCTTTGATGGCCCAATTGTTGGCTTCGGTGCCACCGGATGTAAGCACGATCTCGCCCGGTTCGGCGTTGAGCAATTTTGCCACCTGCCGGCGCGCATCTTCCAACGCCACCTTCGCTTCCTGGCCAAAAGCGTGAATGCTGGACGCATTGCCGTAGGCACGATCAAAAAACGGCAGCATGGCAGCGATAACTTCAGGCGCCACCGGCGTTGTAGCGCTGTGGTCGAGGTATATTCGTTTGTTGGTTGTCATTCGTTTTACATCTCAAATCATCTCAAGTGGCTGCGTGCGACGCCCTTCGGAACTGCATCGCACGTTTACCAAATCAGTATGAAATATACGGTACCCGGCAATCTATTTCAAGCGAAAGTTGGGCAAAGGGAGGCTTGGGTGGCTGTAAAGACAGGAAACGATATTCCGGAGAAAAATATTGACCTGGTTCTATGAGTCGTCAGGAATGATCTTATATTTACTTATTAAAGAATGCCCGGTCCGTTTCACCGCAAAATGGAATATCACCAAAGACGCGGGCGTCCAAAGCTTCTAAGAAACGAAGCAGCTCGCCATCCAGTTCAGCGTCAGCGAAGATGAGGACTGTGCATCTGCCCCCCGCCTTGGCATAAACGCGCGGCGGCGGGCCATCCTCAAGCAGAACAAAATCCAGAGAACGCTCACCCTGGCCGGGCCCTGGCCTCTTTCTCGCCATGATATTTCCTAACAATTTTATCCCTTGAAAATATAAAATTTGCGCATGGCAAAATTTATCAATACAGCTGAAACCAGATTGGCGGTGAAAGCATAGGTCGTTTGCATATCGAATTGTCCGATTAAGAACCCCATTAAAGCTGTACCTACACCCATGCTTACGCCGGATACAAGATAAAATAAGCCGATTTCAATAATTCTATTATGCCGGCCGGATTCGAATACCCAAAATATGTTAAGGAGGTAGGCAACCAAGTTGCTGAAGATCCAAGCGATACCGTTGGAGAACATGGAATTAAGTGAACGAGTTGCGACGTCTACTTCTGTAACAGATAACCCTAACATTGCTATCACGTAGTCATTTTCTTGAAGTGCAGGGAAAATCTTCCACGCAGCAAGATGAAAAATGGTTATGTGCACGATAGTCGCAACACCACCCGAGAGTCCATATTTCACAAACTGAACAAAGGGTCCGGATTTTCTTTTTACTCCATCTTCCATTTGTGCCGCTCCAAGGTTTGCCTATCGTGTCGAACTTGAAATCGATTTGTTTCTGCTCTCCGGCCTGCTGGCATTAGTCGTCGCGGTCCCGACGGTGTGCTGCCGGTCGGTTCGGGCTTCTTTGGCAAATCCTGTGGCTTCTCTACGGTACGAGTGAAATAGGGCGCGAAGCTCACGAGCAGGGTCCCTTTTTCCAGCTTTGCATGTCACCGCTTGGGGCCTTCGGGCATAGATGCGCGCGTTGCTTGTAAGCCCGTGACTGCGTCGGCGGTTTGGCCAAAGAACCGTTCCACCTTCAAAGTCTCCGGTCCGAGCACAGCAGAAAATATTATTACTCATGATGATATTACTTTGAATTGGCAATATAACGGATGAGCATATGAGGATTAACCGCTTGTAGATTAAAACTGCAGGGAATTCACCGCGCACTTCGGTTAAATTCCCACCGCTGTACAAGACAGAACTGATTCTGACCGACCTACGATTTGACTTTTTACCGACACCACCGACTATCCTTGCCAGCCTCAAATCCACTTTGGACAGTTTGTTAGTCGAAGCGAATATCTCGGAGTGTTCAGCTCGTGATGAAGCTACGATTGAACTACGTGAGCTTGAAGTGAAAAAGACCAAGGTAGAGATAGAACTTCTGAAGCGCAAGTTGGAAGAAGAAGACTGTGAGGAAAATGATTAGACACCCATAGAAGCAGCTAACCGGTAAGGGCGGGTTTCTCTCCCGCCCTCACCACAACAACCAGAGTGCGAGTCCGCACTTGCCCCTTCGACAAGCTGAGGGCAGGATCTTCACCATTTCTCCACGATTGAACCGAGCATTCAGCTACTATGACCCAGGCTAACACACTGTCTTTATTGTGGTTGTCAAGGAGCACAAAAAAAATCCCTTACCAAGGCAAGGGATTCTTAAAACACCATTCAAAAAAATCTGACCGCGTCCGTTTAGTTCTTGTGAAGCTCCTGTTCTGCTTGCAGCCAATCTTTCAACTCACGGCCAGGCTGGCAGCCTCTCGTCACGTAAAGCTCAAAAGCACGTTGCCGAATATCATGCACATTGGGAATATTGCCGGTGGCAGTCATCTCAGCGGTTTTTGCCTTGTTTGTTGCCTTTTTTGTCGTGGTCTTCTTTGCTGTGGTCTTTCCTGTTGCGCTTCCCTGTGCGGTCGCCCTTGTGGCAGCCATCTTTGTGGTTTTCTTTACAGTTGCAGTACTCACTTACAAACCTCCATCTTAAATCTGTTAATTTCGACTAAATACAATAGCATTTAGTATAAGGAAGGTTACGGTCAAAGTCAAGACAAATTTCGACAATTTTCCTTCGGATCTCTCAGGTTTCGCAGGAGCAACCTCCTGCCGCAAAAGATCATTATCGGCGTCGCTGAATTCAGGAAAGAACACCCGGAGTCCAACCTCTACTGGGCCGACGTTGCCGACCGGCTTCGCCACCGGCTGAAGACAGAAGATTTGGCGTCTTTGAACTTCGTTGGGCACGCCTGCGCCATCGGCGATTCTTCTTACAACGCCGACCTGTCGCTGGTGCGCGCCCAAAATTTCAAGCAGGGATTTAAAAAATGCTATCCGGATCTGTCTAAAAGTGCACTACAGTAATTCGAACAGATCGGCATCTATGGCGAAGGTGAAGACAAGTCATTCAAGATGGAAGTGGATCGGACGCTTTTTCTGAATGCTTTGAGGAAACACAACTTCGAAGAATTAAAGCGGGTGACGCATGAACTGGTAGCCGCTAAAAAGCACAACCCGAACTTTCCGTTTTCGTACACTCTGGAGGGCAATCAGATCATCATCGAAAGCGACAACCGTACGCCCTTTGGCAGGCAAATCGACCGGCGAATCGAGATCTTTCTCGACCCACGGGACAAGCTGCCGCGACTGACGCAGAACCCGCAGGTAAGTCACCGGCGCCGGTGCAACTTCAGCAACATGACACTCTGCCCCGGAAGCCAAAAACTCGTTCTGATTTGCCCAGCTCGCGCAACCACCTCCTCCGATTCTCCTACCTGCTCGAGTCCCTGTCTCTGCCTGATTTCACTGATTTGCCCGGCGGTGGGGTCGTCTGGCCGTCCGAACGCGTTCCAGACCGAATACGAATTGCTGTGCTGTTCGTCGATCAGAAATTTGCGGATAGAAAAACTTCCATCCACGCCACGCACCTCAAGCATGACCTCAACGGCGCCGATCTCGCGGCCCGCCTCATCGAAATTCCAGATGACCACCTGAATCGAATCCGCGGAAGTGCCGGCGGCCAGGCCATCTACTTGCGGGAAGTGGAGGTCATTCTGGTTGGCCGCAACATCGACAATCTCAAACGCAAACCGCTCTGAACCAAGCTGCTCCAGAAGCGCGAAGGCATTAAACACCGGCTTTCGTATATTTTCATTTGTGAAAAGCGCACGATTGCCCTCGAAGAAACGTTTCCCTTCAAAATAAAAGGCCCAGGTGGTAAAGAGTCGCACGGGGAGGTTGCGCTCCTGACAAAAATCGAGGAGGCATCCGGTCATCCGGACCACAAAGAGGGGATAGTATTGGCTGTTATTGAATTCAAACTCTGGAAAATCATACACGCCAAAGTTGGTGGCCACCGCCATATCGCATTCGTCCAGCAGCAATTCCGCTTTGCTGAACTCAGGATATTTTTTCAGGACAGCGTCGTAGTCTTTCAAATGTGACATGATTTTTCGCAAGGCCGGCATTTTAAATGGCTGCCCTTTGAGCGGCCAGTCCGTGCCCTTCGCATGCAGCGAGATAAAATCGAGCTGGGCACCGCGTTTGCGGGTGGCAAGATTTTTTCCGCCAGAACAGTGCTTCAGGAACTTGTCCAGGAATTTCACACTGGTAGCCAACGCCGGTCCACCGATCCGTATTTCGCGCAAAGCCTCAACTGCACCGGCTACCGCGAAGTCGTACAACTTGCAGTAATCCTTTACAGAGCCACTGAAGAATCCTGGATTGTCCGGCTCGTTCCAGACCTCCCAGTACCACGTTGACACTTCCTGCGAGCCAAACTTGTCAACACAGTGGCGCACCGTCCGGTGGACGAGTTGCTGCCACTGCACCAGATCTCCGGGCGGAAATTTCCACAAGTCCGTGCCGCTGTAATCGTAAGATGGTTTCGGCTTCGAACCGCTAGAAAGCGCGTCCGGCATGAAACCCAGCTCGACAATGGGTTTACAATTGTTGGCGAGAATGGTCTCGAGCACCCGATCCAGAAGTGTGAAGTCGAGTTTCAGCTCGCTTCCTTCTATACCGACACACACGTTGGTCGAGCCTCTGGTAGGCGTGGAAAGTCCATTGCCGCTGGTGAATGTGTGATGACAGCGGATAAAGTACGGCTCCTCAGACAGATCACCGATTTCCTTAAGCGCGCGCTTTCCGCGTGGTGTATAGGTCCAATTGATCTCGTCGTAGCCAAAAGAGCGCCAGATGGGCACGAGTTTGTGGGTCTTCTTACTGCAGTCTACAACAATCTGCGTGGTTGGCATCCGTTGCATTTCGATCTCATTCTGTGCGAAAATAACATCAGAATAAATTAGGTGAGACGCAAACAATTTGAAAAAATCTTTACGACTTCTGGATGGGGAGCGGCGACAGTCAGAGGAGCCAGTGCAATTGATTAGCGTCTGCACGAAAACAACCTTTTCTGGTCATTCCCCCATGGGATCACCGAAATGACATGAGTGATTGAGTTTTCGTTCAGACACCAATAAATAACCTTATCAGCAAGCTCAAGGCCAACAGCTAAAAGCGAACAGCCTATAGCTGAATATTGCATAGTTACAATTGCTAAAAGCCAATGGCTCAATTTAAGTCAGAGTAAGAGCCGGCAATAAGATCCGCAGTGCTAATTTGAAAATGGCAGATGAGTTTGTTTACTTTTTCCCGGATCTCCAAAGCCCTTCGCGGGTCGGAAACGACGCCCTCCAGTTCAAGAAAATTACCAAGTCGCTGCACGCGATCAAGATGAATGCGTATCTCATCAAACAGAAACAAATCGCGTCGCTTCTCCACGACTCTCCAAATCCCAAGTGATTCTTCCAACATTTGTTTCATGAGACCGGCATCCTCAAGGGGGTAAATCCTGTAAACGCTGGTTTTAGGACCGGCCTGGTGCGGCCTGCTGTACGAGATTAGATGGCTTTGCGCACCGGTTATCTCACGCAACTTCAGCCGGCCGGTTCTTGCATGAAAATAAGTATCGGTTTGATGCAACTCACCCTGATAACGCGCGCCGATGGCCAGGGCGAGCTCCCGGCCAAGTTCAATGTCCTCATATCGAGCTTTGATCTCTATGTTTTGCATCTCACCAAATCCTCATCGGCCCAGGATCTCCATTGCCGCCAGACAGGTGTTGAAATGTATCTGCACCGTATCCTCTGTGTTGACGGCGTAGCCGCCCCCCAACGTGACAACTACCGGGATGTTCCGTTGTTTGCATTCCGTAAATACAAGCTCGTCTCGTGCCTGCAGACCTTCGATGGACAGCGATAGGCTGCCGAGTTGATCGTGCTTGTACGGGTCCGCACCAGCCTGGTAGAGCGCGAGTCCCGGCTCAAACTCGTCCAGAATTTTTGGGATTGCTGTGCGTAAATGGTTCAGGTAATCCTCGTCAGTCACGTGAATCGGCAAATGAATGTCCAGATCGCTTGTTTCCTTTACAGGATAAAGATCTTTTTGATGTATCGAAAACGTGAAGACGGAAGCATCTTCCTTAAAAATATTTGCGGACCCGTTACCCTGGTGCAAGTCACAATCGATGATAGCAATCCTTTCCACAAGCGCCTCTTTCTGAGCAACGCGGGCTGCCACTGCCAGGTCGTTCAGGTAGCAAAAGCCCTCAGCCTTGTCGGCAAAAGCGTGGTGGAAGCCGCCGCCTAAGTGAATGGCCCAACCGCCTTTCGCAGCTTCGCGGCAGGCCCGGATGGTGCCGCCACAAGTGAGCACAAACATGTGGACGATCTCATGCGTAAGGGGAAGTTCGGAAAAGGCGGTGCTGGCGGTCGTTTGGCATTCCTGCAAGTCGCGCAAATACTCAGACGTGTGAACCAGCAAGAGTTGTTCCCCGGTTGCGGGCTCAGGCTCAAGGAAGGTCTGGATGCCGGCTTCGCGCAGCAATCGCTCATGAACACAACGGTATTTTGCGATAGGAAAGACGTGGTAGCCAATGTCGGCAAAGTACTTGTCGGAATAGACGATCACCATCAAACGCCTTTCGTGTCCGGAGACCAGACTAGTTTGTGTAACTGAAGCTGAAATCGTACGTCCAGGCCATCCTGCAGGATCCAATTCACCAGCTCATCCGGCGCAAGCTCGCTGAAAACCGACGAAATGAGGATGTGGCAGCGCCGTTCCAACCCACGCTTCTTGATGACATCCACGGCCCAGTCGTAATCCTTGCGGTCTTTGACTACGAACTTGACTTCGTCCTGCGCAGAGAGATGTGCGATGTTTTGCCAGCGGTTGCGATGCGACTCTCCGCTGCCAGGGCACTTGAGGTCCATGATTTTGATGACGCGTTTATCCAGCACAGAAATGTCGCGCTCACCGGAGGTTTCGACCAGAACCGTGTAGTCCCTGTCTACCAAGAGCTGCGCCAGTTCCGGAACGTCCTTCTGCAGCAGCGGCTCGCCACCGGTGATTTCCACTAGCTTGCAGCCAAAACGGTCCGTCTTCGCCACAATTTGATCCAGGGACATTTCCGCGCCGCCGTAAAATGCGTACTCCGTGTCACACCAGACGCATCTGAGATTGCAGCCGGTGGTGCGGACAAAGACACACGGCCGCCCGGCAAACCGAGATTCGCCTTGAATGGAATGGTAGATTTCTGTGATGCGCATTTCAAATCAACTCCATTTTACCGCCGGTGGCATCCTGCAGCGCGTTGTAGAATTCAGCTTCTTCACTGGCATTCAGCCTCACGCGGTAGATGCAGCCATTGTCAAAACCGGTTTCCAAAATTTTTGCTCCATGCTTTTCGACAACCTGGTGAACGGCGTTGGTGAAAGCATATGCAAACTTTAACGTCACGGTTATTTGCGGATAGCTGATGATGATTTCCGCCTGCTCCAACGCGGCGAGGGTTGCAGCGCTGTATGCGCGGATGAGGCCGCCGGTGCCAAGTTTGGTTCCGCCGAAGTAACGTGTCACCACCACCGCCAGATTGGTTAAATCGCGCGTTTCAGCTGCTTGCAAAATCGGCCGGCCCGCTGTGCCGGACGGCTCACCGGCATCGCTGAAACGAAACACGGCTGCGTCGCTCAGGCCGATCTTCCATGCAAAACAGTTGTGTGTCGCGTCATGAAATCTCTGTGAGATACTGGCAATGAATTCCGCAGCAGCAGACTGTGCAGAAACAGGCGTCGCATGCGCGATGAACCTGGAACCCTTTATGACGATCTCCCCGGAGACTTCGGCCATGATGGTTTTGAATTCTTTTGTAACTGGCATTTTTTTATTGTCTATTATCTATTGCCGATTGATTATTGAACCCAATCCACCAATATCATTGGTCTTATGTGCGCACTTAGTTGTGAAAAAACTAAGGGAAAAGCAGCGCCTCTCCCGTCCCGGAATAAAATAAGAAAGCGTCAACGAAATGTCAATGGTTTCAGCTTCTCGAAATGACAAAATTGGACTACTATGCAGAAGTCTATAAATTTTCTAATAAGGGAGATGGATGAAATTTTTTTCCTCTCAAACCGTTGCTATAAATTTGCTATGTCTGGCTAAGGAAGGAAAGAAACTTCGTCAGTGCTTCCAGTTTACACGCGAAACGGTACGGCCGTCTGTTTCCAAAATGACAGCACTGTCGCGGTCTGTGCGCAGGATGCGAGCGCCGAGGGCATTGAGTCGTTGCAAAACCACCGGCGCCGGGTGACCGAAACGGTTATATTCACCGACGGAAATCACGGCAATTTCCGGCTTGACACATTGCAGAAATTCCGGATTTGAGGATGTCTTACTGCCGTGGTGGCTCACTTTTAAGATCTCACTTTGCAGCAATGCATCAAAACGGTTGACTCTTTCTTCACCGCGCGCCTCGATGTCACCCAGCAGGAGCAGATCGATTTGCCCGTAGCTGAATTTGAAAGACAACGAAGCATCGTTTGCGCTTCGGTTTCCGCTGGCCACGAACCGGCGCGTTGGATGCAGGGCGACGATGCTTACCGGCGCGAACTCCGTGATCACGTCACCCGCCGACAAAACCCGATGTTCGATGCCCAGACTGTCGATCACATGCAGATACGTTTGATAAAGCCGCGTGCGCTTGGTCTGACCGTTGTCCCAGACTTCTTTGACGGTAAAATGTCGCAGGATGTACGGCAAGCCGCCGAGGTGATCTGAGTCCCCGTGCGAAAGGATGAGTACGTCGATTTCGGAGATGCCCTGCCGGCGCAAGTAAGGCGCAACCACGCGGGCGCCGCTGTCGAAAGTTGGCGACCAGGGACCGCCATCGATGAGCGCATGCCGCCCATCCGGAAAGCTTAACAGGACTGCATCGCCTTGACCAACATCGATAAAGGTGATCTTCATCAAATCCCGGTCAGCTAAATTTGACTTCCAGACGGCAACATTCGCCACGAACAGAGCGGCAATCACCAGCCAGCGGTACAGCCACTTGCGGTCGAAATAAAACAACAGGAAAAGCAAGCTGAAATAGCCGGCAAAATGCAGAAATGAGTATGTGTACACATCCCACGAAGCAAACGGCAGTTGGCTGCCCCACTCCACCAACTGAATGACACTGTGTAAAGCAAGCCACGCGGCCTCAGAGTAAAAACTCGCGAGGGCAGGCAGCAGTAGATGGAACAACGCTGCCACCAGTCCGTTTGCCAAACCGAAAAATACCAGCGGGATGACCAGAAGATTGGCGATCAAAGAATAAGCCGGAATCCGATTGAAGTAAAGAACGGTAAATGGCAGGGTGCCGAGAAATGCGGCTGTGGAGACCATCAGCAGGTCGAGAGCATAGTGAACGACTGCTTGCTCCCTGAATCGACTGTAGAGCCGGTTCACTCCCGGTAGGCGTTTGAGTTTCGGATAGAGGTAAACGATGGCGGCCACCGCCGCAAAAGAAAGCTGGAACCCAGCCTGAAACAACTCCATGGGATTCCCGATCAGAATGACCAGCGCGGCGATTGCCAGAGAGTTGAGAAAATCCGTCTTCCGTTCAAACAGGGTACCCAACAGTACCAACGCCCCCATGGTGGCGGCACGCGTCACGGGCGGCTTGAGATTTGTGAGATAGGCGTAGAAAATCAGGAAGAGCACCGTAAAAATCACCCTGGCCGGGTGCGGCATGCGCATGAGGCCAGTCACTGCCATAACCACAATAATGATGAAGCCGACGTGCAGGCCAGAGACCGCCAGGATGTGAATCACACCGAGTTTTGCGAACGCCTCTTTCACATCTGCGGCCACCTCGCCGCGCTCCCCGATAACGAGTCCGCGCAGCAAAGCCGCTTCTGCAGGTGGAAACGCCGACGAGATGAAATGGTCAAGATAGATTTTCGCCGGCACCACGACTTCGCGCACAAACCAGTTGCCACCACCCGTGCTCAGTAGCTCGATCTCTGCGCCGGACTTCAAAGACACAACACCGAAAATCCCCTGAGCCTGCAAATAGGCGCGGTAGTCAAACTCACCCGGATTGCGCTGGTCGCGCGCTTTTCGGATACGTGCTTTGGAGCGAATGCGGTCGCCATACCGCAAGTCCGTGTTCCTGTCCCGCACGCTGAGCAGGATCTTGCCTTCGGTTGCCACGGGCGTACTACCGGTATTTACCGACTCCACCTCCACGACAAGATTGATCCTTTTGGCACGGACTTCCGGGTAACGCGTGATG
>SMUX01363185.1_pt1 | contig 10250 bp, 11 predicted proteins | sample 2456431 | NCBI WGS metagenome assembly SMUX01 (sample SAMN11095930, study PRJNA526329) | marine sediment metagenome | biome: Marine sediment; feature: Surficial sediment; material: Deep marine sediment; isolation source: Hadal surficial sediment | place: Pacific Ocean | collected 2014-11 | depth... | reverse complement strand
TGGGGAATGGTCCATCGATCGATGGCCAGCCTCGATGGCCAAACAGCAGCTTGGTCCCAGTTTCCTCTCTGGTGAGGTCGTAAGTCACGGTCGTCCCGGGCCATCCCGGAACCGGTGAATCAATCGCAGACCACACCACGCGCTCGCCTGGGCTCAACTCATCAATCTTCATCTTGAAAACGATCTGGCCCCCTTCAAAAACGAAGTCTGCCTCAGATCCCACTTCTGGCGAGGCCGTATTTGTGTCCGTCCACCACTTTGCCAGCCCCTGCTGCTCCGTCAGAGCGGCATAAACTGCTTCTGGATCGGCTTCAATCGTTACCTCATGCACCATGTCAGGCATTTGCTGTCCTCCAAATAATATTCAACCGAATGGTTGAATATTATTCGAGGATCCTAAGGGTGTCAAGGGAAAATGGATGAAGCTGGGGCTAGTTAAGGAGCGGAACAAAGGCGTCGAAGCAGCCTACCCAGCCTTGTTCATGAGCCGCACGTACGCCAACGTCTAAGAAACCTTCGTGGACGATGACTATTTCTGTTTCATCGCCTAAATCCAGAAATTCAATAGAGACGGTGGTTTCGGGAGAACGCCCAGCATCATTCTCGACAATCCAGGTATAGACAAGCTGCTGGGGCTTTTGGATTGCCAGAAAGGTGCCAAGGATTCGAGAGTTGACACCTTCTGGGCTCAAGAGTTTGTATTCATATTCTCCACCCACGCGAAGATCGATCGATGCGTGGGGAACGTTCATCGCCGACCCGCCGAGCCAGTGCCGAACCTGTTCCGGGTCCGTCCAGGTATCGAACACTATCGTTGGCGGCGCCGGTACCCGGCGTCTGACCTCAAGCGCGGGGACCGTCGATGGGATCTCAGCGCTCACGATCGCATCTCCAATAAGCCCACCAGTGAATCCAGACTCTCGCCCCAAAAATCCTGGTAAGCGGCCAGCCAACCAAATGCATCCAGCATCGGCGATGCCTCAAGCGATATGTAGTGCGTACGGCCGACTTTACGCCGACTCACCAATCCGGCGCGCTCAAGGATCTGAATATGCTTCGAGACCGCGGCAAGTGAGATCTCGTGCGGTCGTGCGAGCTCGCTAACGGTGGCCTCTCCAAGAGACAGCACAGCGAGAACGGCGCGGCGGGTTGGGTCGGAGAGTGCGCCAAATGTGGCATCAAGCTCGGAGATAGGATATTCAACCATATGGTTAACAATAAGGCTGTGATGAAGGTCTGTCAAGGCGGGTGGAGAGGTTCTATATAATCTTCCTACCGTTATTTTCGGCAGGGATGTGTAATTGCCGAAGAATCGACACCACCGAAAGTGAGGATCAATGCCCCGAACCGCGGAACACCTGAACCTGTTCACGGAATCTGTAATTCGAGAGATGACCCGCATTGCTGATGAGCATGGCGCGATCAACCTCTCACAAGGATTCCCGGATTTCTCGCCTCCCGCAGCACTGGTAGCTGCTGCGGAGCGTGCCATCCAGGGCGATCATCATCAATATGCTGTGACTTGGGGCGCGCCGCGCTTTCGGCAGGCGCTAGCTCGCAAACAGTCACGGTTTATGGACCTAGAAATTGATCCGGACGCCCACATTACCGTTACCTGCGGCAGCACCGAAGCGATGATGACGGCGATGATGACCGTATGTGATCCTGGTGATAAGGTGATCGTATTCACGCCATTCTACGAAAACTACGGGCCGGATACGATTCTCTCCGGCGCCGAGCCAATCTTTGTCCCATTGCGACCTCCTGACTTCCGCTTCGACCAAGACGAGCTGCGGTCTGCCTTCGAACAGGGAGTAAAAGCTCTAGTGCTCTGCAATCCTTCAAACCCGACTGGAAGAGTCTTCAGCCGGGAGGAGCTGCAGGTCATTGCCGACTTGGCTCAGGAGCACGACGCTTTCGTCATCACAGATGAAGTGTACGAGCACATTGTCTACTCCCCACATCGGCACACGTACATTGCCTCATTGCCCGGAATGTTTGAGCGCACGCTCTCATGCAGCTCGCTTTCCAAGACCTACGCAATTACGGGCTGGCGAATTGGCTATGTGATCGCTCCAGCGGAGGTCACCGGGGGGGTCCGCAAAGTACACGATTTCTTGACCGTGGGCGCGCCTGCCCCGCTTCAGGAAGCGGCGGTAACTGCCCTCGAGTTCTCCGACGATTACTATGATGAGCTCCGAAAGGCTTACACACGTCGTCGCGAATTATTCCTGAGTTATCTGGAGAAAGCTAAATTGAAGTTCACCAGACCCGAAGGTGCTTACTATGTGCTGGTGGACATCGGAGAATTTGATTATGAAAGCGACACAGATTTTTGCGCATGGCTGGCGAAAGAAGTCGGCGTCGCCGCCGTCCCTGGCTCTAGTTTCTTTCGTGAACCGGTGAATAATCTCATCCGGTTTCACTTTGCGAAGAGCGAAAGTACTCTTTCCGAGGCGGGCGAGCGGTTGCTAAGATTGACCCACTAGATCTCGAGCGGGGAGGGTGTGAATGAATCGTGAATCAAATGATGGAAGCGATCTCGACCCCGAGGGAAACGGGACGCGCGATCCAGCTGAAAATAATACCGGTGATCAGCCCCTCAATGCGGGCGCAGGTGAAAGCGAAGGGGGCGCAAGCGAGGCGAGTGGACGCGCAGCTGCCGGTCGGGGCGAGAGCGACATCGCACCCAAGCGGAACGAAGGCGGGATCACTCCCGACCCGAACGAAGGCAGCATCACATCTGAGCTAGCCTGGTTAGGACGGGGGTTCTTTCAACCCCTTTATAGCCTGCAGTTCTACCGGGCTGCTGCGCAAAAATCACTGATCGATGCGATTTTATTCTTCGCGGTCTTTGGCACACTCCTGACGATCATCAGCACCATCAATCTGAGCCGCAATTTGAGCTCCGCCGCGGACGATATCGAGCAGGCCTTTGCCAGCGGAGAATTTCCAGAGATCACAATCGCGAATGGGCTCGCGACCGTTCGAGCGAGACAGCCGCTGATCCTGCTGGAAGGGGAAGGATCGATTGTCATTATCGACACCTCTGGGACGTATCAAACCATCGATACCAGCCGTTACTTTCAGGGCTTTCTGCTTACGCGGAACAGCCTACATGTCTATTCAGATGGGGAATACCAGGTCGTTCAACTGTCCGATCTCAACAGCGCTTTCGGCAACCCGATCGTAATCAATCGAGACACTGCGCTTGATTTATGGCGCTCGTTTACTTCAATATTTTCTGTTGCCGCATTCATAGGCATTGGGCTCTGGAACCTGGTGATTCGATTGATGTGGCTCGCGTTCCTGGCGGTATTGGTTTGGGGTGGGCTGTCCGCCTTCAATTTGCGGTCTGACTATGGATCGGTCGTAACGGTGGGCATTTATGGGTTGGTGCCCGCGGTGTATATCAGTTTCCTTCTCGGGCAGATTGGGATCAGCTTCTGCGGCTTTCAAACCGGGCTGCTGCTGGTGATCTGGGTGGTCGTTGCCCGCATGGGGTTGAAGCCGCCTCCCTCTATATCCGCGCTGTAATAGGATAAGATTTCGACCCGCGAGGAGAGTATCTCGATGGAGTATCGTCGGCTTGGAAGCTCAGGCTTGAAAGTTAGCGCTTTGTCTTTTGGGTCATGGGTAACGTTCTCTAATCAGCTAGATGCTGATCATGCGGTCGAAATTATGGGCTCCGCGTATGACAGCGGCGTAAATTTTTTCGATAACGCGGAAGTGTACGCCCACGGGGAGGCCGAGAGAGTGATGGGGCGTGCGCTCGAGAAGCTTGCCTGGCCGCGTGACAGTTATCTGGTTTCGAGCAAGGTCATGTGGGGGAGTGTGCAGGACCCCAAACCCACACAGGTCGGGTTGAGTCGCAAGCATGTTATTGAGGCTTGCGATCAAGCGCTGGTGCGACTGGGGGTCGACTATCTGGATCTCTATCTTTGCCACCGACCGGATGCAGAAGTTCCCATTGTCGAAACGGTGTGGGCGATGAGCGATCTGATTCAGATGGGGAAAGTGCTCTATTGGGGAACCTCAGAATGGTCTGCCGCCGAGCTTGAGGAAGCGCATGCTGCGGCCAAGGAATGGCGGCTCATCGCACCGATAACGGAACAGACCGAATACAACATGTTTCAACGCGAGCGCATCGAACTGGAGTACTTGGACCTGTATGCCAGCCTGGGTCTCGGAACCACAACCTATTCGCCGCTGGCGTCAGGCGTGCTGACCGGAAAGTACAACGAAGGCGTCCCAGAAAATTCGCGTATGAACCTGCCTGGCTATGAGTGGCTGCTGCAGTCGTTGAAAAGCGATGAAGGCCAAGCGCGAATCGCCAAGGTGCGAGAGCTGGAAGCCGTAGCTCAGGAGCTTGGGATCAGCATGGCTCAGCTAGCGCTCGCCTGGTGCCTGAAAAACCCGAATGTGAGCACCGTGATCACCGGAGCAACCACAACCGATCAGGTCAAGGAAAACATGCAGGCTCTGGAGGCCATGACGTCGTTGAACGAGGAAATCATGGAACGAATCGAAGGCGTTCTGGGAAACAAGCCCTCTTAATTAGCCGCCATCCGACAGGAGTCAGGCGATCAAAGTAACGGTTTGCGAAACCAGTGACCAGCTGGAAGAAGCCGAGTGGTCGCGCCTGACCGAGCATGTAGCCCATGAGCAGAGCGAGTTAGTGCTGCTGCCGGAGATGCCGTTTTTCCCCTGGATCGCGGCCGAGAAACCTTTCGAACAACAAAAATGGGAGGCTTCGGTGGCGGAGCATGAGCGATGGATCGCGCGCTTAAGCGAACTCGCTCCGGCCAGTGTGCTCGCCTCTCGCACCATCGCCCAACGGCGTAACCAAGGATTTGTCTGGGAAGGTCAAGGTTACCGGGCGGTTCATGACAAGTACTATCTTCCAGAAGAAACCGGATTCTGGGAAGCGACCTGGTACGAGCGCGGGGAACCAGACTTCACAGTGGTCGAGACCGCGTCGTGCAAAGTGGGATTTGCGATATGCACCGAGCTCTGGTTTACCGAGCACGCTCGGCGTTATGCACAGCAGGGAATTCATATCCTGGCATGCCCCCGCGCGACGGAAAAATCGACCGTGGACAAGTGGATTACAGGGGGCCGTGCGGCAGCCGTTATGGCGGGCGCCTTCTGCATATCGTCTAACAGAAGTGGAGAAGGCAGCGGAATTCATTGGGGAGGAAAGGGCTGGATCATCGATCCTGACGGGGAGCTGCTTGGGCTGACATCTCGTGAGGATCCGTTCCTGACTCTGGACCTCGATCTTGACGCTGCTGAGAGCGCCAAAACGACTTATCCGCGCTACGTAGCTGAATAGGCCGCAGTTCATGCCCGGAGCGCGCAACGCAAACTGGTATGATCACTTTGAAGGTCTGACAAGCTGGGAAAGGAGCTGGATACCATGAGCTGGAACGCATCGCTAACCACATCACAAATTCAGGCGATTTTCGAGGAAGAGGTCAAGTCGGCCGGCGGCAAGGTCACTGATTCGTTCAATGATGACACGCTCTTGTTCTCGCGCGCAGTGCTGCCACAAAACAAGAAAGTGGCTCGTAAAGATCGAGTGGACAAGGGGGTGGCGATAAAGGCAGCCTGGGAGGATATTTGGGTCCACCCATACGTATTTCGGCGGGTGTGCATCAACGGGGCGATCGTAGCTCAGGCCGTAGCGACCAAGCACGTTATGAACACCGAGCATGTAAGTCCGGTCGAAATGGAAATTGACTTGCGGGAGTCGGTGCGCATGTGCATTCAGGAGCAAGACTTCGAAGGCTACGCCGAGAAAATGAAACGCGCTCGAAGTTTGTTTTTCGACCCCCGCCAAACGCTCATGCCTCACCTTTCCCAGCTGCCCGCTGATCAAGCAAGCGAGATTCTTGAGGAGACACACCGGCGCTTCGCGAAGGGCGCGGACGAATCTCGATATGGCCTGATAAATGCGGTTACTTCGCTCGCTCGTGACACTCGCAATCCTGAGTTGCGATGGTCGCTGGAGACGATTGGAGGAGCGCTGATCGTTACCTCCACTCCGACTCCTTCTGGCGCAGGTTCCGGCGAGCTCGAAGTCGTACGCTAACTAATACGGGGTCTGATTAGCACTCAACATCCCAATTGCAAGTAATTGACATCGCCTACCCAGCGATCGTTGTTCTGACTTTCGCGTCAGCGTCGATTGCCATCCTCAGCAAGACCCTAGGCTGGCATCCGAACATCTTCTACATTAGCAAGCCTCTCACGACGACGCTGATTACTCTGCCAGTCCTGCGCTTGATTCCCGATTCAACAAGTACCTACGTTCCCCTCATCGCAGGCGGTCTGGTGTTTGCGCTCATCGGCGACATATTGCTGATGCTGCCAGAAAACCGATTTGTGTTGGGAATCGGAAGCTTTGCAACTACGCACGCGCTCTACCTTGCTGCCTTTATCTCGGCCGTCGGACTGGCACTGATAAACCCCTCCACCGTCCCGCTGATCCTCTTTTCAGTCATCATGACCCGCTTTCTCTGGTCTGGCCTGCGAAAGTCACTTCAAATACCGGTGGCTGCATACATCGTGCTCATCACAATAATGACCGCGCAGGCCATTGGCGCAGCTCTTGAGCAGGAAGGTGCCGGCCTGGCAATCGCCGCTGCAGGCGCGGTTCTCTTCCTTGCCTCGGATTCTATGCTGGCCATTGACCGCTTTCGCCTGCCGTTCAAAGCCGCCCAGGCACTGGTGTTATCCACCTACTGGCTAGGGCAATGGTTGATCGCGCTCTCCGCTCGATTCGAGGTTTCGGTTTTCTAGCGGTCGCCGGCAAGGCCCATCTACTTGATTAAGCGGTCCGCTCGTGATGAAATGCCAGCAGGATGGCAAAGTATGACCCGTTCCGCTGGCTTCTGTTTCGTATGGAGCCTGAGACCGCCCACCGGCTGACCCTGCAGCTGCTCGCATTTGCGGGCGCCATCCCAGCACTGAGATCTGGCCTACGCCGGATCTTTTCATTTGAGGATCCGCGGCTAAAAGTACAGGCATTTGGATTGGAGTTCCCCAATCCTGTGGGACTGGCCGCCGGATACGATAAGAACGGGCAGGCAGTGTTTGGCCTGGCGTGCCTAGGATTTGGCCACCTGGAACTGGGGACAGTGACCTTGGAACCCCAACAGGGAAATCCTCGACCACGCGTCTTTCGGCTGGTGAATGATCAGGCTCTGATCAATCGCATGGGTTTCCCAAATCAAGGAGTCGCTAAGTTGTTGAAAAGCCTCCAATCCCGCCCAACCGATATCGTACTGGGCATCAATATCGGGAAATCAGCCGAGACGCCGGTAGAAGAAGCGAGTCGAGATTACACTCAGCTGATGGAGCTCGTTTATGAGTCGGCCGATTACCTGGCGGTGAATGTCTCCTCTCCCAATACGATTGGCTTGCGCGAGCTGCAGGGAGGCCGATTCCTCGAAGGCCTTTTGCACGATCTCGCGGACACGCGTTCACAGTTGATCGCCAAATCCGGGAAACGCCGGCCGGTGCTCGTGAAGCTGGCCCCAGATCTCACCGACGCAGAACTCGAAGAGGCCATAGGGATCATTTATGACACGGGAATGGATGGAGTTATCGTCGCCAATACAACCACCTCGCGGGAAGGATTGCGCTCGCGATTGAAAGCCGAGGCTGGGGGATTGAGCGGCTTGCCTCTGTTGCCCCGGTCTACCGACATGATCAGCAAAGCGCATTCAATTATTGAAGGGCGTCTCCCAATAATCGGAGTGGGTGGGGTATTCGGGCCAGAAGAAGCAAGAGAGAAACTGAACGCGGGCGCTGACCTGATCCAAGTATTCACAGGGCTCATTTATCGGGGGCCGGGTTTAATTAGAGACATTCTGACTGCACTCAGGTAGGATGTGAGCATGGACAGACGGCGCGCAAGCAGATCCATCATTGCCCTCCTACTTTTCTATGTTTTCAACCTTGCTATCCAATATCTCAGCTCGCCAGATCCGGCGGAGGTCGTTCAGCCCCAGTCCGTCGGATGGTACAGCATCTACTTCACGAACCCGGAGGGGGCATCCGCCTCAACCTTGCGGGGAGGCCCAGATGCGATGCTCGCAACTGCGATGGACGGCGCTACCCGATCCATCGACGTGGCTACCCAGGAAATCGACCTGTGGAGTATTCGAGATGCTTTGATCCGCGCCCACGAGCGCGGCATTCAGGTGCGGGTAGTCACTGAGACCGACTATGCCTCGAATCCCGAGATGCAGGCGCTGATTCTGGCGGGCATCCAGGTACGGGGTGATGAACGCCAGCCGCTCATGCACAATAAATTTGTGGTGATCGATGAAAGCGAAGTGTGGACCGGATCGATGAACCTGACCGTCAACGGCGCCTATCGCAACAACAACAATCTGCTGCGCATCCAATCAGCACAGCTCGCCGACCAATACACGGAAGAATTCGAGGAAATGCTGCTCGAAGACCGTTTCGGACAACTCTCTTGGCCTGATGTTCCGGGGCCTCCGGTCGAGGTTGAAGGAACCCAAATAGAAGTCTTGTTTTCCCCGGACATGCGTACAGGGGACCACATCGTGACCCTGCTGCAAAATGCGGAGGAGAGTATTCATGTCATGGCCTTCAACCTGACCTTGGACGCGATCGCGGACACGATTCTTCGCCGAGCTGACGAGGGGATTGAGGTGCAAGGCCTGTTCGATGCCGATCAGTCGCAAATCCAGGGCAGCGATGTCACGCGATTTGGCGAATCCGGCATTGATGTCATGTTGGATGGTAACCCGCGCAAGATGCATCACAAGGTGATCATCATCGACGAGAGCATCGTAATCACCGGATCCTATAACTTCAGCCGCAACGCAGAAGAGAAGAACGACGAAAATGTGCTCATCATCTACAGCCCAAGGCTGGCCAGAGAGTACCTGATAGAATTCTCGCGCCTCCGTGAAATCGGATCGAAATAGGAGTACATGTGAGCCCAAAGGAAGACTTCTACATCGGTCGAACCTAGGATCTGGACAGCGGTGAGACCCAGGACACAAAGACCCTGTACGACCCGGACGACCTGACAATCCACAGCGTAGTGGTGGGCATGACCGGATCGGGCAAGACCGGGCTGTGTGTCGACATTTTGGAGGAGGCCGCGCTGGCCGGAATCCCGATCAGCATCCTAGCTTCGCTGGCGGCGCCTGATCTTGAGTGGTCCAAGAATCAAAAGATTCTCAGGGAGAAAATTTCAAGCACCGTTACTGCGCTCCTCGGACTTATCGGTGTTGATGCCGATCCGCTCCAATCGAAGGAGCACATCCTTCTATCCAACATCTTTGAGGCGGCCTGGAGCAAAGGCCAGGATTTGGATCTTGTAGGGCTGATCGGGGAAACGCTTGATCCTCCTTTCTCAAAGCTTGGCGCATTTGAGCTGGAGCAGTTCTATCCGAAAGACGAGCGCTCGGAGTTGGCGACAGCTCTCAACAGCCTGATAGCGTCTCCATCGTTTCAGGTGTGGACCCAGGGTCAGCCGCTCGACATTCATGAGCTCTTATGGACTCCAGAAGGCCGTCCGAAGCACAGCGTCTTGTACTTGGCCCAGCTATCCGATGAGGAGCGGATGTTCTTCGTGACGCTGCTGCTGACAGCAGTCGAGGCCTATATACGAACGCAATCGGGGTCGTCATCGCTCAAAACAATCCTGTATTTCGACGAGCTGTTCGGGTACATGCCGCCGGTGGCCAATCCGCCTTCGAAAGAGCCGCTGCTCAGGCTGCTCAAGCAAGCCCGCACCTTTGGCCTGGGGCTGCTGCTCGTGACTCAAAATCCGGTGGACCTCGATTACAAAGGACTGGGCAACGCAGGCACCTGGTTTATTGGCAAGCTGCAGGCGGAGCGAGACAAGAGTCGGTTGCTGGATGGTCTGGAAGGCGCCCGGGAGGGTCTGGAACGAGGCGATTTGGATCGAACCGTGTCTGCCATCGCCAAGCGGACCTTCTTATTGCACAACGTTCACGCCGACGGTCAGGAGATATTCAAAACCCGCTGGGCTATGGCCTATTTGCGCGGCCCGATTACCTGAGCGCGATTAGGTGAACTGAACCAGCTTGTCGGCACGGACCAGCCGACAATCGAGGCAGAAGCGAAAGAGTCGGTAAAAACCGCGGCGGTTGGTACGCGATCTACCGTTCCCAATTCAGTTGAGGAGTATTTTCTTCCGAACAATCAAACCGTGTCTGAAGCCATCAAGGCGGCCG
>SMUX01048647.1_pt1 | contig 10251 bp, 10 predicted proteins | sample 2456431 | NCBI WGS metagenome assembly SMUX01 (sample SAMN11095930, study PRJNA526329) | marine sediment metagenome | biome: Marine sediment; feature: Surficial sediment; material: Deep marine sediment; isolation source: Hadal surficial sediment | place: Pacific Ocean | collected 2014-11 | depth... | reverse complement strand
ATTCCCGCAGCGATCGAGCGCAACTATCTTAAACGCCTGCTTAAGGCAGGCTGGTGACATATGAGTCTTTTTCAGCAGCCTACTAGGGAGAGTTGATGATGACCAGAGACGAGGGAGACGTCTACAAGGCAAACGAGGCGTTTTATAGCGCCTTTGAAAGCCTGGATATCAAAGAGATGGAAAAGGTTTGGCTCAAGGAAAAATACGTTCAATGTATTCATCCCGGTTGGAAATCGCTGACAGGCTGGGAGGACGTGATGAATAGTTGGCGCCAGATCTTTGAAAACACGATGGAGATGCAATTCCTGCTCACAGACGTAAAGGTTCAGGTTCGAGAGTCGCTGGCATGGGTGACCCTGTATGAAAACATTAACAGTCGGGTAGGACGGGAGACATCATCGGGGGTCATCCTCTCAACCAACATCTTTGAGAAGGAGCAGGACAAATGGTACATCATCCACCATCATGGGGGCCCAACGATGCCCTCTCCAGAAACGGGCCCGAGAGCTACCTTTCATTGAGTGAATGGGGAAAATCATGCAGCCGCTAGCTGGCAAAGTCGCAATCGTTACCGGGGCGAGCCGGGGAATCGGCAAGGCCATATCGATCCTCCTCGCCCAATCGGGCTCGCGGGTCGTTTTGGCTGCCCGCAGCGAACCTCAGCTGAAATCCGTCAGTGAGGGAATAAGCAGTCAGAACGGAGAGGCATTGGTCATTCCGACGGACCTAACCGTGGATGAAGAGATGGAGCGGCTCGTGCAGCAAACCTTAAAGGAATGGGGCTCGGTTGATGTCCTGATCAACAATGCAGGATTCGGAAAAGTAGCCCCAGTGGTCAAGGCCAAGGTCTCGGACTGGGACGAAACCTTCCGCGTCAACCTGCGCGCCCCTATGTTTCTGAGCAAGTTGGTGCTCCCAACGATGATGGAAAGAGGGGAGGGGTCCATCATCAACATCTCCTCTGTGTCAGGAAAATCCGGGCAGGCCAACGGCTCCGCCTACTCGGCCTCCAAATTCGGCCTGCTGGGGTTCACCCAGTCCCTCTACGAAGAAGTCAGGGAATATGGGATCAGAGTAGCTGCGATTTGCCCAGGATTTGTGGATACCCCCATGATTCCCCAGATGCGTCGGTTGGATAGAAGTAAGATGATCCGTCCCGAAGACATCGCCCAAACGGTATTGTTCGTTTTGACCTCTCCACCCACTGCCTGCCCGGTGGAAATAACCGTACGGCCACAACGAACGCCTTACGCCTAGCAGGCTGCTGAAAAAGACTCATATGTCACCAGCCTGCCTTAAGCAGGCGTTTAGGATAGTTGCGCTCGATCGCTGCGGGAATCATTACCGCTCCAAGCGGAGTCGCTCCAACGTACCGCCTAAGTACGCCTCCGCTCGTCGATTTTTCGCGCGCCGCTCGGCTGCGCTAGCGTCGAAGCCTCGCCTCTGAGATCTTTTTGACCAGCCTGCAAACAGCTTTTTTTACCAACCTGTTAGTAATCAGTTATCTGGTTTTCTTCCGGTTAAGCTCGCCCGGCTTAAGACCACTGAATGGCTCTTTAGTCACTTCGGTAACGTCTGGAAAATAATTCAAATATTTGATCTCGGCCCAGGGGCCATCCACCTCGAAGGCACTCAAGGTACCGTTATCAATCCTGAGTCGGCGAAACTCTTGCAAGGGTAGCTTCAAGTAGTGACAGAGGATAGCGCGGATGACGTCCCCATGGGAGACGAAGAGCAGGCGGCCTTTCGGGTACTCCCGGATCGCCCGCCGGATGGCCTTCAACCCCCTCCTCTGTACATCGACGATGGTCTCTCCCCCTGGCACGGCGGCCTTGAGCGGGCTTCTCAGAAAACGATGGTAGGCATCATCTTTGATCAATTCATCAAATCGGTACCCCTGCCAACGACCGAATGCGATCTCTGTGAGGTCTGGGCTGATCTTAACCGATTTGTGACATTCCTTGGCGAGGATACGCGCAGTCGCCACGGCGCGCGTTAGCGGGCTGGTGTATATGGAGCGGATCTCTAGTTCAGGTACAAGTCTGGCTATTCGTTTTCCCTGAGCGATTCCCCTTCGGCTAAGAGGGATCTCGAGACGTCCCATGACGCGCTTTTCCTGGTTCCAGGCAGTCTCGCCATGCCTCATAAGGAAAATGGTTTCCATGGATAGGTCTATAAAAGAAAGGCCGACGCCAAGCATCGGCCTTTTCTATGCCAACTCAGGTGCCGCGAATCAGCAGTAATTAGGCCGCATGGGTTTCCCGGAGATTGCAGAACTCCTCGTAATCGATGAGCTTGTGGATAGAAGGATTTTTCCCGCAGACTGGGCAATCCGGATCCTTCTTGAGGTTCAGCGTAGTAATCTCCATGGAGAGGGTATTGAAGCAAAGGAGTTTCCCAACCAGGGGGTCGCCTTTCCCCAGGATGAGCTTGATAGTCTCAAGGGCCTGTATGATTCCTATGAGACCCGGTAGGACACCCAGGACCCCTGCCTCGGCGCAGCTTGGAGCCATTCCCGGAGGAGGGGGTTGCGGATAGAGGCAACGATAGCAGGGACCCTTGCCTGGATAGAAGACTGAGGCCTGGCCATCAAACTGAAAGACACTTCCATGCACGTTGGGTTTATTGGCCATGACACAGGCGTCATTGACCAGGTAACGGGTAGGGAAGTTATCGCAGCCATCTACGATGATGTCATAGTCCTTGATAATCTTCATAACATTCTCTGAGGTCAATTTTTCTTGATAGGTGATAACGCGCACATCAGGGTTCAGGGCCTGAATTGTTTGCTTTGCCGAATCGGTTTTTGGCTGCCCAATTCGGTCATTGGTGTGCAGGATCTGTCTTTGCAGGTTGGATAGATCCACCACATCAGGATCAATGATTCCCATGGTCCCCACACCGGCCGCTGCTAAGTAAAAGGCCGATGGAGAGCCCAATCCCCCGGCGCCGACCATCAGCACCTTTGCATCGAGGAGTTTCGCCTGACCCTCTTCACCCACCTCCGGAAGCATAAAATGGCGACTATATCGGGTCATCTGTTCTGGAGTGAATTGACGGTCTTGAACGGTCTGATGTCCGGCAGCCTTCCATGCCGAGTACCCCCCCGACATGGATATAACCTCTTGAAATCCCATCTCCTTCATGGCCTTGGCAGCCAACAACGAGCGGACACCGCCCGCACAGTAGGCGATAACGGGTCTCGACTTCTCGGGTATGGCGCTTTCCACTCTCATCTCCAGAAAACCACGAGGGATGGATACAGAGCCTGCCAAATGGCCCTCCCGGTACTCTTCCTTCTCACGTACGTCCAGAAGTAGATATTTACCGTTTTTCGCTGTCAGCTTTTGGACCTCGTCAACAGAAAGCTCTTTGACCTCATTGCGGGCCTCAGTCATGAGCTGATCAAAGGTCTTTGCCATACTCCCTCCGTGCAACCTGCTGATTTATCTGGCTTTTGGCTCAAAGCCAGACTCTTAAGATCTAAGATAGGTCCTATTACCCCGTTAGTCAAGATATCTGACATAATTAGTCAAAATACAATCTTATTTTGGTAGCATAATTATTAACATTTTTTAAGCCTGAAAACCACCTAAAATATACCGGGTGGTATAGGATACTGCGCAATCTTTCGCTTGATTCAGGCTAGTCCGTAGAACCTCTTGGCATTCGCCGAAAAGATCTTACGCTTGGCGGAGGCCGAAACATCCTCACGCGCCGCAAGTCCGGGGATATCCGGCAGGAAGTCCGCCCGGGTACGCTCATGGGGGTAATCCGACGCAAAAAAGACATAATCCTCACCAAAGAGTTTGAGTACGTAGGGTAGGGTACGCTCCTCTGATTCTATCGAAACGTAGACACAGCCGCTCGAGATATACTCACTGGGCAATCTTTTGAGATAGGGTGCCCATTTCTTACCTCGCCGCTTGTAGTCTTCGTCGAGGCGATCCATCATGAAAGGTACCCATCCACACCCAGCCTCCAGAAAGGCTACCTTGAGAGTAGGGAAGCGCTCAAAGACCCCTTGAAAGACCATGTTGGTCAGATGAATCATGAGGGGCAGGGGATGCTCGAGGGCATGAACTTCAACAAACGTATTCAGAAAATCAAAACCCAGACCACGGCTGGGCGCCCCGTGAACTGACAGGCCCATGTCCAGCTCACAGGCCGCTTCGTAAAGGGGAAAGAAGCTCTCATGGCCGTAGCCTTTCCCCAGACTCGTGACTGATGGCAGGACGGCAGCCGGCATGCCCAGCTCTTTTTTTGCCCGGCGCATCTCCACAATGGCCGCCTCCACATTGTGAATGGGAATCAATGCAGCGCCGAGGATACGCGGCGTTTTTTTCATATACCGGTCATGTAACCACGAATTGTAGGCGCTGGCTAAATCGGCTGCCCACGATGCATCTTGAATCAACCCAAAGGCGAGACCGGCAGTAGGATAGACCACGGTCTTATCAATCCCACAGTCGTCCAGAAAAGATAGCCAGGTATCGCAGTCTGGATGATCGCGCCGCCCCGGTGAGCTGGTGTTGGACGAACGCGCCCAACCGTCCAATGACGGGAAGAGGGGATAGGTCTGCACCAAAGTTCCATCCTTGCCGGCACTGCTGCTATAGTCTTTACCCAAGAATTTTACCAGCTCATCTCCGCGCTCCATGACATGGCCATCGCCATCAATGACGGGGTAAGGATTCTCTCGCATAACCTACTTCCTCTCGCTCAGTTTGGTAAACGATATATGTCACCGCGTCTCGGTGTCAATCCCGATACGCTTGCCGATTCTCTTTGAATAGCCGGCCCAGCCCTGGAATGTAACCGCCAAGTCCGAGTCTTTGCCGGCAGGCCCAGAGGGTAGCTTGGTTGCTCGTGACCACCGGCCGACCGAGATTCTCTTCACATTTCTCAATGGCCTCGATCATCGTGGTATTCGTGCAACTTAAAAAGTAACCTTCGGCTTCAGAACGCATGTTTTTTATTGCAATCTCCTTCCAGTCATCCGCTGTTAGCTTGAGGTATTGGTCAGCCCCGACCAATCCGAGCCCCAATTCATGGATGACCTCAAAACCAGCCTCGTGCAGGTAGCTCACCTCATGGAGGTTTGTTTGTTCGACATAGGGGCTAATCATGACGAGTTTCTTTATTTCTAGGTAACTGAGCGCCTCCCTAACCGCCTGTCCAGTGGTCAAGGCAGGACACCCGGTGGTCTCGTGGATTTGTTCTACCAGGCGGGCTTCACTGCCCAATCCTTCTTCCATTGAGCTGGCGGTGCAGTGAAAAACGATCACACCCGGTTTAATATCGGAAAGGGCTTGGGCGGCCTCGAGGATTGCTGCTGTGAGCTGGGGGAGAGGTTTATGCCACTTACCGGTCATGCGGAGTCGAGTGACGTGAACTCCTATATCGTTGTTCACGTATTTGTTGAATTGCGGTTCCGTGACCCGATTGCTCGAGGGAATAATGAGGCCAATGCGGGCTTGAGGATTCATGATGCCCATGTCTGTTTAGCCACACCGATGGCTTTTGGCTCTGGTAGGTTCTTCAACGAGAAGAACTCAATGGCGTTCCGGTTCAGAATCCTTTCCTTCTCGGCAAAGCTTAGATCTTCAGCATCGAGAATGTCTTTTACGGTAAACGGAAATCGGCAATCCCAATGACAGTAGTCAGACGCATAGAGCACGCTTCCCGGCCCCGCCGACTTGAGCACACGATCCAAGCCGCTCTCCTCCGACTCGCAGGTAAGAATGACCTGATCGCTTTGGATGATCTCGCTGGGTCGTCTCTTCAGCTCGGGCATTTGGGGGGCCAGCTTTTCCACATGCTCGTCCAACCGCTCCATCCAGTAGGGAAGCCAACCGGCACCCCCTTCCATAAATCCCACCTTCAACCGCGGATACCGGTCGAAGACCCCTTCACCAATCATGTGCATCATTGCGATCATAAGCTCAAAGGGGAACGCGGTCATGTGCACGTAAACGTACTTTAAAAAACGCTCACTCCCTGCTCCCATGACCCCTGAGACGCCGGGGATCCCATCGTGGCCGGTCTGGGGATGAACGCATAGTGGTATGTCGAGCTCCTGGGCCTCTGCAAAGATGGGGTCAAACATCGGGTCTCCCATGTTTATTCCGTACACGTTATTCGGGAGCATGGCTGTCAGCACATTGCGTTTGGCGAGATATTGGAGTTCACGGACGGCAGCCGGAGGATCCTGGCAAGGGATGAGTCCCACGGCACGTAACCGTGTTGGGTCCGCTGAGCAGTAGTCTATCAGCCATTCGTTAACCGCATGGCAAAGTGCCGCGGCCAGATCTTTATTCATCAGACCGTTAACGGTGAGGGCAATCTGCGTACCAAAAATCACTGCCACATCGATTCCTTCCAGGTCCATGTCCTTCAATCTCTGGTGGGGATCGGTCATCCCCGGGCGGGGTTTCCTTGCCTTGTCGGTAAAAGGTCCCGAGACGCCGGGGGCCGGTCCTTCGGCATTGGGCCAGATCCTTCCTTCCAGAAGGAGGCGTGGATGACCGCGGTTGTCTCTGAGTCGCACAGGCGCCAAGGAGCGGAATGCTTCGGGAAGCCGGGAGGCGATATCCGCATCCCCTTCGTTGACATGCCCGTCGGCATCAATGACAAGAGTCCGATCAAAATCTTCCATAGTCTCCTCCTCCCTCCTAAGCGTAGGGGTAGAATAGAAAGAAAACGATAGAGAGTAAAGCCAGCACCCACAGGCCTGGTTGAACTTCGCGATATCGGCCCGCAACGACTTTGCAGAATGGGTAGAGGACAAAGCCTCCCGTGATGCCGATCCCGATGTTATAGGTAAAACTCATTAGAATAACAACGGTAAAGGCGGGAATGAGTTCCGTGTAATCGTCAAAGTTGATCCTAGTGATTGGAGCGAGCATGAGTAACCCCACCATAATGAGAGCTGGGCCATAGGCCTCCCCCGGGACGGAACGGACAAAGGGCGTAAAGAAAAGGGACAAGGCAAAGAGCACGGCGATGACTACTGCGGTGAAGCCTGTGCGGCCTCCCGCCTCCACCCCCGTTGCGGATTCGATGTATGCACCGGCCGTGGTTGTACCCACCAAGGCCGCAAATACGGTGGTAAGGGCATCCACCATCATGGGCCGTTCAATCTGCGGAAGATTCCCGTCCCGATCCAGGAAACCGGCCCGCGCAGAAAGGCCGATGAGGGTCGCCATCGTATCGAGAAAATCCAAAATTAATATAGTGAGGATCACGGCGGAGAAGCCCCATGTGAGTGCGCCGAGAATATCCAACTGGAGAACGATGGGTGCTGGGTTGGGTGGCAGACTCACCCAGGAATCCGGGGGGTTGGCAACTCCGGTAAAAAATGAAACGAACGTGGTCAACAAGATTCCCAGCAGAATGGCGCCTGGGACACGGCGAATCATCAAAACTGAAATCATTAAAAATCCAAAGATTGCCGTCAGGACATTAGGAGATACGAAGTTTCCGATCTTAACCGGCGCTCCCGGGTTCCCCAATACAACAATACCGGTGGTATTCAAGCCGATGAAGGTTAGAAACAGTCCGATACCCACGGCAAAGCTGTAACGCAAACCCGGGGGCACTGCCCCCATCAGCCATTGACGGACTTTCAAAGCGGTGAGCACCACAAACAAGACACCGCCAATGAAGACTGCCCCCAGAGCTGTCTGCCAGCTGTAACCAAGAACCTTAACCACCGTGAACGCAATAAAAGCGTTCTCTCCCATATACGGGGCGATGGCAAAGGGTCGCTTGGCATAGACCCCCATTAGCAAGGTACCAAATAGGGCCGTCAGGATGGTTGCAACCATGGAAGGACCAAAGGGAATGCCCGCGACCTTGAGAATGGCTGGATTGACCACGATGATATAGGACATGGTCATAAAGGTTGTCATCCCGGCAATGATTTCGCGCTGGAAATTGGTTCCATGTTTTTCAAAGCCATAGTATCTGCGAATGCCATCTAGCATTTACGTCTCCATGCCGGCCAAGATTATCCAATGTAAGAACTCTGTGTCAATGAAAAGCTATCGACGAAAAGGTCACAATATGCTGACATACGGGTTGACATCTGTTGGTGGCAGCCACTTTAATTCTCCCTTCCTATCCTATTGAAATAGGGTTAGAATTTTAGTGATTGGCTGATCGGGCAAAATGTCATAGCCCTACATGAAGCCTCCCCGGGTTTACCCCCGTGGTATCATTTCTTCCTTCGGCGGAATCCGCCGAAGCTCCCTCCTTCGCTCTGCGAGCTTCGGAGGGTCCGACCGTCGCATTCATCCATGGGCTTACGCCCATGGTCTTCTGCGAAGGCGGATAAATATGGGCTATGCCAGTCAGCAAATTCTTTGTTAGGCGTTAGCACCGTGACCAAAGGTAATTGCCTCAGGGCCTTAAATCTATTTGGGAAATTCCTGCTCGGCTGGTTTGTCCTGGAGACTCTTCTGTACTACTGGTCTGGCCGCTTTTTTACTGAGCTTGATGACGGTTTGTACTTTTTCAGGATCGGATCGTATGGAGAGGGGCTACGCCTCATCATCATGATAGCAGTCTCTGGTCTCACCATAGTGGTCATGGGGCCATTTTTGCTGGAAGGGAAATGGGCTGGGATTTTTCTGGCTATTCTTTACTTGGCCTTGGGTAATACCATCAATCCTTTTTGGTATGTATTTCCAGGTCAGTGGCAAGGGACACCGGACGAACCTACGACCTTTCTCTCGGCAATCAACGTTACCTGGTCTGGGATCGTGCTAATGGGAATCGTGGGTTTCTTTTATTTCAGGCGGTGGAAACCCGAAGTTGAACCTCAACCCAATCGCTACAGCGACCGCGGACCTTTGATAGAAGAAGGAGAAGAAAAGGTCGTTGGTAAGGAGTGAATGAAAGATACCTTGTGGCAGTCTGTGGTTTAGAAACCGAAAGGGTAAATACCGCAATCAATCCGAAGCTGCCTGATTAGACCCCGGAACCCCGCGGGAATTGGGACGTGGAATCGTGGCCCCGAAAAATCCCTGCAAGGCAACGGTAGCAATGGACTATCCATAGGTTTGACACATTTTCTCGGTATCCGGCCTGCGCTACCCTGATTTTCCACCCCCGTTCCCTCCAAATTCACCAAAATTAACTGCCGATTCCCGACCTTTAATCACTTTAGCTTACCCTTCCTCTCCCATCGAAATAAGGGTAAAATTTTACCTAAGGATAGTTTTCGAGACGCCAAAAGGAGATTGTGCCATGGACGCACCAAACGACCCAAAAGGTAGTAAATTCAAGGTGTTCCAGCCTTCAGATCTCTCTTTTCCCAAGGACAATACGCCGGAACAGGAAGATTCTGAGGTCCGTGGCCCTGAGACCCAGAGTCTCCAGGGCCAGGGTCCTGAGGTTCGCGAACCCCAGACCAACCGCCCTCAGGTCCCCAATCCGGCGCTCAAATTGACCTTAGCGGTCCTCCGATCCGAACAAAATCTTGCCATGGGAGTATTCGCCGGATTCGTAGCGGCAATCGCGGGTGCGGCCGCATGGGGCGTGGTTACAGCCTATGCGGAATATCAGATCGGGTGGATGGCCATTGGCATCGGCTTTATCGTGGGATTCGCCGTACGTATCGTCGGCAAAGGGATCGATACCTCCTTCGGGGTCATCAGCGCTGTCCTGTCTTTGTTCGGATGCGTGCTGGGTAATCTCTGGACCATGACCTACTTTATTGCGGCGCAACAGGGGGTGCCGCTGCTAAAGGCTGTCTCCCAGCTGAATCCTGATATCGCAGTCAATATAATGGTGTCGACTTTTAACACTATGGACCTCGTATTTTACGGCCTCGCTCTTTATTTTGGATACAAGTACGGTTTTCGTCAGATCACCGAGGATGAGCTGAAACAATCCTGAGGAAGAGCCTTTTAAATACACTACATGAATTAGGTGACTGGGGAATGAGTTCAGAGTTTAGCTCAACCGTTTACGATAGCAGCCCAAAGTTTGAAGGACGGCAAGTAAAAAAGACACAACAATGGAATTTGGGGGATATCGTATGCCATGTGAGACGGAATGGTAGGACATGATGATTTCACCGGCATTGGCCAATTCTTGGCTCTTCCGCGGGGTCAGTGTCATGACCGTCTGCCTTCTTGCAACCTTTGTGTTTCCTTTGATTGCAATGATCGCTGCCGGTCTTCTTCCGACATCGGTCTCAACTCTGTTCTTTTTCCTTTCACAGTTTATCTTTCCTTACGACAT
>SMUX01033295.1_pt1 | contig 10252 bp, 9 predicted proteins | sample 2456431 | NCBI WGS metagenome assembly SMUX01 (sample SAMN11095930, study PRJNA526329) | marine sediment metagenome | biome: Marine sediment; feature: Surficial sediment; material: Deep marine sediment; isolation source: Hadal surficial sediment | place: Pacific Ocean | collected 2014-11 | depth 0-1... | reverse complement strand
ATAATAGAGAGTTATAGAAAAGTAGGATATAAAATTGTTCATCCTTCCGAAACAAAATTGGAAGAAAACATTAATTGATACAATTTGTATTCCTGCTATGTTCATTGAGATAATCTAGGATACCCATTATGGTGCCAAACAAGTTTTTGTCACACTGAATAAAGTGAAGTGTCTCAATTATATGGGGTGAGATTCTTCTCCGAAGGCGTCCTTCAGACATTCCGCCACGCTCCATTCAGCATGACAATTCGGTTCTATACTACAAACACTATTTAAATTTAAGCGTTCAACTTGATCAAGCTAATTAACAACTTTTATCTCACCAAAATTATCATCTTTTAACTGCGCTAATAGTTTATCCTTATCACCAACAAGAACAGTCATTGCAGAGTCAGGGAAAATGTTTTCTGTTGCAGCTTTGTTTACTTCATTAATTGTAACTGCATTAATATTTTCCACATACGTATCAAAATAATCATCTGGTAAATCATAAATAACTCTTCCAATTATGTGAGAAGCAACCTGTCTGTAAGTCTCAAAGTTCAACGGGAATTCGCGAATGATTGAAGACTTGGCAAAAGAAAATTCTTCTTCGGTAACTTCATTGCGGATATTATTTAATTCATAAAAAATCTCATTTAATGCTTTGGTAGTATTTTCAATTCCGACTGATGTTGAAACACCAAAGTAAGCATCATCTTTATAATAATTAAAGCTTGAGCTCGCACCATAAGTGTAACCATGTTTTTCACGGAGATTGAGATTTATTCTGCTTGTAAATTGTCCGCCTAAAATAGTATTAAGTAAGTGTTTGCTAAAATAGTCTTTTGATTTTTTCCCGGTTGAATGATGCCCGACTCTTATTTCAGTTTGAACCGATTCATTTTTATTAACAATATAAATAGATTTTTTATCCTGGTTGCTTTCTGTGTTCACATGAAAATCTGTATTACCTTTTTCCCAAACGGAAATATTCTCATTCAAATTTTTCTTTAATTCTTCCTCCGTGATATCACCGACAGCAATAATAAAGGAATTGTTCGGGAGAATAAATTTGCTGTAGTGAGCGTTTATTTCATCATTGTTGATCTTCGCAATATTATCATTGAGTCCTAAGACAGGGTAGGAGTATGGGTGCCTTTCACCAAAGAGCAAAGATTCGAATGCAGTGTTGCCCAAATAATCCGGATCATCGCTTAGTTGTTTTAACCTTGTTTGAATTTTACTTTTTTGCCTTTCAAAATCTTTTTCTGTTAGATGAGGTTCTGTTAAAATCTTGCCTAAAAGATCCAATGCTGCTCTAAAATTTTCTTTTAGTGTTTGAAGAGTTATTTGAATCGTATCGTTGCTGCAGTTTAGCGAGAATTGTGCACCGAGTAAATCAAATTGTTCACTTAATTCTAATGCATTGAATTTACCGGCACCTTCATCTATGCACATTGTAAGTAAGTTGGAAGTCCCTTTTTTATTAATAGGATCGAATTTGCTTCCTGCATTAATAATAACATTCAATCGTACGATCGGAAGATCGTTCTTTTTTATGAAATAAATATTCAACTCGTTATTTAATGAGAATTTAATTTGCGCCGGCATCCTGAAAGATATTTCAGAGGAAGGCGAAGGTTTTATACTGCGGTCATATTTCATGTTTTGCTTTTCTTCGGTATTATTCTTAATTCAATAAATGGTTTTGAAAGGTAATTATCACTGACATTATTTATTTCTTCGGGAGTTACTTTATCATAGCGATTCAAATCATAGCTGAATGAATTAGGTTCATTCAAATAGAAGTTGTATGAGTTTAAATGATCCGCAATAGATTCTAAATTTTGAAGTGAAAAAACAAAACTCGATTTTATACCAATCTTTGATCTATTTAATTCTTTTGAGGATATTCCATTCGCTTTAATATTATTTATCTCGTTAAATATTTCAGATTTTATTTCATCCAAAGTATGACCGGGTTTTACTGTTGCAATAATTGTAAAATGCCCTGCATATATACCGGAAAATTGAAAAGCCGATATATCCTGTGCTATCTCTTTTTCAAAAACAAGATTTTTATGCAAACGAGAATTTTTTGATCCCGTAAGCAAATCCGATAATATATCTAATGCTGCATCATCCTCATCGTAAGCTTTCCTTGTTGGCCAGGATAGATATAGCCGCTCTAAATGTACGTTGTCTTCGTGAGTGATGATTTTCTTCTCATCTAATTTTTTGTCAACCATTTTTAGATGATTTAACTTTTCTCCGCTTTCAATATTTTCAAAATATTTTTCTATTAAAGATTTGGTTTTCTTAACTTCAAAATTACCGGCTACGACTAAAGATGCATTATTTGGCGAATAATATTTTTTGAAAAAGTTTACAACATCATCTAGATTATAATTTTTTATATCATTTGCATATCCAATAGTGGGCCAGTTATAAGGATGATTGTTATCATACAAATTTGTCATTAATAATTCCCATGCCAAACCATAAGGTTGATTGTCATATCTTTCAAGCCGCTCGTTAAAAACCACATCTTTCTGATTATCCAATTTTTCCTGATTAAGAGCAGGAAGAAAATAACCCATCCTGTCAGACTCTAACCAAAGTGCAAGTTCTAAATAATTAGAAGGTAGCTTCTCATAGTAATTTGTTCTGTCGATACCGGTTGAGGCGTTTAATGATCCACCGGCTTCCTGCACATATTTAAAATGCAATTCTTTTTCTACATTTTCCGAACCCTGAAACATCATATGTTCAAACAAATGAGCAATGCCGGTTTTCCCTTTTGTTTCCTGTGCCGAACCGACCTTGTACCAAACATTAACAGCAACTGCTGGAAGATTTTTGTTTTGATGTAAAATCACTTCAAGTCCGTTATCAAGCTGATACTTTTGGTAATTAATATTGAGCAATTCCATAATTATAAATTTTACTTTCCTAAATCTTCGTTTAAAATAAATTCAATTCGTTCAAGTTTTCCATCAATGTTATTGTTTGGGATGATATTAAAAATTTTACAAAGCAAAGGATAAACATCCAAACAGTTTATTGTACCTGTTTTATAACCATTTTTAAAATGAGGTCCGCCTGCTATAAAAACCCCTTGCATATCCAGGTGAAGATTATCATAACCATGATTCCCATTATAGTTCTCAGGTTTCATCCACTTCAAATCTTTATTTGTTATAACTGCCCAACCCATCTCAGCAACCAATAGAATTTCGGATATCATTGGTGATTTTGAAATATGATAGAACGGCGAAATATCATTTTTCAGATAAACTTTATAATGGTTTTCATTCTTTTTAAGTAGAGAATAGATTTTCTCAATATCACTATCATCTGCAGAAATCATCATTACGGGTCCGCTGTTAGAGGAGACAAACTGATATCCCACCAGCATTTCTTCCACGTTAATTATCTTTTCAAAATGTACTTCAGTCATTCCGTGATCGGATACCAGAATAATATTAACACTATCCCGCATTTGAATTTCTTCAAGACCGGAAAGTAAATTACCAAGTGTTGAGTCAAGACTGGAAATAGCCATATCAATTTCCGGTGAGATCGGTCCATACCTGTGGCCGACACCGTCAGTCAAATCAAAATACATTGTAATAAAATGGGGCCTTTTATCATATGGGTATTCTAACCATTCGAGTACACCTTTAATTCTATCCTCATACGGACGTTTATGAACATAATGATGGTAATATTCCGGGTTACGATAATCGAGATCAAGATCGGAGCTTGGCCAGAAATAACTTGCTGTAATAATTCCTTGCCTTCCTGCAGTTTCCCAGAAAGCTTCACCCTTATACCATTTGCTGTTTCTAACCTGAACAGAATCCCTTGTATTGTAATATATGTTTTTAAATTTATCGTTAAACTCGTTGAAAATAATTCCGTGATTTTCAGGATACATCCCTGTTACTATTGATATATGAATCGGGAAAGTTTTTGTTGGAAAGACAGGTTTGAATGAAATAGCTTTTACACCTTCATTTATTATTAAATTAATATTCGGAGTAATTCCTCTGTTAACATAATCCCATCTATATCCATCAAATGAAATTAATATAACATAGGGTTGTGATTGTGAATATGTTAGTGCAGCGAATAAAATAATAATGAGCGCTGCTAATTTAGTTTGTTTAAGTTTTAGTAAATAATTCATAAAAATTAAATTGTAAGATGATTGAAATAATTAGCACTCAAAATTATTAAAGAGTAATTTGATAACCAATTATACTAAACCAACAGAGTTACAAATTAGTAGACGTAAAATATTTTTAAAGTTATTTTCTTGAAGTAATAAATGTAGAATTTTTTCTGAAGATTATAATTTTGAGAAATATACCCAACTTTTCCTAAAATTATCATATGTAAATTATTTGTATTATATATAAACATGGTATCCACTTAACAGAAATAAATAGGATAAATAGTAAAGGGCTAATCACTCTCAGAAGGATAGTGGAGCGTATTGGAACTGCCCTTCTGAGAGTTCGCAATAAAACAATGGAGTTTAACTAGATTTATAATTAACAAAAACAAAATTATGAAGTCAGAAAACCCCATGAGTCCTTATGACAAAAATAACATGCTATTCTGCTTATCAAAATATGAATAATACTTATAGTATTCGTTACAAAATAGTTAGATATGCTCTTGAGTATAACGTTTTTGCTGCAGCGAGATGAATTTACTACAACTAGATAAACCGTACGTAAATGGCCTAATAGATACCTTATAAATGGAATAGAAGCACTAGTCGATCAGTCTAAAGTATCAATAAATTGCCCACACAAACTAAATAAACACATTGAAGAAAGGATTATATAAAGATTAAGAAAAATAGAAAATACCTCTACCCCCTTCCGCATTATTGAAGAACATAATATCAATGCAAGCTATAGTGCTGTTGCTCGCGTTCGTATTGATACTGAACCCACAAGACAAAGAAAGAAAAAATACAAGGGGCAGCGTGACCTTAGAGAAGTAAAACAGAAAATGAAGCCTTTTGAAAAAATTCAAATTGATCTTAAAGAACTAAAAGATATTCCTCAATACTATCCTTTCATTTCTAAAGGAATTTCTAAGTATCAGTTCTCTGCCAGAGATGTCAGAACTGGAATTACTTTCCTTTCATATGGTTATAAAAATCAACTTCTAATGTAGGAATATTTTTGATTTATCTTCTTTCTCATATTAAAAATAATAATGTCGATTTAGCCAAAGTTGTTTTTCAGTCTGACAACGATTCCAAATTTATTGGCTCCCCAAAGGCTATTTACGCTAATACTCATTAACAAAATATTGTTAGCAAATTTAATGTCTCTATGGTGTTGTTCCGCCTGGAGCGCCTACTTTTAATAGTGATGTCGAAGCTATACACAGGCTAATTGAAGATAAATTTTATGAATTTGAAGATTATTCTGATAAGAATAATTTTTTAACAAAGCTTTTACTTACTTAGTGTATTTTAACTACTTAAGAAAATTTAGATTTAAATTTGGCTAAACTCCTTTCCAAATTTTATCCGAATATGTGAATCTTAATAATATCAATTATGATTTCTCTCTTTTAGCTTTTTATCCGATTTTTTTTGATTCTTTAATCAATTATATTAATTTTTCTTTGCCTATTACTGGATACCATGTTCATATATCAGTCATCTTGACTTTTTAATAGAACTTCCTAAGTTTGCGGTTGCAAATTTTTTATTGAAATAAAATGAAAAAACTCAATTTTAATTTTTTAGTTGTAGGCAGTGGATTAGCAGGATTATACGCTGCTCTTTATGCAGCTAATTTTGGTAAGATAGCAATAATAACAAAACTTAGCTTTAACACTAGTAACACTTATTGGGCACAGGGCGGAGTAGCTGTCGCCGTATCAAAAAGCGACTCACCGAAAAATCATTTTTACGATACTATTAATGCTGGAGACGGATTATGTCATGAAGATGCAGTAAGAATTTTGGTTGAAGAAGGAAAAGAAAGAATTAATGAATTAATAAACTTAGGTATGAAGTTTGATAAAATCGATGGAAAAATTGCATTAGGGTTAGAAGGAGCACATACCAAAAGAAGGGTGTTACATGCTGGTGGCGATTCAACCGGTAGAAAGCTAATTGAATTTTTGGAAAAATTAGTTCTTAAAAATTCCAACATAAAATTATTTGAATTTACAAATGTGTTTGAAATTTTAGTTCATAACCAAACATGTTATGGGTTTTACGCATATAATTTTAATAATAAAGAGACATACTTTTTTAGAGGTGAGACAACATTAATTGCTACTGGCGGAGCTTCAGGTATTTATAAGCGAACAACAAATCCACACTCAACTACCGGTGATGGAATATGGTTAGCATATAATGCAGGAGCAGAAATAGCCAATATGGAATTTATTCAATTTCATCCATCCGCGCTTGTTTTAAAAACGAATGATACCTTTTTGATAAGCGAAGCAGTGAGAGGAGAAGGAGCTTATTTAGTTAATGATACCTACGAAAGATTTATGCTGAGCAAACATGAGAAGGGTGAATTAGCACCAAGAGATATTGTGGCTTTCGAAATTTATAAACAAATCAACTACGAAAAGAGCAATGTCTATCTAACTCTAAAACATCTCGATTCAGAAAAAATTAAAACTCGGTTTAACCATATTTATAAAGAGGTAAAAAAATTCGGTTACGATATTACAAAGGATTTGATTCCTATTGCCCCTGCAGCACATTATTTAATTGGAGGAATTAAAAGCGGATTAAGTGGTGAAACAAAAATTCAAGGGTTGTATTCGGCGGGGGAAGCAGCATGTACCGGTGTGCATGGTGCGAACAGGCTGGCAAGCAATTCCTTGCTCGAGTGTTTGGTCTTTAGTAGAAGAGCAATTGATTATTCGCTAAATGTTAAAAATATAAACCAATATAATCTAAAAGTTGTTGATAAAGAATTATTTGAAGATGAAAGGAATTTGGTGAATTATAATAAATTCAGAATTGAAATATCAAATTTAATAATGGAAAAAGTAGGGATCTTGAGAAATGAAACTGATCTAAAAAAAGCAATTATTAGACTTGAACAAATTGAACAAACATTTAACTTTATAGAAAATGAGTGTTATAGTATGCGTGCGGAAGGTTTGCTCACTGTATGCAAATTGATCACTGAAGCTGCTTTATATCGTAAGGAAAGCAGAGGTGGGCACAGGAGAGAAGATTTTCCCAGTAAAAAATCAAAATATGTTGCAGATACTATACAGCATAGGGATAAAAAAATAAATATGTTCCGATAAAAAATTTACTTTTTTATGAATAACTCTATTTCAAAATTGAAGCTCGATATTAATTCCGTTAAAGAATTAGTAAAAGTAGCTCTAAAGGAAGATATAAACACCGGCGATTTAACAACAGATAATTTAATTCCTGATAATATAAATGTTACAGCAAATTTAAAGGTTAAAGCTAATGGTATTATTGCCGGGCTCTCCGTTGCCGAAGTAGTATTAAAATTATTAGACCCTGAAATAATTTGGGAACCTTTAATGGATGATGGAGATAAAGTTGAGAGCGGAAAAATCATCGCTAATTTTAATGGATCATATAAAGCAATATTAACAGGCGAAAGAACTGTACTTAATTTTCTTCAGCGAATATCGGGAATAGCCACACAAACCAATAAGTACGTTAATGCATTAAAGGGTTTGAAAACAATAATATTAGATACGCGTAAAACTGTCCCGGGCCATAGAATATTAGATAAATATGCTGTTAAAATGGGTGGTGGAACTAACCATCGGTTCGGTTTGTTCGATTTGGTTATGATAAAAGATAATCATATAAAAATAGCAGGTGGAATTAGTAATGCTGTTCTAGAAATTAAAGCAAAAGTTGAAAGCACAATTAAAATTGAAGTGGAGACATCAATATTGGAAGAGGTTGAAGAAGCTATCAAAACTGATGTTGATATTATTATGCTAGATAATATGTCAATAGACCAGATGAGGAAAGCAGTTAAATTAATTGATGGAAAAGTTTTGACAGAAGCTTCAGGTAATATAACTTTGGGAAGTGTTAGAAAAATTGCTGAGACTGGAGTTGATTTTATTTCAGTAGGTGAACTCACTCACTCAGTTAAAGCACTGGATATTGGGCTATATATTTTAGATAATTAGTAATTTTGGACTATAAATTATAAATGAGAGGATATTAAGATGAGAAATCAAGATATGATTAAAGAAATTTTATTCAAAAAAAAAGAAAAAAACGCTGTAATTCTTGCACATAATTATCAGATTCCTGAAATTCAGGATATTGCAGATTTTGTTGGTGACTCGTTGGGTTTGGCTCAACAAGCTGCGGAGACTGATGCAGATGTTATTATTTTTTGCGGTGTTCATTTTATGGCAGAGACTGCATCTATCACTTCCCCAAATAAAAAGGTTTTGATCCCCGATTTGGAAGCTGGATGTTCGTTAGCAGAAGGCATAACCGGTGACCAGTTAAGAGAATGGAAACAAGAAAATCCGGGCGCAGTGGTTGTTTCCTACGTTAACACAACTGCCGAGGTAAAAGCTGAATCAGATTATTGTTGCACTTCATCAAATGCCGTAAAAGTTATTAACGTTATTCCAGAGGATAAAGAAATTTTATTTCTTCCTGATAAATTTCTAGGGAACTATATTAAAACAATGACTGGCAGGGATATAAAAATTTGGGACGGTGCCTGTCATGTTCATGAGAAAATTGGGGAGATTAGTTTTAACGTGACACACCTAAAACATCCTGATGCAGAATTTTTAATTCATCCCGAATGCGGTTGCTCTACTTCGTGTATGTTGAAATCAACAACGTGCGGGGATTGTAAAAATGTCAACATATATTCTACTGAAGGAATGATCAATCATGTTAAAACTTCAGAGGCATCCGAGTTTGTAATTGCAACTGAGGTTGGAATTCTTCATCGCCTAAAAAAAATCAGACCCGACAGCCGATTCTATCCTATGAGCGAAAAGGCAGTATGTGAATACATGAAAATGATTACACTCCAAAAATTATATGAATCGATTAAATATGATCAATTCGAAGTAAAAGTTCCGGAAGATTTGGCTGAAAGAGCCAGGCTTCCTATAAAAAGAATGCTTGAGATAGTATAATATATTTTTAAAAATTTACATCGTAAAAAATTTACAATACTTTCAAGATCTGGTTATCCAATGATCTGGGAGGAATTATTGCATTAAACGAATAAGATTACAATAAAACTCATTGCGAGTTTAATAATGTAAACCAGCAGATACCCCACACTTTTTATAAACTTTCTCCGACTTATGCAGGCGACAATATTATAGAGGAAACTAAAAAGTATGCCAAGATCTCTGTCAACTTTAAAGCGTTTACCAGTATGAAACAGACGTTCGTATAAAAGAAAACAGAAGATATGCTAGCATCATTGTAATCTTAAGAGTTAAGAGTGGATTTTCAAAGCCCCGCAATTATAACTTAAAGACTCCATTCCGGAAATTATAAACCTCAAAAAAATGCAGACGAGTTGCCATTTTATCTCTTAAAAAAAGCCACTACAAATTGCGGCTTCATTTTTCAATTTTTATTTTATCCTCATTCAACTGATAGCATCACACTGTTGTCATTTCCCATTGCTGGAGCTAGCACACCATTTTTATGATCAACTTCACCAAACCCCATTTGAGAAACTCCAAGAACAAAATGCCGGGTATCAAACTCAATTTATAATTCTTGTATTTGTTTAGCAGTAAGAGTATAATGCCTGGGATTCGAATCAAGAATTACAAAGATTATTTGATCACGATGTTGGTGGTGATTATCGTGGTTATGGTTGTGACGACGGAAATGCGGCATCAATCTTAGTGCTACCTTTTCGTGTGGATCGCGAACATGTGCAACTCAAAACTTAACATCTGAGGATATTGCTGTGGTTTCTACGATCAACAGACAATTCCAGGATTTCTCTAAATGGTCTCCTCAATTTTTCGGGAATAGCTCATTAACTGCCGGAAGGAATAACAGTTTTAATCATAGAGACGACACTAATGTCCCTTGGGATCCAGATGATCTTACATCCAGATGGGCAATGCAGTTTGGTGTAAGGTGGTTTTTCTAAGAATAATTTATAGTTCTTAAGCTAAACCTAAAAAGCCCTTAGATTTTTCTAAGGGCTTTTTTATAAGTTAAAATTTAATATAAACTTTAGAGATTGTAAAAGTAGCT
>SMUX01020418.1_pt1 | contig 10252 bp, 9 predicted proteins | sample 2456431 | NCBI WGS metagenome assembly SMUX01 (sample SAMN11095930, study PRJNA526329) | marine sediment metagenome | biome: Marine sediment; feature: Surficial sediment; material: Deep marine sediment; isolation source: Hadal surficial sediment | place: Pacific Ocean | collected 2014-11 | depth 0-1... | reverse complement strand
TTTCGACCGTCTGCACAGTTACATCAAATGCTTCGCTAATTTTTTCATCGGGCCATCCAGGACCGTCATCTCTCTGGTCTGCTTTCAGCAATATCCGCGCCCGGGTAAACATTTGAGCAGGGCCTCGACCGGAGGTTGTCAATTTATTCAATTTTTCACGCTCATCTCTGGTCAATCGAACAATGTGTTTTTTCATTGCTCACCTCAAAGCTTTTGTCAATATTATTGCTTTGAGGCAATATAATACGAAGTATGTTAAAAATCAACAAAAATACCCAATATTATTAACTTGACATGTCACTAGGTATTTTTTACAACTTCCATTGATACCTTTCTTCGCTTGAAGAACGGGAAGAATTTAGTTTTTGAAACTGACTGAAGCAATGAATCAAAACCTTCTCGGTAAAAGAAATAAAGACCAGGTAAGGTAATGAGAATACGAGCTACATAGATTACAATGGAGAATCCAAGGACTGATTCCATGTCAACACCTACTAGTTCAAACAGATACACCGAACTATACTGAGGAACACCGATTCCGGCAATAGAGAAAGGAAGCATCGACAAAACTGTCACAATGGGAATAATGATAAAAAAGTAAATAAAAGATACATCTATATCGACTGATTGTGCAAAGAAATAACTTGTTGTCGTGCGAGTAGCTTGAAAAACTATCGCTAAACCAAATAACAAAAGCAAAAGTCTGGGAAATGCGCGACACTCATAAAAAGAGCCTACAAGACTACCGATCCAATTAATTACCTTTTCAGGCATTCGAACTCTTTTTAAAGCCCCCCTAATAAATGAACGAATCCTTTTTGACATAAATAAAAAAACAAAACCAATTCCAAATAGCATGGGAAGAATTGCAATCCACAAACCGGGCAACTTACGAAAATACCCCCCGAGGAAAAAACTAAAAATCGCGAAAAGAGTTATAGAAACCATATTTAGAAAACGATCAAGCGTCACCAAAGAAATGCTATCTACTACATGATTGGTATGCTTAGATAAGTAGAAAACTCTTAGGGCATCGAAACCTAACGCTGATGGCAGAAAAATTCCAACAAAGACACTAACCAGATTTAACTTAAACAAAATAAAAAACGGCACATGAAGCTCTTTCATTAGAAGCAAAACATAAAGTCGTATTGACATAAGCACGAGTTCAATAAACATAAAAAAAACAGCAAGAGCAAGAAACCACAGGGTAACAGAGGCTAGAACCTTCTGCAAAGCGTTCAGATCCATCTGAGCGATTAAGATCGCAATTAAACCAACGCTGACGATTACTTTGAGCGTTGTAAATAAGATCTTCCCTTTTTTCTTCTTTTGTGCCATATTCAAATGCTCTATCTAATCGTTTGAAATGAAGCGAATTTTAACCAGCCAAAGATTGGACCCTCTCCGAACCTCTCAAACCTTACTTCTGTATCGATTATACTTACATCCCTCTATTTCATCACTATTTCTGGCAAACTTTAAAGCTTAACTGCTGATGCGCCGCACAATAAAATAAATGGACTTAATTCTACTAAATTTTAAAGGATGACTCTCAGTCCCTTTGGAGGTGCGGGTGGTATAGTGTCAGTTTGCTTGCTACCAAATATTCGACTTGACAATTCATCCACAACCGATTGTTCCACAGAATCGAGGTTTTCGAAAAAGTTTTTTTCTGCTAAGTCAAAACCAGCACTTGTGTGGAATATCCAACCGGCTGCTCCAGCATCTAAGGCTTGCTTAGCGGATGTAAAGAATTCATTAGCATCCGGACCTGAATCATTTTTACGACGATTCTCCTCCTGAAGATAAAGCGGAATCTGCTTGTTAATTGTTGTAAGATAGTTTTTTATTGTTTTAACCCTTTCTGCAGTTTTAGTACCCCAATCATTACTGCGTGGGAAATGGGGTGTCAACACCTCTATGCCCGCATTAATTTCCGATTGAATATTATTTGGGTCAAGAGCGTTTTCGTCACTACCACAGAGTAAATGACAGCTTGTACTGGAAAATGTAATAATTAGATCTCCATCAATATCTTTAACAACTGTTGCAAGTAAAGAGGCCTCATTGTGACTTATGGTAGTATTGTAAAAAAGGTGGTCGTGTTCGTTTGCTAAATCGAACAGCACATTGCTTTTACCTTTAAGCAATCTGGCAGTACTTTCTACAATTTTACGACGAATGGACGGCTTATCACCAAAAGACATATTTGGGTCAAGAATTGTGATATCAACAGCTAATCCCTGACTATTTGCAAATTCAACCAAACGAATTAAATCTTGATCTGCTCCTGAGCGCCAATCACCATTTTCGTCGAAAAAGTGATCTTCCTCCCAGTCTAACCAAATTCGAACTAAGTTAAAACCTAGTGCGGCCAATTTAGTGAAATCAGAATCATGAAAATTTCTCGCATCGAAATAGCTCACGCCCAAAAGAAAAGTAGGCTTACCATTAAGCGCAAATTGTTCACCCACGATCTCTAATCTTAAATTTGATTGGGCAAAAGCAGTATCTATTATATTATTGGAACAGCTGAAGCTTAAGATAATTAGACCTAAAACTTTTATATTGCTCATAGCTAATTTTTATTATTCTAATATCCAGTTATCTATAAAATCTACGATTTCATTAATGGCCTGCGGATCATACAAAACCAACGACCTTCCATCCCAGTTAATTGTATTGTGATAATGAGCCACATTTTTAAATGTTTTATAATCGGTTGGTGGTGTAAGTTGCTCATAAAACAATTTCAAAAACAATTGATCTTGTTCGTTTTCCAAGTCCCCGTCAACCAAGAGGACCGGTTTATGCCTCTCTTGTGCATAATATGCTTTGTGATTGTCAATAAGCATAGAAAGAATCGAATTCTTTATCACCTCAACTGAGACCCGGCCTTTTAATTTCATATCTCGCGACACTCGATAGTTGTGTGCATCGACATATTGTATACCTTCATCAATGATTTGATCCAGTTCAGGTAAAACTCTTTCTTTCACCCTTCGACTCGGACCAATTGCGACGACTTTTTTAACTCTTTGGTCCTTTGCACCTTGCACAAAAGCCGCGTTTCCCCCTAAGGAATGACCTATAAGATATATCTTCGAGGTATCAACGTCATTAATGGAGTGCATAAAGTCAATGGCATTTGAAACGTCTTGACAAAAGTCGAAAATCTCAGGACCATTCGTTGACGGATCTTCAGAGTCGCCAAATCCTCGAAAATCTATGCACAGAGTTATATAGCCACATTCCGCAAACTTTCTTCCAAGAATTCGATATAAAGCTAATTTCCTTCCATATGGAGAAGATCCGTGAAGAAAAATAATACCTGGGTTTTTGCCATTGCCTTCAACACCATAAAGAGTGCCTATAATTCTTAAGTCATCACTTATGAAGCTTACCTTCTGACCATAATTATCTATGTATACGTGCGGCATGCTCTTTAAAATTCTGGCCAGTCTTCGTTTTTCAATAGGAAAATCCGCAAAATATTTCAAATACAGCACAAGGCTAAAGCTGCTCATCAAAAAGAAAGATAAAGTCCCGAAAACAATTCTTCTCTTGGTGTGTTCACTCATATAGCAAGCTAAAAATGTAACCAATTTGTGCCCCTGTGGGAAATGGCAAAAATAGTGTTGGCGCGATAGTGAATTCGACTTAGTCCTTTATTGATGATTCTGGCGTTAATATTCTCATCTGTTTCATCCAGCTTAATAAAATGTTTTTGATTAGCAAGTTACCTTTAGGGGTAAAATGTCCGTAAATGATCGGATGATTCTGATGAGCCTCTGCTAATCCGTCAGTCTTTTGTAGTTTCCGGGAAGAGGTTATTGGATTTGGCAGAAGCACTAAACTATCACCCTTGGTAAGAAATCTAGGCTTTACCCCAAGCCCTCCAGTATTATGCTCATAGAATGGTCTGTACCGGTTCACATTTCTGCGAATATTCTCAATCATGAAGCCTATTAATACAATTTTGGGATTGAAAATCCGTGCATCTCTGCGATAGCGTAATAACGATTGATCTGTCCCATAAGCACGGACACCGAAATTTAGAACCTCATAATTCTCGCAACTCTTCTCAATAAGGTACGGCCATGCTTCTTCGTTGCGTACATCGACACATTCAGTAAAGGAATCACCAAAAACCGCAATTCTTGTAATACCTTGAGGAATTTCAAAAGAATATTCTCTTAAAGAACGCATTCCGAAAGAGTTTGACACATACATTCCATCGCTACTCTTGCGATTGCTTCCGATCGTCCAACCCAGGTGCTGGTCGTATACGATATAATACTTGTACTTGGCTGCGAGAGGCGCTCAAAAACTTCCCGCTGAGCGGTCGTTATGACCGCGCCATAAGGGGGAAGCGGATAGCCCATAAAGAGATTACCTTCTTCAATTACTATCAATCCAATCAAGAAATCAAAGACTACAAATACTATCGCAAGATATAGGATATATGTTAGTTTGGGAGATATAACATTTGGAAAGATGGCACAGAAGCCACGCTTTTTTCTTGAATCCAACTTCTTTTCCCTTATTCGACAATGAGAAATATTGCAATGAGCCACTTGAAGAATCAAATAACTTTGTCTTTCGAGAACGTGAGCGTCAGTGCAGCAGATAGGATGGCGCATCATACCCTCCATCACTCGATAAGCGGAAACGTTTTGCTCTCGCTACAAGCAAAAATTAATTGCGCTTCTGCTTTTCAGTTTTCTGAAACTACCTTAACACCTTTAGGTGATGAGGGTGGTGTGGTATCGCCAAGACTATCGGTACACCCCGAACCGGGAGGCCTATCCTCGCCGCTCTCACCTGCTTCGGAAGGTACTGTACTACTGGTAATCTCCTGACCCGGTTCATCACACCAATTCTCTACAGTCTTCATAAAATTGGCGATCGTCAAAGCATAGCTGGCCTGTGAGGACGTTACATTGCGCAACTCAGTCGCTGGCTGCAAACCATTAATAACAGCGTCTCGCATTTCTCCTTCTTGATCTTCGATACTTCCCGGATAAATAAACTGCCAGACCAAGGGTTTATTGTACAGCCAGTAAGCGTTCTTCACATCCTTACTTGCTCCCACATACGCTAAACCAGGTCCTTCAAATAGAATGAAATCGATTTCAGGCCAGCTGCCTAGCACTGTAGAGCCGGTGTTTCCTGCCACCGTGGCGGTCAACCGGTTAGGTTGGTACCTCTTGATTAATCCAGCAATGTGCTGATGCCATTGGTGAGCCTTGCTATCGCTGCTCCCCCCGAAGTCGCCGATCTCATACATGGGGATGTAGTAGACGTTGGGGAAGTCGGCGAGCTCTGTCAAGTACTTCTTAACGAGCTCCTCCTGCCGGAACTGGTTCTTCTTCTGCCAGGACCAGCTCTCGCTGTAGAGCTCAGTGATTTCGTTGCCATAGTTATCTAACGTGTAAAACTCATCCTTACCATTACGGTCATCAGGGATCGGGCCGCCGTTGCGCTTGTTCCAAAGGTGGGTTGCCCAACGGCCTTCGTAGCCTTCTAGCATAGGGGTGCTCCAAAACATAATACCGATAATAATATCACGATCATTGGCCTTGCTGACTGCGTCTTTTAGGTTATTCCAATTTTCTTGATTCCAACCGGAGTTGATGTTCTCATTGTTATATGGCATATTCGGCCGGCCCGTGGCGGTAATGTTGATAATAGTCTTATGGTTGAAGCCATTAGATCTGCCACTACCTTGATCCAGATTGGACGCATCGGTAATTAAGAAAATAGGATTACCTTCATAGGTAAAGTAATGAGGATTATCAGGGTTTATTCGAAGTGCCCCACCGCTATTTGATTGACTCATGACTACCTGGGCGGCAGGACAAAAGATAATACTTAATAAAATAAAAATTTTCATTATAGCTTTCGTGCCCATCTCTTTTTCCTATCTGTTATAAAGTTATCAACTATCTAATTTTATATAAAATATACAAGAATTATGCCAAAGCATACAGCTATTAGCATGATTACGCTGTTGCACTTCCCACATAGTTTTTTTGTATTATAAGCAGACCTCATTAATAATCCAACTATAAAAATAAGGATTATCTGGATTTATCTGGATTAATTCTTAAACATCTCAGGGCCCCATTTGGGCTTTGAGATGGTGTTTAAAAGATACCCCGAAACAGCTAGAATCTCACATTACATTTTTGTACTTTCTCTTACAAAATATGTAAAACCAATTTTTATAGAAATCTGAGGCCACTCCAGAGAGTTTATTGCTACAGGATTGAATGGTGAACTTATCTCTGGGTTTATCGGAATAACTCTAAATGTTCTCTCTTCAACACTCGATGGGGGGTTTAATGATCAAAATTTATAAAATAGCAATTCTCACCAAATTCCAATATATATTGAATAATTTGTTTACAATAATTTTAAGGATTGTATAGAATTTATTGTTAATTATCAAATCATTTGCATACATCTCGCCAGAATACAAAAGCTCCCTGTCACTTACAATCTTGCTTCGTTTAATTACATTATGTTTTTTGACTAACATGGCTATATTTTTAATTACAGATGTATTAGCTTTAACATAAATACCGAATGACTTTTTCCACATCAAAAATGCTGCTAAAAATACTTCATAAAAAAATAGGGCTGGAAGTATCAATAAAATTGTATAAAATGAATAATTATTTATAATAAAAAACCATCTATTTCTTATTTGGTAAAATAGCTTAGAAGAATCACGTTTTTCAGCATCATGATAGGCAACGACCTCAGGAATTGCCAGGCAATCATACCCTGCACTTGTTATTCTAAAAGTAAAATCTCCATCCTCCCAACCAAAAAAGAAGTCCTCATCAAAATAACCTATTTTTTCAACAACTTCATTCTTAATTAATAAGGCACCGGCTCCCAAGTAAATACTCTTAAAATGATTATGGTCTTGTAATTCACTAATTCTGCCAGCATTAATTATCGTTGCACCTATGTAATGAATTTTGGCCCCATTATACTGTATTAAATCTTTATTGGAATTATAAGCAATTAAAGGACCACAGGCCATACAATTTTCATTGTCATTGAGAACGTTGCCTAATTTGGCGAGGCTGTTTTCGTCAAAATAAATATCATTATCCATAATTAAGGTATAATCATAAAACGAATCTTTTAAGGCTTTATTCCTGGCAGGATTAGGTCCTAAATTTTCATCCATTACCTCAACTTCAACTTGGGGATGGTATTTTCTGACAATTTCAACACTTCTATCCGTTGAACAATTATCATACACTTTAATGGCCAGAGTAACATTTTTTTGCTTAACCAGTTTGTCAATAACTTTAGCTAAAGTTCTTTCACCATTATAATTAATAATTCCGACAAAAATATTCATTTTTGAAAACCTTTAATTCGCCACCATAATATGATATTTTACTTATTTCAAAAATCCCTATTTTGGGTCTTTGAACCAATTTAGCATTTCCTGCAAGCCATCTTCTAATTTAACCTGAGGATACCAGTTTAATTGTCTCATGATCTTACTACCATCGTAACACACCTTTTTGAATTTTGCATTCAATCTGTATCTTGTTAATCCAAAATAATTTCCCAGGCGAGGAACTTTACCTAACTTTTCGTTTAAAAATCCAAAAGCAACAAATAAGAAATAAGGAATTGTCAATTTAATACTTTTAACACCTAAAGTCAGGAAGTGCAAGTCTAAGTATTCTTTTTGTCTTATATATTTGGGATCAATAATATTATAGATTTCATCAGCCGAATTCTTACTTTCAAGGAGTCGAACAATGGCCTCAACGGTGTTATCAATATGTGTTAAAGGTAATCTCTTTTCCCCACGTCCAATCTTGAGGAATACTTTTCCGCCAAACAGTGATAAACCAATATGCGGTAAAAACGTTTTACAGCCTATACCATATATTATACCTGGACGAACAATCACGATTGGAAACTTTGAATTTCGGCTAAATTCTTGGACAATTTTCTCACTTAATATTTTTGATTTTGCATAAGGGCCTACCTTCTCTTCATATCTTTCCAATAGTGATGCTTCATTAATCAGGCTATCCTTTTCACCCTGATTCACACCATAAACATCAATAGAACTGATATAAACCAGTTTCTTTATATCACTGGTTAATGCCAATTCTAAAATGTTCTTGGTACCAACTATAGTGCTATCCTTATAGTTTTGCCAAGAACCACTCGTACATGCGCCGGCGTGAACAACTAAATCTATCCCATCCATGATGCATTTTAGAGATTCCTTCTCAGACAAATCCCCTCGAAACAAATCAACCTTTGTAGCATTGAGATTTCTTAAATCACTACCTTCTCGAACCAGAGCCCTAACTCCGTAGTCTTTGCTAATAAGTTTGTCAACTAGGTGTCCACCTAAAAATCCTGATGCGCCAGTAACTAATATTTTCATAGCGGTTTCATTTGAATTAGTTAAATTCCTTCATTACTTCCATATTTTGCTCATTAACTCCACAACGGCCGCTCCTTCTTGACCAGTGACCGGAGGTAAAGTATTTAAATCAATACTCCTGTAAAACTCCCGAATAATATTACCCAGTCCACCTGCATCTTTGATGCGACCAGTGGCGAATTTCACCGCATTATTGATCGTTTGGCTTGAAATTTGAAACGATTGCGATAAATTGTCAATACCTCTTGAAACCTTCTTTGGAACATTATAGAGTTTTTGCTTAACAAAAATCATATTTGAAACATCTACTCTTATTGTCATTTTTGTGCCATAAAGATTTAGAATTATGTTGTCCGGCTTCGCTCGAAGAGACATAGAAATATTAGCGGTAGCCACATCAGAATCAATTAATACTCTTAATTCATCGATCCCAAATTTAGATTTAGGATCAACCTGTTTCTTAATTGAATATACTTTTTTGATGCCTCTTAAGAAATTTAACATTAACGACAGAGGATGAGGTGCAAGATCTCGAAGTAGTCCACCTTTCAAACTACGTAACCAATGCTCTGACAATTTTTCATCAATATTCTCTAACTGTTTTAATCGATTGGTATCAAAAATAAAAAGCGCCTCTAAATGAACAAGATCACCAAACTCAAAGCTATTCACAATTTCGTGTACCTTGCGCACAACTGGCTCAAACAAAAGATTATGACCAACACATAATTTAACTTCACATTTCTCCGCGGCTTCAATCATATCCATTGCCTCCTGTGAAGTGAGTGCCATTGGTTTCTCAACAAATACATGACATCCGTATCTCATAGCCTTGATTGATAATTCCGAATGAGTTGCTGGCGGAGTTAAAATGTGAACTACATCGGGTTTTGTATCTTTCAGGAGTTCATCAATAGAGTTATAAACGTTGGGGATGTTGAATTCCTCAGAAAGAGTTTGGAGCCTCTCTGAATTGGAGTCAACGAGTCCCACGAGGTTGGTGTTTCCTATCTTCTTGATCTCATTCAAGTGGAATCGTGCAATATGTCCACAACCAACAATCCCCACATTTTGCGTACTGCTCGCTAAACGACTTTCTTGCTGACTTTCCTTGAAAGTACTAGAATTTTGTTGCATCGGTTTTTTTTCATAAAGTTGTATCATATTATTTTGCTCCTTTGGTTTCGATAGGCTAAAATCCGGTCTAAAACCGTCAATAATGCCAAAGATGCAAGATTATGTAAGACTTATTCTCTTTTCTTCACGACTTTTGCGGGTGTGCCAACCGCGATTGAAAATGGCGGAATCTCAGAGTTTACCAGCGCGCCGGATCCAATGGCGCTGTCATGTCCTATTTTGACCCCGTCAAGAACTGTGACGCGGGCCCCGAGCCAGCAGTTCTTTTCCAGCAACACACCTTTGTCTTCAAAAATGGGCTGCTCGGAAATAGGTTTGCCGGTCTTCTCGAGACTGTAGTTGCCGCCGCCCACCACGTAACAATAGGCTGCAAGCAGCGCGTATTCTTCCAAAACCACTTTGCTCGAAGAAAATATCTCGCAATTAAAACCGACGTTGGCGTGATCGTGTAATTCGATATCTCCATCTTTACAACTCAGGATCGAATTCCTACCCAGGAAAACATTATTACCAATCGTGATACCGTTATTAGATGACCCTTTTGCATCGAGGAGACAATTATCATCGATGATTACATTATCACCGATTTTAATTTTATGCGGATGCCGGAAAACGACATTGGTGCCGAAGACAACATTCCGCCCGACTGCAGAGAATATTTTTGGGTAGAGC
>SMUX01295383.1_pt1 | contig 10258 bp, 7 predicted proteins | sample 2456431 | NCBI WGS metagenome assembly SMUX01 (sample SAMN11095930, study PRJNA526329) | marine sediment metagenome | biome: Marine sediment; feature: Surficial sediment; material: Deep marine sediment; isolation source: Hadal surficial sediment | place: Pacific Ocean | collected 2014-11 | depth 0-1... | reverse complement strand
ATCACCACGGTGAACCACTACATGGTCAAACCGTTCGACCGACGATGGCGCGACGCTCAGCACGCTCTGGCCGGCCTCTTTTTCACGGCGGCTGAGCCAAAAAAAGCCGCAACATTGGCGCGACGCAACGCCAACACCGCGCCACCCGTGTCGCTCTTCGAAAAGGCCGCCAATGTTGACGAGTTCAACATCATTCACGCCGCCGATCGCATGGGTCGTCTTGGCGCCGACGTCAGACTTCTCATGGTCCTCGCTGATGGCATGACACGCGGCTCGATGGAAGCGCTGAGTAAATCGGTCTCGTCCGTTGAGGCTGCCGGAACCACCGTCATCGGGATAGGCATCGGCGATCACACCGTCGACGACGCCTACCAGCGTCATGAGGTGGTGGAGGAGCCCGACCAGTTGGCCAAGGCGATGGTGGATGGGACGCGTAGCGCATTGCGACGAAGCCTGGCGATGTCTGGCATGGATACCTGGTGGATGCGAGCACCCGAATCTCGAAAAAAGGGGAAATCAATTGCCTGAGACAGTGACCTTCGAGGACCCGAATGCCGAAGGTAGGCCCATCGAACTCGAGAAGTTCGAGATTCCCGACGACTTGGCCGATTCGGACCTTCGCCTTCGCAAGGTGCCAGAGCCCGATCCGCACTACATCGACCTTGGAATGCTCTACCGCTTCGCCCAACTCGAACAGGCTCGTCGGGCCAAGGCTGATGGCCTGGTGCCGCTTCACGTCGCTGTCCGTGGGCACATGGGCACCGGCAAGGACCACGACATCGAGCAGTTCGCTGCGGCGATGGGGCTCCCCTACTTCCGGATCCCGCTCACTGGCGAAGTTCGCGATGTGACGCTCATCGGCTCGACCCATCTACATGGTGACGGCAAGGGTGGGACCGAAAGTCGTTGGCAGGATGGCGACATTACCCGGGCTCTGCGAGGACCGGCGTTGCTCAACCTCTCCGAACTGAATGCGGCCGGCGCCGAGACATTGTTCGCCCTTCATGCGCTTCTCGACCGCTATGCCGCGCTTGATCTCCCCAACGGCGAGACAGTCCGCCTGAGAGACGACGTACGCATCTTCGGCACGATGAACCCCACCGACATCAGGGACTACGCAGGCACCCAGATCCTCAATAAGGCCTTCGCTGACCGGTGGGTCATCTGGGAGAAGAAGTTCCCGGATGAAGACCAGGTCAAGGCAATGTTGGTGCGGCGCTACCCCAAGCTGAAGGACGAATACGTGGCGGCAATCGCTCGGCTCACGGTGGAGATCAACGCCTCCTTTGAGGAATCCGACACCGATGTCCGTGTTGAAACACCGTTGTCGCTCCGCTCTGTCCTTGATCGGATACCGACTGGCCTCCTGGTCTACGCCGCCCGCGAGGACCCACTGCGCAAGGCCTGGGACGAGTTTGTCCTTCCACAGATCGACGCCTACGACCGTGACCACTACGAGACAGTGTGGAATGCGGTCGTGAGAAAGGGGCCGTCGACAAAGCCCTTCTAGACCGTACCCCTGGTAGTGCGCCCCCGTATCCCGGGGACACATCTGCTCTTCCAGGAAACGGGCAGCGGCGCGAATTACCACGACGGACAGGTACGTTACGGACCATGGCCTATGACTTGGGCAATCCCAAACTCGACGAGACTCTTCGACAACTCGTCGCCGACGCGTCAGAAAACAACAACCAGGACCTGATCGGAGAACTGATTACGACTGTCCTGAAGTTGCATCGAGACGGTGCCACCCGCGGTGACTTGAAGCTGATCAACACCACGGTGAAGGAGATCCGCTACTCCAACCTCGTCTTCTCGCGTCACGACGAGCCGAAAGTGACCATCTACGGATCGGCGCGTCTCGGTGAGGGCGACCCCAACTACGAGATAACGGTTGTGTTCGCTCGAATGATGACCGAGCACGGTTGGGGTGTTATCACCGGAGCAGGTCCGGGAATCATGGAGGCAGGCAACCGCGGGGCCGGTGCCGACAACTCCTACGGCGTCAATATCCGTCTCCCGTTCGAATCGGCGGCCAACCGCTATTTGTCCAAATCACGCACAGTCAACTTCAAATACTTCTTCACCCGCAAGCTCGGGTTCGTCAAGGAGTCCCACGCCTTTGTGATCCTTCCCGGCGGATTCGGGACCCTCGACGAGGCATTCGAGCTGCTCACTTTGATCCAAACCGGCAAAAGCGACTTACATCCGATCGTGTTTCTCGAGGCGGAAGATACGGGTTACTGGGGTCCGGTTATCGACTTTGTCAAAGATGTCCAACTCGCCGGAGGTCTGATCTCGGAGTCCGACCTTTCCCTGTTTCTTCATACCAACAGCCCCTCGACGGCCTGCGACCACATTCGCCACTTCTACACCAACTACCACTCCTCGCGGTACGCCTCGGGCAGACTCATCCTGCGGGTCCGTCAGGCGCCTTCCGCCCAGGAGCTGGCTGCCCTGAACGACGAATTCGCCGACATCGTCGTCGAAGGGAGCATCGAGATCACCGAGGCGACGCCGCCCGAGGTCGAGGACGGCGACGCCCTCGATTGTGACCGCATTGCGTTTGTGTTCGACCGGAGGCAATTTGGGCGTCTTCGACAGCTGCTCGATCGACTCAACGAGATAGCCGAACTTCCCGAGACAACCAGCATCCCGACGCCAATGGGCGAGGAGCAAGCCGAAAGACCCTGGTAGACGCGAATCCTGGCTTGGGAGTACAGCGCAGTTCACTATTAGAATCCGAGGGTGCGCGACATACTGTCTGACCTAGTGGCCGAGCAACAGTTTCTCGACCAGTCCCTCCAGCGCATCCCAATCAAGGTTTGGGATCTCAAAACGCCCAACAAACCGTGGACCGTCCGGGACACGATCGCCCACCTCGCCGACTTCGAGGAACTGGGAGCCGATGCCATCAACGGGGGTGAAAGGGTCAAGGAATGGCAGAGCGCTGCAGACCTCGAAGCGTCGAAGAAGAAGGCCATCAAGAAGGGTCGTGGAATGCGCCCGCAAGATGTCATCGAGTGGTGGCGGGGGGGGCGGGCCAAAGTGGTGGAACCGCTGTCTCACATGAGCGGCGACGATCGGATCAGTTGGATTGCCGGCGACATGAGCGCTCGGACGTTCGCGACGTTTCGTCTGATGGAGACATGGATGCACGGTCTCGATATCTACGCCACGCTTGGGATCGAGGTCGAAGACACACCGCGTATCCGCCATATCTGCTGGCTGGGTTGGAAAACGCTTCCTTATGCCTTCAAGGAAGCCGGCGAGGAGTACGAGCCGGTTCGGGTTGAGGTCATCGGCCCCGGTTACTCCAAGTGGATCTATGGGCCCGAGGACACCGACCAATTGATCAAAGGGTCGGCTTCCGACTGGGCAAGGATCGTAGTTCGCCGGGCCAAGCCGAAGGACACTCGTCTCAAGGTGACCGGCGAGCATTCCAAGAGGGCGATGCAGGTAGCCAGGGCCTACCTGTGAGTCCCATCCCCCGCGTGGTGGGGATGGTCCATCTGCTCCCACTTCCGGGGTCCCCCGGCTTCAACGGGTCGATGGATGAGATCATGAAGACGGCCGTTTCCGACGCTTCGGATCTGGCCGAAGCCGGGTTCCCTGCTCTCATGATCGAGAACTTTGGCGATGTTCCTTTCCTCGCCGACGGTGTTCCCGCGGAGACGATCTCTGCGATGACGGTTTCCGTGACTGAAGTGTCAGATGCGACTGGATTGCCGTTTGGCGTCAATGTCCTTCGGAACGACGCTGTTTCCGCCCTGGGGATCGCCGCGGCGACGGGGGCCGCATTCATCAGAGTGAACGTGCTGACGGGCATCATGTACACCGATCAAGGTCCGATCGTGGGCCAGGCGGCAGCGGTACTTCGCAAACGCAGCCAACTTGCGCCCGGTGTGGAGATCTGGGCGGACGTGATGGTCAAACACGCCGCCGCGCCAGCCGAAATCGATGCCAGTCAGGCTGCTGCCGATACCGTGGAACGTGGCCGTGCGGATGCTGTGATCGTCTCCGGTTCGGGCACTGGAGCAGAGCCGGACATGCATGAGGCAACCGTGGTGAGGGCCGCGGTCCCAACTGAGACCCGCGTCGTGATCGGATCGGGAGCAAACGTGGACAATCTCTCCAGGCTCACCGGCACCGCCGACTCGGTGATCGTGGGGTCGTCGATCAAGGTCGATGGCGACGCCCGGAATCGAGTTGACCCGAGGCGGGCATCCCGATTCATCGAAGCCGCACGAGACGACGGCCTGCTGTGAACTCGACCAAGACAAGCCTCATCGACGGCGTGGCCGTGATAACACTCGCCCAGCCCGAAACTCGTAACGCCCTCACCGGCGGCGAGATGCTTGAAGATCTTCTCGACGCCATACATGACGCCGAGACGGACCCTGACACCGGCGTGTTGGTTCTCCAAGCCGAGGGCCCCGCCTTCTCGGCAGGTGGAAACGTCAAGGACATGGCTGCCAAGGATGGTCTGTTCGCCGGCAACCCGGCCGAGATCACTGAGAAGTACCGGGAAACGATTCAGCAGCTCACACGGTTCATGGCCACCACCGACCTCGTCACCATCGCCGCTGTCAACGGACCTGCGATTGGCGCCGGTTTCGACCTGGTTCTGGGCTGTGACCTTCGCATTGGCACTCCACGGGCGCGGTTCGCTCACACGTTCATCGAGATGGGAATCATCCCCGGTGACGGTGGGGCATGGTTGCTCCCACGAGTCGTCGGTTGGCAGCGGGCCACCGAACTCTCACTGACGGCACGATCGATAGACGCCGACGAAGCAGTCAAACTCGGTGTCCTTCTCCGCGTCGTCCCGGAGAACAAGCTGGAGGGCCAGGTCATGAAACTGGCGAGAACCATCGCATCGAAGCCGCGACCCGCGGTGGTCTTGGCCAAGCGTCTGCTCCGCCAGTCAAAGATCATGGACCTCGACCCCTTCCTGGAGTTTTCGGCGGCGCTGCAGGCGGTAGCTCATTCAACGCCTGAGCACGATACGGCTATCAGTCAGTATGTGGAGCGTCTCAAGGATCGCGACTGAATCGGAACCCTGTCTTGTGGAGAAGCTTCAGCATGGCTGCCGCGGGACTGGACGATCGTGCCGAGCGAAGGAGGGCGTCATGGCTTTCGAGAGCACCGAGCGCGCTCTCGAGGATCACCTCCAGAGGTATGACATTCATCGTCACTTCGGGCGCCTGACCGAAGGCGACGAGCCGGGTCCGCACCGTGCCCCCACCCCTTGCAGGGGTGTAGCACACACTTTTGTCGCGTAGGTCTTCGATCACCCGATCGAGATCGTCTCCGGAGTAGATCCAACTGAGTCGGTGCAACGCCGTGTGAAGCGTCTCGTGCTTGGTCAACGACGGGTTGAATGTCGCCTCCCCCTGCTTCACCTCCCCGACAATGACATCGATGGTGTCGTCTTCGAGAAAGAGTGGCACACCCGGGACTTCCAATTCGGACGCCATCACCGAGTCGTGGGCATCGGCCATGAACACCCGGCCCGGGAAGCGCAGGGCCAGAATGTCCACATCGGTAACGGTTTCCCATTCACCTCTTTTGTTCAAGGACTGGATCTGTAGTTCCGACAATGTGAGATAACCGTTGGAACGCAGGAAGACTTCAACCAGGTCTGTTGCCACATCCATATGGCCATTGTGCCTAATTGATGCGGGCGACCCATACACTGACCGCATACCGTGGGCAAAATTAGCGTTCCGTGGTGAGAACATGAGGGAAATACCAACAGACATACTGATCGAGGTCATGGAGGACGTCATCGAGGACCTCCACGGTCACGTTCACAGAGTTTCTGACCTTGCCGTCGACCTCGGCGCCGGAATCGGACTCGGAAATGCCGATCTCGACCGACTGGCACTGGCCGGCATCCTTCACGATGTCGGCAAAATCCACTTCGACCCAAGGATCCTCGGCAAACCCGGCCCTCTGAGCGAGGATGAATTCGAGTTGATAAGACGGCATCCTGAAATGGGATTCGCCATGACCCGAAGTCGTCTGGAGCCCAAGGTCGCAGAGGCAATCCTCTACCACCACGAGCGTTATGACGGTGGTGGCTACCCGTTTGGCCTGGAGGCGGACAACATTCCGATCCTGAGCCGGATAGTTCTCGTCTCCGACGCCTTCGACGCGATGACATCGGTCAGGGCATACCAACCGGCTCTGCCCGTAGACTTTGCCGTGAATGAGATCCGCACCAATGCCGGCACCCAATTCGACCCGACGGTCGTCGACATCTTCCTAGAAATTGCCGCCGTCGACAGACTCCCCCTCGAACTCGTCTCCTAATTCCCGCGTTCCTGATGCATGGGCGTTCGCATTGGAACATTGCGCCGCGTAGAAAGCATTTGCTGACGAACTTCGGTCATTTTCTTGTCTCCATCTCCTGATACCTTTCGGGTGTGGATCCGCTGAAGACTTTCACGCCACCAACGAGGACGTGGTTCGAGGCCTCCTTTGCCAGACCAACCCGGGCGCAGGCCTGGGGATGGCCGGCCATCAGTGATGGCGATCACACGCTGATCCACGCACCCACAGGGTCGGGGAAGACCCTCGCTGCCTTTCTCTGGACCCTGGATCAACTTCTCGCCGAGCCGGTCCCTGAAAGGGCGGAGCGATGCCGGGTCCTCTACATCTCCCCCATGAAGGCCCTTGCTCACGACGTCGACCGCAATCTGAGAGCCCCACTCGCCGGTATCCGGCACGCCGCCGAACGTCTCGGTGGTGATCCGCTCCCCGAGTTGCAGACCTTTTTGCGTACGGGCGACACCCCTCAGGAGGACCGCCGCCGAATGGAGCGGAATCCACCCGACATCCTGATCACCACGCCAGAGTCGCTGTATCTGATGCTGACCTCGGCCGTTCGATCGGTGTTCCGAAGCGTCCGCTGGGTGATCTTGGACGAGATCCATGCCGTCGCTGGGACAAAACGCGGTGTCCACCTCGCCCTCTCCCTGGAGCGACTCGAAGAGATCACGGACGAATCACCACAACGCATCGGCCTATCGGCTACCCAGCGCCCACTGGACACCATCGCTCGATTTCTCGGGGGTGGCACGGTCGAAGACGGGGAATGGAACTCGAGACCGGTCACCATCATCGACGTCCCTCACGATCGTGAGCTCGACCTCGAGATCGTTGTCCCCGTCGAAGACATGAACGAGCCTGGAGAGCCTGATCCTCTCGATCCTGACCACACCCCCACCAGATCGATATGGCCGGCCATCTACCCCCAGCTGCTCAGTCAAATCAGAGACCACAACACCACGATCGTCTTTGCCAACTCGCGTCGTCTCGCCGAGCGAATCTGCTCGGAGTTGAACAACCTTGCCGGGGAAGATCTCGCCCGCGCCCACCACGGGTCGGTAGCCAGGGAACAACGTATCGAAATCGAAGAGGCGCTCAAGCGCGGTGAGCTCAAGGCCGTTGTCGCCACATCGTCACTGGAGCTTGGAATCGATATGGGCGCCGTCGACCTCGTAATCCAAGTGGAAGCACCCACCTCCGTTGCATCGGGCCTTCAGCGGGTTGGAAGATCGGGACATCATGTGGGTGGCGTTTCACGGGCAAAGGTGTTTCCGAAGTACCGGGGAGACTTACTCGTGGCAACCGTTATTGCCGGCGAAATGGCCAAGCAACATGTGGAGCAGACACGCATACCGACCAATCCGATTGACGTCCTTTGCCAGCAGCTGGTCGCACAAGCCGTGTCCGGCGACACGTCAGCCGACGATCTGTACGAGATGACACGGCGAGCATCGCCCTACTCCGAACTGAGTCGTCAGGTCTTCGACGAGACCCTCGACATGCTGTCGGGCCGGTACCCGTCGGATCTCTTCGCCGAGCTGAGACCCCGCATCACCTGGGATCGCGCCACCGGGGAGGTGACAGCTCGACCCGGGGCGAGACAACTGGCGGTGACCAACCCAGGAACTATTCCTGATCGTGGTCTCTACCGAGTGACCCTGCCCGACGGGAGCCGGGTCGGCGAACTCGATGAGGAGATGGTCTATGAGTCTCGAGAGGGCGATACCTTCCTGCTCGGCTCGAGCGCATGGCGGATCACCCGGATAACCCATGACAGGGTCGAGGTGGTTCCTGCGCCAGGCGACTCCGCGGCGAAAATGCCCTTCTGGCATGGTGACATGTTCGGTCGACAACTCGAGACCGGTCGCGCCGTCGGAAGGTTCGTGCGAGAGATGGCGAGCCACAATCACGAGACAGCCGAGACGATCCTCCGCGATGAGTACGGCCTCGATCAGTTTGCTTCGCGCAATCTGATCGCATACATCCAGGAGGAGAAAGACGCCACGGGAGTCCTGCCCACCGATCAGACCATCGTTGTGGAACGCTTCAGGGACGAGATCGGCGATTGGCGTGTAGTGCTCCTCTCTCCCCTCGGAGCCAGGATTCATGCGCCGTGGGGCATGGCCCTCCGTCATCGTTTCAGAAGTCGCTACGGAACCGACGTGGATGTGATCTGGTCCGACGACGGCATCGCATTCCGATTTCCCGATTCTGACGATCCACCTGAGGCGGACGATCTTCTTCTCGACCCCGAAGAAGTCGAGGCGCTCCTGGTTGATCATCTCGCCGACACGGCTCTGTTCGCCGCCCGGTTCCGTGAGGCTGCAGGCCGAGCGTTACTTCTCCCACGTCGCCGGCCCGGTGAACGCACGCCTTTGTGGCTGCAACGACGCAAGTCGGCCGACCTTCTCGGCGTGGCCAAGCAATTCGGATCATTCCCGATCCTCCTCGAGACATACCGAGAGATTCTCCAGGACGACTTCGACCTCCCCTCGCTCCAGGAGGTTCTTGGGGAGATCCGATCGCGAAAAATCCGGGTGGCATCGGTCGACACCCACGGGCCGAGTCCTTTCGCTTCGTCGCTTCTCTTCTCGTTTGTGGCCGCCTACCTGTATGAAGCCGACGCCCCGCTCGCGGAGAGGCGCGCTGCGGCGCTGACACTCGACCGCGACCTGCTTCGAGAGCTCCTCGGCGAGGGCGAGCTACGCGAACTGATCGATCCGGAAGTAGTGGCGGCGGTGGAACTCGAACTCCAGCATCTGACTGAAAACCGAAGAGCCACCAACCCCGACGGACTCCATGACCTCCTCCGTGATCTAGGACCACTTTCAGTCGTCGACATCGAGGTGCGGACTTCGAGCGTCGACGTGCCGACAGCACTTCAAGATCTCATGGCTCAAAGAAGGGTTGTCGAGGTCGTCATCAGTGGAGAGACGAGATGGGCGGCCATCGAGGACGTCGCCCGGATCCGCGACGGTCTCGGGATCCAACCTCCGCCCGGGGTTCCACAGGCGTTTCTCGAGCCAGTCGAAGACCCTCTCGGAGACGTTGTCGGGCGCTATGCCAGAACTCACGGTCCGTTCACGTCAATAGAGGCCTCGGCAGCACTGAGTCTCCCCAACGGCGTTGTCGAGACCGCGCTCAAGAATCTCGAGCATTCGGGTCGAGTCGACAAAGGGGCCTTTCGACCCGGCGGCCAGGGTCGGGAATGGGTTGACAACTCGGTGCTCCGTCGACTCAAGAGACGGTCGCTGGCCGTTTTGCGCAATGAGATCGAACCGGTTGAGCCATCTGCGCTGGCTCGATTTGGCCTGGCCTGGCAAGGAGTCACCTCGGACCCTCCTCGAGGCAGCAACGCCCTTGCAGACGCCGTGCGCAGGCTGACCGGCGCCGTTATCCCGGCCTCAGTTCTCGAACGCGATGCGCTGGCAACGAGAGTGGCCGATGCCGGAAATGGCATCGACGCGCTGATTCTGGCCGGGGACCTCGTTTGGGTGGGCGAGGGTTCGCTTGGCTCCCGGGATGGGCGAGTCGCTCTCTATCCCCGCGACACCCTCGCCTTGCTCTGGCGAGGCCCAGATCAGGACGCCGAACTGAACACCAAGGCATCGGAGATCCTGGACCTGCTCCAGCAGGACGGTGCCAGTTTCTTCCGGGATGTTTACGAGAGGACGGGCGGCGGAGATCTCGAAGAGACGCTCGGAGCCCTCTGGGATTTGGTATGGGCGGGTCATCTGACGAACGACACATTCGAGCCCATTCGTGCATTTGTCGCTAAACGCCGTAGCCCCAGCTCGGGTCGACGCTCGCTCTCCAGTCGATTCCCGGCACACGCTGCCGGACGATGGTCGCTCACCAGCGGACTGGTCCAATCCACTCCTTCAGAGACCGAGCGTCATGCAGCATGGGCGGAGTTGCTCCT
>SMUX01208738.1_pt1 | contig 10258 bp, 6 predicted proteins | sample 2456431 | NCBI WGS metagenome assembly SMUX01 (sample SAMN11095930, study PRJNA526329) | marine sediment metagenome | biome: Marine sediment; feature: Surficial sediment; material: Deep marine sediment; isolation source: Hadal surficial sediment | place: Pacific Ocean | collected 2014-11 | depth 0-1... | reverse complement strand
CGACTGGCACAAACTGGCCGCGCAGGGCATCGAGCGTGGCGGCGGCGATGCGTGGATCCGTCTGGGCAGCCTCAAAGGCCACATCGACGGCATCATGGGCACCATCTCCGCACGCTTCTTCCAGCCCTACGACCACGACCCCGACAACCAGGGCCGCTGGCGCCGCCTCATGGTCGATGAAAACGGCGACTTCGTCGAAGGCCAGTTCCTCGACTACCTGCTCAATGCCGACAGCGCCGGCCTCCAAATCACCGTGCACGCCATCGGCGACGAGGCCAACCACTTGCTGATGAATTACCTGGAGGCCCTCAACCAACAAAACGGCGAGCGCGACCGGCGCTTCCGCCTGGTCCACGCCCAGGTCATCGCACCGGACGACTTCGAACGCCTGGCGCCGCTGGGCATCATCGCCGAGGTGCAACCCTACCACCTCAGCGACGACATGCGGTGGATGGAAGAACGCATCGGCCATGAGCGCTGCAAGGGCGCCTACGCCTTCAAACGCATCCAGGACAGCGGCGCGATGCTGGCTTTCGGCTCGGACTGGCCCGGCACTTCGGCCGCCGAATACCCCATCAACCCGATGCTGGGCCTCTACGCCGCCGTCACCCGGCAGACGATGTCGGGGCAACCGGAGGCGGGGTGGTTTCCCGACGAACGCATCTCGATAGAAGACGCCATCAAAGCCTACACCTACAACGCGGCCTACGCCAGTTTCGAGGAGGCCATCAAAGGCTCGATTGCCGTCGGTAAGCTGGCCGACCTGGCGGTGCTCTCGCAGAATCTACGCGAGATCGATCCATCGGCCATCCTCGACACCGAGGTGCTCTACACGATCGTTGACGGGCGGGTGGTGTATCGGAAAGAGTGAGAGGCTGTTAGGATTTGTGGGGCTATGCACGCGGTCATTGCTGGCGTCAGTCGGGCTCTGCCCTCGTGTCGTCCCATGGTGCTCGCCTTCCCCTCTAAATCCCTGCGCAGGCAGGGATCCTTACAGCCTCTGTGACGGCGTCCTGCTCGCCTCTGACGCGTGCCTACCGGCGGCTATTCCTCCGACTGCGCCAACGTTGGTTCTTCGGCGAGCATGTACCCCCGGCCACGAACATTTACCAGCACCTCGATATAGCCCGCCTCCTTTAACTTAGTCCGGAGGCGCTGAATGGTCATGACGACCCCTCGGTCGCTGTCGAGCCATTGACCCGCAGCCTCCCGCAGCTCCTGTTCCGACACAGGCCGAGGTCGGTGCTGATCCAGCTTGTGTACGATGCACCACTCGGCTTTCATCAACGAGAACTCTGCCGATTGGCGTCCGAGAAACTTCAGCGTGCCGCGCCGGTCGGGCTCCTGCGGGTCCGGGATCACCAGAATGTTCTCAAGCACCTCGATGTCCTCAAGGATCATCTGCCGGATCAAGTTCCCAGCGATCGTATAGGTTTTCAGGTTCCCGGCCACGGGCTTGGCCAACGCAACGCGCCGTAGAATCACGCGTGCCAGGGCATTATCAATCCGTTCCTGCCGTCGGCGCGCCATCGTTTTCAAGGCTGCCAGGGCCCTCTGATAAGCCCGTACTCCTTCCTGTTCGGCTGAATGGCGTAAGTGCCGATATGCTTTTCGTATAGGGTCGAAGTGTTTTTCCAAAAGCATGACCTCAAGGTGGGCCTCGACGGACGCCACGTCCTTTCTCTTCTCTTCATCGAGCAGGTGCAACTCTTTCTCGGCGCCATAGACCAACGCCGGATGCCCTCCCGTCAGGCGCTCGAGAAGCAAGACCATTTCCTGGGATTCTTTCTTGGAAAAGAGTTGCTTCCAGTCCCACCCCGACGCATAGGGATCGAGGACGTGCACTTCAAAATAGCGGAGTGCACCGGATATCACCATCAGCGCCTCGCGCAACTCGGAAACCTCGAGGCTTCGATACAATTCCAGGATCTCATCCCGTGCGAGCGTTCCCATCACGTACGCCAAATCACCCGTTGGATTCAGGACGGTCTTTCCAAAATGATCGAAAATCTGAGCAAGTTTAATAATGATAGTCTCGCGTTCCGTCTGTCCTTCCACGCTATCGTTCCCTTTGTAAAAGGAAATGACGCTCTTTATGAGAAGATCGACGTCGTCAAAAAGGAGCATGACCTTCTTTTTCGAATCGGAACCCTGAGATGAAAAGAGGCGATCATGCAACGCATAGATATCCTCGAAGGGGTTGTTATGCGAACCGGGGCCGGCTCCCCAGAAAAAAACAGACCGCTTCCCTTCGATGAGAAAAGAGTCATATTCCTCTTCATCTTTATCCAGACACGCCCGCAGTTGGTGAAGCACCCTGGTTTTTCCGAGCCCGCCAACGCCCTGGATATAATAACTCTTCCGGTCCCCAGATATAATGCGGGCGACATAGTTGACAAAGTGTTCCGGGTGTTCCGCTGCCATGGGTCTTCCTTGCTCAGGCTACCGGGATCTCATGGTCATGGATATCTAAGACCGGCATTCCTTCTTGTACGAACTCGGCCAAGAGCGGACAAGCGATCTTATAGCGCCCCTCTTTGGTCCATCGAATTCCCCCAATGGATTCCATCAGACGCAGCGTCTGTTCAAAAACCTGAGATCGATCGATGCCGTTGGCCATGGGATGGCCGTTGAGCAGATGGGACATCCGTGCCCAGAGTTCCTCCACGGTTAATCCCGTGCCCAGTATGTCGTCGGACAGGATCTTCAACACCCAATCATTGCACCGTTCCTGAAACAGCTTATACGCCAAGGCCTTCTCTGCATCTTTGAACTGCAAATTATCCGGGACCCGCACTTGCAGTTGTACGATGTTTTTGAAGCCCTCCTTTCGGTAGATCAAATCGGCCGCCACGTCCTCGATATCTTGAATGCGGAACAACGCTCCCGAAACATGCTCCTGCCGGTCTTCGGCCTGAAGCCGTTGGTCCTTATGGAAAAGATCCCACAGTCCTTTCCCGAACAGGTTGATCCAGTAAGGATACCCGCTCGTCAGATAATGCACCCTATCGGCCAGGCCATCTTCCAGCTCAATGAGAAAGCGTTCCCCCAATTTCCTGGCCTGGAGCAAGTCTTTAGTATCTTCTTTTGCTAGCAGTGTAACAATGAGCGGTTCGGCTTTCTCGAAGATACGCAGTTGATCTCGGGGCAGCACGTTTTCCTCGCCGGAGGGCCCCGCCAGGATCAGCAGCCGCTTCGGCGTTTGTAAGAAGGCGGAAACAAAATGCTCGAACTGCCGGACCTCCGTCGCATCCGGAGCCACAGCGCCGTCTTGTGAGGCCGGCGGCGCCTGCCGATCCTTGGCCAGACAACCATAGAGCAATCCGGGCGCCTCGTCTAAAATTATCACCGGTTTTAACCCAACGGCCTGCACCTGATCAAACAAAACGAGCAGATCGTCGGCGAGGTTGGGCAGGGCTCGGCGTTCTCTTTTTTGCTGAAGCTCCTGTTTTACCTTCGCCACGAGTACGCGTTGGACTTCCGCCCAGCATTGAAAGGGCAACGGTTCGTGATAAACAGCCAGGCAATCCGGTTGCAAACGAAGCAAGTCTTCTTGAAACTGGTAGAGCAGGGTCGTTTTCCCCACGCGTTGCGATCCCCCCAGCCGCACCTTCAACCCTCTCCTCGTGGTGTCCATGGCGTCTTCGTACAACTCGTGCAACCGCCGTATCTCTCTGGCGCGTCCATAGCGCTTCGAGGAGTCCTCCACGGGCGGGCCACACGTAAAGGGAGACGAGACTTCGTAATGATGAGCTTCTTCCCGGTACCGGGGCGGCAACACATACTCGATCTGGTGGATCGGGTCCTCGGGCAGGTGAACTTTACGTACGCCCTCGACCTTTTTCAGATGAGCCTGGATCTCCTCCAGGCGCTCTTTGGTCTGGTAGTCGAGACCCACACGGATCACCTTGTACCGCAGGTTGATCCGCCGCGCGGTCACGCTGGCAATGTCCACGTTGCGTTCCGTAAAAACGTGGATGACATCGCGTGTGATACCCTTCCGATTATCTACACTTAATACCAAATATTGCATCTCGGGCCGTCGTCCCCGCCAGCCCACCTGTTCTGCCTTTTCAGCAGGGACACAATCGGCTCCCTGTACATGCAATCGCACGAAGACCTGCTCATCGGAATGGGTCTCGGCCACACCCACCATCGAGTGCTTCCAGGTCGGTTTACACTGAGGGCATATTAAAAACAGGGAGAGGTGCTTGAACGCCTGCGGTGCAACCAAATCCGCCGGGCTGACCGTCTCAAGGTTACGAACGTGGTTGCGAACCTTTTTCAGAAAATCGGTGCGCTCGGCTTCGGTGGTCCGTGTCGGTATATCTTTCAGACGATTAATCGAGTGCAGATAGGCGGTGCCGAGTTCCACGAGCCACCAGTCTCCTTGGATCTGGATTCCTTTCCTTTTGCCCTGCTCCTGCTGCGCTACTTCTCGCGCATAAGCGTCCAAGGCGCGTTCGTCGAAGTAGAAAGCTTTGACATCTTTCATCAGAAAGTTTCGGATGGCTCGTCTTCCGTCTTCCTTGATACGCGAGGCATACGCCCTTCGCAAGGTGTCGATAATCTCTTTCTGTTGCTTCTCATCGAAAAGACGAGCCCACCCGGATGGCAATTCCTGAGCCGTCGCGCTTCGATACAGCGCCACCCGGGACCCGGCGTATAAAGGATCGAACAGATCGACCTCGGTGAGGTCTATGTTAACACGCTCAATGTAGGCGATATCTTTCAGCGCATTCCGATAGATAAAGTGCAAGACCGTATCGCCGAGTTGGAAGGTATAGCCTGTGCCGGCTACGTCAAAAACCCGGGGCACTTCGTTTGCGGCCTCTTTACTTTCAGCCCGTTCCACAAAGGCCTGGTAGGTCTTCAGCGAGAGCGGCTGGTTGTACCCTTCGATGGAGCCATTCTTGCGCAGCCGCACCTGTACCGGCTGATCGATCTGGTCGCTGGCCGGGCCTACATCGCTAAAGTTGATCAGGGTATGCAAGGCCCGATACCCCGAACGGGTACCGCGTCCGACATAATCTCGCACAGCATCGGGCCGGTAATGCACCTGGTCGTGATCGTGCAGCACGCCCAGGCAGCGATAGCAGTCAGCAAAGTCGCTGCAAAAAACGTTCACATACCCAAAGAGGTGCAGTTTCCGTTCCCACATATGGCGCCGCTCATCGAGCCCCTGGTCCTTCAAATCTTGGTAGTGCTCTTGAATGTGTTGATGAGCTTCTTATGGAAGTCATTCCCGCGAAGGCGGGAACCCATCCAAGTCTCCGGGGATGCCGGCATTCCTTGAAAATTGGATGGGTCCCTGCCTTCGCAGGGATGACTTGTTAAAGAAGCAAACGCTCCATCAACACATCGAAAAGCACTACCGAGAAAAGAAACCAATGACTAATGGTTATGTGCAGTATGAAAGTGACCACCGCTTCGGTGGTCGCTCCTGTTTGAGGTTGTACATTGTGCAGCGTCGCCACCACAACACCATGAGGCTGACCATGCACAAAAAAACGCCATCGAACTACGCCGTCAGGTTCAGCGACTATACTTCGACCAAGGATGGTCAAAGAACCAGATTATGCGTTGGCTCAACGTCAGCAAGGGCTTTGTCGTGAACTGGACGAAGCACCCCCAACAGGATCCCGAAGAGGATCGACGCGGATGGCCTGCGGGCAAACACCGTCGTTATGACCGCAGCATTGTCAATCGAGTCCGTCAGATACACGCCGAGTTGCTTGCCGACGAGCGTGAGTTCTTCACCGGCGCGAGGGCCATTGCGCTAGCTTGGCAGCGACGCTACCGCGACGAGGCCATCCCATCGTTACGCCACATTGGCTCGATCATGGCCGCCGAGGGGCTCACCGCGCCCCGGCGGGGCCGCCGCAAAGGAGCCGCCCGCTACCTGTGTTATCCCGAGACGACCCTCTACGAGACGATATCGAGCCGCCTGCTCGAAGCCGACTTCATCGGACACAAGTACCTGCGCGGTCGCTCAGAGCCGGTGAACTTCCTGGGCTTGAGCTTCAAAAAAACGCCTCGCTTGCGCTGGTATTGCCGTATTGAGGGACAGACAACCCAGGCGCTGTTGCGCGAATGCGGTCGCTTCTTTGCGCAGTTCGAGAAGCCAGATGCCATCAAAGTCGACAACGCGATGGCGATGGCCGGTAGCGGGCGCGGCAAACGGTTGCTCTCGAAGTTTATGCATGCGATGTTCTCGCAGCAGGTCATCCCGATTTTTGCAGTACCGCACAAGCCGTTCTCGCAAGGCTCGATTGAAGGCAATAACTCCGTCTTCTCGCGTGCCTTCTGGAACCGCCACGAGTTCGGTTCGCTTGAAGAGATCGATGAACGCTTGGTGTGGTTCAACGATTCGTCGCTACGCTACTGTCAGTACGAGGTGCCGCAGCGAAGGCGTCGTGGTCAACGCTCTTGGCTGCCGCGGGTGTACTTCGTGCGACAAGTGCGCGAGGATGCTGCGCAAACACAGGGGACCATCACGGTCGCCAACGTGGCGATCAATCTTGATCCTGCTCTGATCAATCTTGATCCTGCTCTGATCAACTACTTCGTCCTGGCCGAGTGGCAGCCAAGCGTCGGCGAGTTGATCATCTGGTTTGAGAAAGAACAGCAGGCTGAGCAGATTGCCGTGTTCCCGTTCCCGCTGAACAAGAACTGTCGCTATCGACTCTAACTCAACCGGTCACTTTCATACTGCAGTCAACCATTAACCATTGATTATTAGAATCTGCGTCCATCTGCGGTTGCAGCTACTCTTCCGCCCGTCGTGTTGTCTCATACTCCGCCTCGAGTTCGAGCGCTGCCTGAATCAAATCGTCCCGGATCGAGGCGAGATGGTCGTGTTGGGCGATGTATTGTTCCATGGCTACGTGCAGGCTCGCCTCGCGGGTGAGCACCGTGCGCCGCTGCCGCTCCACCGGATCGACCGTCCGCTCGATAGAGGCAATGACGAACGCCGCCTTGAGCGCCTCCCGGATGCGATGCGCGTCGATCTGCCCCACCTGCGCCTCTTCGATGTGATACCGCACACGCACGATGGCCTCGGCGACGTCTTCCCGCGCGATGGCCTGCACGAGCGCCTCCGTCGGATCGACAGCCTCGCGGGCATCGACCTGAAGGCTGAGGAACCGGCGCGCCGGCGTATCCACAAATTCATACGAAGTCTCTTTCTCGCCGTCTTTTGCCTCGATGCTCAGGAGCACGAAGCCTTTGCGCTCGTCGCATTCTTTAAACGAGATTCGCTCGATGCTGCTGCAATAGACCACCGGCGGAGCTTCGGGGTCGGTGCGGCGGTCCTGGAATTTGTGGATGTGGCCGAGCGCCACGTAATCGATGGGCGGCACCGAGAGTTGACCCGGCGTAAACTTCGGCTCGTGGGCGATGAGGCTGGTCCGCTCCGACCCCGCGTATTCGCTGCCCTGCACGCTGAAATGGCCCGCCAGCACCGTCGGCAGAGCCGGGTCGAAATCCTTGGCGGCAGCGGCGATGAACTCTACGTAGATCTGTTCGATGATCTCGCGGATCTCCAGGGGCGATTTTTTACGATACTCGCCCTTCGACAGCAGCATGCTGCGGATGGGCCAGGGCATCGCCAAGAGTTGGAAGGGGCCGCTTCTGGTCTGGATGACGGCGGTGTCGGGCTTGCGAAAGACGTAGACTTCGCCGCTGATGTAGCCGAAGATGTCGAGGGCCGAAGCTTTGCCGAACGAGACCGGGTGGTCGTGGTTGCCCGTGATCATGACGATGGGGATGCCCGCCTCGGCGATCGGCTTGAGGCATTCGGCGAAGACCTTCTGCTGCGTCGGCGTTGGGTCGGCGGTGCGGTAGGCGTCGCCGCAGAAGAGGAACAGATCGATCTCCTCGTCGAGCCCGCGCCGGACCATGAACTCGAAGCAGCGCTTGAAATCGAGCAGGCGGGTGTTGAGGCCGGTCTCCGAGTCGATGCGCCCGTAGGTGTTGCTCCCGAGGTGAATGTCGGCCGTGTGTAGAATCTTCATTGCAACCGCAGATGAACGCAGATGGATACGGATTGGCGCAGATCGTTGTAGGTAGACGCAAAGGTCCGCCTGGCAGCACTGCATGGCAACCACAGATGAACGCAGATGGATGCAGATTGGCGCAGGTCGTTGTAGGTAGACGCAAAGGTCCGCCTGGCAGCACGGAGAGGAACGAGCAAGGAGGCTGCAATCATTGCTAATAGAAGGAATCCGTGTTCATCAGCGGTTGCAGCGTTCATCAGCGGTTGCACTATCCCCACCCCTCCGCGTTCATCCATGGTTGCAGCGTTCATCAGCGGTTGCATTATCCCTACCCCTCCGCTTCCATCTCTTCTTATCTGCGTTCATCAGCAGTTGCAGCGTTCATCAGCGGTTGCATCCCCCCATCTGCGTCCATCTGCGGTTGCAATTACCATCCGACGCGCCCCCGCTGCTTTTCCTCTTCGCGCAGGCGTTCGCGTTCGAGTTCGTCGAAGGACGACCAGGGTTCGTAGAATTCGGGCATGGGGAACTCTTCGCGCTTGTTAAGGGCGACCTCATCAGAGGCATTGGCCCGCTGGATGAAGTCGCCGACGACAAACAGCGCGTTGTGGGCGCCCTGGCCCCAGAAGCTCGAGCGGAACGTCACGCGGCGGTCGTTGAAGCCGACCCAGGCGCCGGTCACCAGTTCGGGATGCATCAGCATGAACCAGCCGTCGGCGCCTTCTTGCGTCGTGCCCGTCTTGCCGGCGATGTCGTAGCCATGGAGGCCGAACTGGTTGCGGATGCGGATGCCCGTGCCGTAGGACTGGCTGACTACGCCGCGCATCATGTCGATGACGATGGCCGTCGTTTCTTCGTCGATGGCTTCCTTCGGCGCAGGCAGGGTCTCGTAGAGCACATTGCCGTTCTTGTCCTCGATCCGCGTGACCACGATGGGGTCGTTGCGGATACCGCCGTTGGCCAGCGTGCTGTAGCCTGTGGCCATCTCCAGGAGCGTCACATCGCTGGTGCCGAGGGCCAGCGACGGCACCTCGTCCAGGTCGCTCTCGATACCCATGCGCCGGGCGTAGAAGGCCGCCGTACTGGGCTTGATCTCGATGATGAGCTGGCCCGTGATCGTGTTCAGCGACCGCGTCAGGCCCTCCCGCAGCGTCATCATCCGCCCGGTGGGCGCCGCACCCGAGTTGCCGGGGCGCCACCGCTGCTTCGTGACCGGATCGACGTAGGTGAAGAAGCTGTCGGGGAGTTCGTACTCAGGCGAGTAGCCGATGTGGATGGCGGCGGTGTAGACGAAGGGCTTGAAGGTCGAGCCCGGCTGCCGCTTGGCAATGGCGACGTGGTCGTACCAGTCGTCTTTCAGATTCCGTCCGCCGACCCAGGCCTTGACGTAGCCGGTGCGCGGATCGATAGCCACCAGGCTGGCTTCGAGCCGTGTCTTTTCGACCTTGAGCGAGTCGGTGAAGGCTTCATGGCGGCGAAGTTGCGCCACGGCAGAGTCGGGCGCGATACCCTCAAGGCGCAGCTTCCGATAGTGCTCGCTCTCCTGAATGAATCGATCGAAAAGGTCCTTCTTGGCTTCCCAGAAATAGGCGAAGGCGTCGCAGTCGGCCTCCTGGTAGGCTTTCAGGTTTTCGCCCCATTGATAGCGGGGGTTCGACCGCGCGCTCCATTCACAATCGACGACGGCCTGTAAGCCCCCCGCCTGCTCGGCGACGGCGGCCTGGGCAAAGGTCTGCAGGCGCGAATCCAACGTAGTGTAGACCACCAGGCCCTCGGCGTAGATGTCGCGCCCGGCCTTTTCGCCCCAGGCCGTGAGCCAGTTGCGGACATACTCGGCGAAGTAGGGCGCAAAGCTGTCGGTCACGTCCGCCGAACGGAAGTTCGTCACGGTCAGCGAGTCTTTGTGCGCGGCGTAGTAGGCTTCATCGAGCAAGCCCTGCTTGATCATCTGGCGCATGACCACGTTGCGCCGCTGGCGCGACCGCTCCGGGTTGCGCACGGGGTCATAGCGCGTGTTGGCCTTGAGCATCCCGACGAGCGCGGCGCTCTCGATCACCTCGAGTTCGGCAGCCGACTTGCGGAAATAGGTCCGCGAAGCGGCCTCGATGCCGTAGGCGTTGTAGCGGAACGGCACCGTGTTGAGGTACATCTCGATGATCTCTTGCTTGGTATAGCGCCGCTCGAGCTGCACGGCCGTGACCATCTCTTTGAGCTTGCGTGTGACCGTCGCCTCGAAGCCGATCTGTTCGTTGTAGAGGTTG
>SMUX01180192.1_pt1 | contig 10258 bp, 10 predicted proteins | sample 2456431 | NCBI WGS metagenome assembly SMUX01 (sample SAMN11095930, study PRJNA526329) | marine sediment metagenome | biome: Marine sediment; feature: Surficial sediment; material: Deep marine sediment; isolation source: Hadal surficial sediment | place: Pacific Ocean | collected 2014-11 | depth... | reverse complement strand
CGGAGCGGGCGGACGATCTCGTCCGGCGAGGGGTCGCGGTGATCATGGCCGGGTCACCACCCGCGGCACTCGCCGCCAAGCGCGCGACCCAAACCATTCCGATCGTGTTCACATCAGGCGCGGACCCCGTGAAAATCGGCCTCGTCTCGAGCTACAATCGGCCGGGTGGAAACGCCACGGGATTCCATGTCCAGTACAGCCAGCTAGTGGGAAAGCGATTGGCGCTACTGCATGAGGCAGTTCCACAAACCGCGCGCATCGCCGTGGTGGTTAACCCGGCCAATCCGTCGGAAGCGGAGCCGACGGTGCGAAACGCAACCGAGGCCGCTCGCGCACTGGGTCTCGATATCAAAGTATTCAACGCCGGAACCGTCGGCGAGATCGACGCGGCGTTCGCGGCTCTCGCGCTCTGGCGCGCTGGCGCCGTATTGGTAGGTCCCGACCCGTTCCTCGGCGGCCGGAACGCGCAGATCGTGACCCTGGCAGCGCGTCATATGCTTCCAACCTCAGTCAATAGGGGCGACTTCGTCGAGGCAGGCGGCCTGATGACCTACGGATCCGACATCTCGGACATGTATCGCCGGGCAGGCCTCTATGTTGGCCGCATCCTCAAGGGCGAGAAGCCCGCCGATCTGCCGGTCCAGCAACCGACCAAGTTTGAGCTGGTGGTGAACCTCAAGACGGCCAAGGCGATGGGTATCACGATTCCGCCTGAATTGCTCTTTCGAGCGGACAAGGTGATTAAATGAGTAAGGGACTACATCGCCAGTTCATTGCTGCCAAGACGCAATTCAATAGCTCTTTAATTGAGTCCTGGCCGACTTACGTGGCAAAAAGCCAGCCTGGCGGGGGCTGAGAGCTTGAATCTCTCGGCCCCATTTTTTCGCCTATTCGGTCTTTACCGGCTCGTTAATGTGGTAGCAGCACTGTAGCAGACCCTGAAAAGCCCTTGGTGCATATGGGCCTTAAAAGGGTTACAGGATAAGCTATCTTGAAACCGTGTAATGGCGCTGCTACTACTTCTGCTACCATAATGAGCCAAACTCACCGAAACGAAGGTAAAGGAGTAAAAGAGAAGGAGAGATAAGTACGCGATTCATTTAATCTTCGTTCTTCTCCGTTTTGGTAGGATTCTCATTTTCTAGATTGCCTATCTTGGATCTTCGTAACATTCTTGCTACTGATCGGTAGCAATAATGCTACATCTACCCACTTTCTCTAACGCCCGGTTAAATTCATTCCTCCAATTTTTTCCCACAACTTCAGCTTCTTACGTTAGATCGAATCCCTCAGCCGACATTGGCACAATGATTGCCCTAACAATTGAGCAAGGTCCAATGAAGGAGGAAAAGATCATGGCTGATAAGATTTTGACTCCCCTAAAAAGGTATGACCGAATTGAGGAGATCATCCCTTACCTCAAGGAGATTACCAAACCAATGAAACTCGCTTTTCTTTTCCCCTCTACCTACAAAGTTGTTCCTGCCCAAGAGGAATTAGGCAACAGGGTGGAGATAGACGTGGAATTTTATGCAGGTACTTTGAGAAAGGCGCTGAGGAGTTACTCACCTGACGGAGACGGCCATTTGAACGTAATAAGAGCGGCCCATGCCCATCCCACCCCAAGGCTTTCGCAATTGCTAATTGTAGTCCTGATACTAGGGATGTTGGGACTCAGCGCCGTCCCTACAGGAGCTGAAGAACGCCCCACTCCCGATCATCAAACTACGATTTTTGACCCATCGGTGACGAACCCCCGATAGCGTCAAGGGCGAAATTAAGCACCTTGCCTTGAGTCCATGACAATTTTGTAGGACCGACGCAGCCATTGCTTCAGGAATAGGCTGAGTGCTGAAAGAAACAGGGAGTAAGAAAAATAAGGTTGGGGACTTTCGTATGAGGATTGAGGGGATTGAGAAGAAGCTCGTCAAACATCAAACCTGGACTTGCCCCAATTTTCTGTTCAAAGAAGCATCCGTTTTTTCGTCGACCTTCACAATGTTCAAACCTCCTTGATCCCCATTAAATTTTGCACTATAAGGCGAGTATGGTAAGCCATCAACGGTTCCATTCCGAATTACAGAAAAGGCCTGCTGATGGTCTTAGTGGCGAATGGAAGATGTCCTATCAGGTCTTCAGAGCACTCCTCACTCGACCTGCCGCGGCTTTCTTGAAAGGCGGACGTAGCCGGGCGGCACGCTAACTGGTGGGCTCGGGAACCGGAAGGTGTTTTTGTGGCCCCGGGGATATGCCCATGTCCGCGTGTATGACCCTACAGAGGACGCCGAGGCGATTTTGACTGCTGCCACTCGCCTAGATGTGCAGGACGAAATAGGCTCACTTAACTTTGTGAATCGCAACGGACTCCTGGGTCTAGGGGAACCCGACAACGATGTACAGCTTAATGAATCTGTTAGGCAAGCTGGTCCACCGCTGAGGTCAATGACCTTTCGTCGCTCGTCTGTTGGTAGCCGAAGGAGACATAAAAGCTGGACAAGCGCATCTTCGGCTTTTTCCTTATTGCGTTATACGCGCCCTTTCCCCATCTGCCCGGATGGCAGGTATAGGAGATCTGATTAGCCCATGCAAGCAATTTTCGATATCGTTATTGTCGGCTCCGGTCCTGGTGGAATGAGCGCCGCTCTAAACGCGCATATGAATAACCTGAACTATATCCTCCTTGAGAAGACCGATCATTTATCGGACACCATATTCTGTTACCACAAGAAAAAGTTTACGATGGTCGAGCCTGCCATTATCCCCTTGAGGGGTGCGCTTTGGATCGAGTCAGCCGTGCGCGAAGAAATTCTCAGCAAATGGGATGAAGTAGCCGCAATGCAAAATCTCAACATTAGGTTGAATACCCCGGTCACCGAGATCGTGAAAGAGAGTGGATCGTTTCACGTAAAGACAGACGCCGAGGTATTCAACACGGAGCATGTAATCATAGCTATCGGAACACAGGGTGCCCCCCGCAAGCTAGGGGTCCCTGGAGAGGACTTACCTCATGTTCTTTCCAGGTTGAATGACCCGGACATGTATTCCGATCAGGATATTGTGGTAATTGGGGGGGGGGACGCAGCTATCGAGATCGCCGTCGCCCTTGCAAACCAAAATCGAGTTACGATGGCTGTGAGGACAGGAGAATTTATTCGCGTGAAGACAAGCCTGGAACGCCAGGCCCTGGACAGGGCCAAAAAGGGGCAGATGACCATTTATTTCAAGTCCAACGTGGAGAGGATCGACCAGGAGTCGGTGACACTAAAACTTCCCGCATCAACCGTCAAGGTTGGAGCCCAAGTCGTCATAGTTAAGATTGGCACCCTTTCCCCGCGAAGTTTCCTCGAAAAATGCGGTGTTCGTTATCCATCAACTGAACTAGCTGCTCCCCCCCCGGTCAACGCCTTTTATGAGACGAATGTCCCCCTCTTCCTTATTGGGGCTGTTGGTGGCCGCAAGGGCTTGATAAAGCATGCAATTAACGAGGGCTACGAGGTGATCGAGCACATCTGTGGGAGAGAAGTGGAACCCGCCGATGAGGAAATATTGAAAGAGAAGCTGAAGGACTTCCCAGCGGGAACGGTTTCGGAGCGCATCAAGAAAATTCTTCCTTCGGTACCCGTTCTTGCAGGCGCGGCCGAGGAGGAGATCCGAGAAATCCTTCTCTTTTCCCAATTTCAACGGTTCTCTCCAGGCGAGATCATCTTCCGCCAGCACGATTTCTCGGACAGCTTCTATATGATCCTGGAGGGGACGGTAGAGATTTTGGTGAAAACGGACGATGGTGTGGAGAAGGTGGTGGCGACTGGAAAGCCGGGTGAGTTCTTTGGAGAAATGAGCCTCATCTCTGGTCGCAGGCGCTCCGCAACTATAAGGGGAGGGAGCCAGGGGTCGCTTTGGGAGGTCAGCCGGAAGGCAATGCTCAAGTTTCTTCACACCACACCCTCCGCCCAGGATTTCATCAACAAGACCTTTGTCATCCGCTCGTTCCAGAGCTACCTCTTCCCCAACTTGGACCATGAAATCCTGTCCCAGCTGGCTGATAAGGCGACGGTTCGCACGGTTGAAAAAGGCGCCATAATCATCAAGGAGGGAGAGCCAGGTGACGCCTTTTACTTTCTCCGTTCCGGTAAGGTCAAGGTTAGCAAGATGATGGACGGGCGGGAAATTGTTCTTTCCTACCTCTCAGCGGGCCAGTACTTCGGTGAGATAGCCCTCTTGATGGACAAACCCAGGTCAGCCACAGTGGCCGCCATTGACAGGGTGGAAGTGGTCCAACTCTCGAAGGATTACTTTCTAGCTTTCTTGGGTTACCATCCTGAACTGAAAAAGCAGATCGAAGATGAGGCCATGCGTCGTGAACTGAGAACCGTTGAGGTGGAAATGCGGCCCGAGATCGCTGATTTGGGACGGTTTATGGTCAATGAGGAGGTAGTGGTGTCGGAGAACGTTCTCCTGATCGACGAGAACAAGTGCATTCACTGTGACAACTGCGTCAAGGCGTGCATAGAGGTCCACGAAGACGGCCAGACAAGGATCAAAAGGACCGGCATGAAGTTCGCCAATATCCTCGTCGCGAATTCGTGTCGGCACTGTGAGAATCCTTTGTGTATGACTGACTGTCCTCCAGGAGATGCAATTCTCCGGGACCCCCGAGGAGAGGTTTATATTAGGGACAACTGCATAGCTTGTGGCCGCTGCGCTGAAAATTGTCCGTATGACAATATCTTTATGGTGCAGCCTGAGAAGAAATGGTCCCCATTTGATTGGATGAAGGAAGCGCTCGGTATTCAGAAACCAGATAAGGAAGCCGATAAGTCGATCCCAGTTAAATGTGATTTATGCCGGGGGCTAGACGGTGGACCTGCCTGTGTCCAGAGCTGTCCGACGGGCGCCGTGCTGCGGCTCACGCCCGGAGAGTACAATAAGACAATCGAATCCCTTGTGTTACAACGAAAGGGATTGCCCTGATGCTGCTATCCACAAGCGGGAACGCGCGCTGGCGCCGCTGGGCATGGTGGCCACTTGTATTTCTCGTTGTTTCGTACATCTGGTATGGCTCCCGCGAATACCCACATGGCGGGAGCTCAATCGGTCTCTTGTACGGGACGGTCGGCTTGGTAATCATCCTGGTCTTGGTCTACTTCGGCGTGCGCAAGCGTTCCTACATGAGTTTGCTGAGCAGGATCTTAATCTATTTTGGTGTGCTCAGGCACCCTGACAAGGACGTGGAGGGCACGCTCAAAACTTGGTTGCACTCGCACATCGGCAGGAGTCCATGGGGTAAGCTCGAGACCTGGTTGCACTCACACATCTATTTGGGACTTTTAGTCCTGGTCATCATCTTATTTCACTCAGGCTTCCGTTTCCATGACAAGGTTGCCGTATCGGCTCTGATTTTGCTCACGTTTGTGGTTTTAAGCGGTCTGGTCGGGGCCATCCTGTACACCATAGTCCCTCCTAAGCTTTCCGATGTGGAAAGCGATCTCTCAGCCGGTGAAATTTCCGACCAAATCAACCAGGTGGCCCAAAAGATGGCGCGTTTCGCATCAGGAAGATCTGACGCTTTGCAAAAAATCTACACCGGCCTAGTCCAGGCCGAGCGTCCCGGGACCATGGCTCGCTGGAGGATCATGTCCAGACGTTATCTTCGCGAGCGAATAGCAAAGAATAGCATCGGTTCGTTCCAGAACTATCAAGGCCATGTGGGTCCCGATGAGCATTCTGATTTATCTCAGCTGCTCGTGCTGGCACAACAGATGAGAGCACTAAATAGCCGTTTGATCCATAAGCAGCGCTATATAAACATTATGACGGTCTGGATGTATCTTCATGTACCCCTTAGCTTTGCTATGATGCTTGCTATTGTGGCTCACGTATCTGCATTCTTCTACTATTGGTAGCACCAGGTAACCCGCCCGTGGCGTTTATCATCAGAAAGCACATTGGCGATCGCTCCGACGATAGCCAGGTGTCCGGGCCGCTTTTGCAGATCGGCCGGGCGGGCACTGCGAATCTCTTATTGGATGATGACGGTGTCGCTCTCGAGCATGCCCGGATCAATCAGGAAGACGGGCGTTACGTACTTACCGCTCAAGACAGCATTACCGGAACCTACGTCAATGGAAGGCGTGTCCAGGCAGTAATCCTGAGTGATGGGGACCGTGTCACAATCGGCCCATTTTTGTTGGAGGTACACATCCCTGGACCAGGTGAACCCCTCAGTCTGGATATCAGCCCCGTTGCTGCTGCCGCTCAGCCTGAGCGAAGCAGGGTGGAGGCTGAAAAAATAGATTACGCTGCAGCGTATACACTGAGCCGGAAATTCCTGTTCAAAACCTTTTTGTTTTTGCTCTTGGTTGGAGCTCTTTTGGGTAGCCTCCTCTGGCACGGAAAGACAAATTTTTTCCGGCCTGGATCTGTATCAGACGCCCATGCACTTTTCACAAATCAGTGCGCCCGTTGCCACGTACCATGGCACGGACCCTCTGAGCAAACTTGCGTAGAGTGCCACTTGGCGCCTGTGCACCATAAAGAACAGATTTTTTCGCCATCGTGTTTTTCCTGCCATGCTGAGCACCGAGACCAACAGACATTGACGGCGGTCATGAACCAGCAGTGCGTGCAGTGCCATGCCACCTTAGAAACCAAAGGCGGTAAGCCATCCGTTTTCGTAAAAAAAATAACCGATTTTACACAGGACCACCCTGAATTTGCTATTACGGTAAAGGCCGGGTCGGGTCAGAAGAGGCTCCGATTGAACGACAAGGGGGCGCGGGAGTCCGATCTAGCAACTCTTAAGCTCAACCATAAGCTGCATTTAAAGCGCAATCTCAAGGGCCCCAAGGGGCCGGTCCAGCTCAAGTGCAAAGACTGTCATAGGCCGGCCTCGGATGGCATGCTGATGGCGCAGGTTACTTATGAGGGGCTCTGCAAGGATTGCCACAAACTGGAATTCGACTCTGACTTACCCGGGCGTCAGGTGCCACATGCAACTTTCAAGGTCATCCATGGTTACCTCATCGGAGCTTACTCCCAGCCTCAGGACGAAATAGTACCCTATCCCGAGCGTTCCAGGCGACTTCCAGGTAAGACCTTGCCGAGTAAATTGAGCCCCTCGATTATTCAAAAGGTCTGGGAGGCAGAGAAAAACTTGGTTAGAGACACTTGTTACGAATGTCACAAGATAAACGCGAAGAACCGGCCACTTCCCAAAGTTGAAAAGACAAACACTCCTGTAATATGGCTTCCTCACTCGCGTTTTTCACACAAGGCGCACCGTATGCTGGAATGCACCTCCTGTCACATGGAGGTTTCCACAAGCCTGGACACGGAGGACGTGCTGCTCCCAGGGATTCAGACATGCCAGACCTGCCACCGCAAGGCAGGAGAAGCTGTGCTTCTGCAGAAGGCCCGTGCCCCTACAGATTGCAGTGCGTGCCACAACTACCACGACAAGTCCGGAGATAGGGACTGGGACGGCCCGTTCACGATTAAGCGTCTGTTAAATGCAGAAAGGACAGGGGACCAGCCGGTTCGCAAGCAGACGTCTTTCCAGCGGTACCTGACAGCCCTGGGGATAAATTTCGGCAAAGACCGTTAATAAGATCCTGAGAAAAAGAAAAGGGGACATTCTGGAAGCGCTGAGGCTTGAGCGACTCCCCCCTCGTTTTTGAAGCCGCCTGATGCAAGCTCTGCCGAGCCAGTAAGTACACGGCCAGAGCCTTCGGTCCCTCGCGGAGCGGCTGCGTATGAGGAGTAGAAGGCAATACAAGACGGGTGAGTGGGCAGGATCTTACCGGCGGCGCTGCTGATACCAACGCTCCACCTCCCAGCCCACACGTTCGTCTTCGGCCACTTGTGGGGGACCACCAAGCGAGTCCACGTAGCAGGCGAGGTCTCACAGCTCATCATCCTCGAGGGTGAGGTGGTACGATGGCATCGGGGTCCCATCGAGCCCGGTGAGGATACTCCGGAAGATGTCGCGAGGGATCGACCCACTCTTGAGCGGTCGCTGGGTAAGGTCGGTCGGTTTCACCGGAAAGGTCGCGCGCCGAGGGGCCGTCTCCGCGCCCCTCGGATCCGTGGCATTCAGCGCATCCCGCCTTCCGGTAGATTCGTCGGCCATGGCCAACTGCCTCGGCCGTACTCGGCGGCGAAGGTGGAATAGGGAGTGACTCTGGGGAGTGACGCGCCGCGAACTTTGGCGAGAAATTCTTGATGTACGCGACGACAGCCTGCACCTCATCCTGGCTCAGGTGATCCTGGGGTCCCATGTCACCCTTCTTCGCATAGACGGACTCGGGCACCTACACCTTGACTCCTTGCGGGGTCTGGATGTTGACGATAGAGTCTGGTGGCAGCCACAACCATGCGAGATCATGGACTCAAGTGGCTGCCGGTAGTCGACAGCTACGATACCCGGCGCCTGACGGGGTATGTGAGGGTGGAAAGGATGCTTAACCTGGTTTTCCAGAAGGCGCCTGTGGACCCGTGGAAATGAAGGCTCAGCGGGAGGCCTCGTCGCGGGGTTGAAGCAGAAGGTATGATCAAACAGTGGTTCAAAGTGCTCTCTTCAGCTCATGCCAGGTTCGGGTAGTGTCCCAATTTGATTTTAACCCTCTTATTAATCTCAGGTCACTTTTAACTTGACCAGGGCCCTTGATTCAAGTAGGAATGGCCGTTGCTAGCAAAGGCAAACCACAAAGAAAAAGGAGGTCAATTAAATGAAAAAGATTACGGGGGTTCTCATTCTGTTAATAGCCCTTCTCGTCCCCGTCCAAATTATTCAGGCCGATAAACATGAAATGACCCTGCGCACGTTGGAGAAGCTAGAGAAGCAGGTGAACTATCTCATAATGGGCCTGAAGGAAATGGATAAGGCTAATCCGGATATGATCAGGAAGATAGAGAAGAATGTTAAACATATCGTAAAACACAGTATTCATTTGGAACCCGAGTTTGGAGAGCTAGAAGAAGACATGCATGCCGCCGGGATCGGTTCTAGCAGTTCTACACCGAGCAATCCCAGTCCCACCGGAAGACGCAATTAATCGACGCTTTAATTGAGTCCTAGCGCTGCCAGACAAGAAAACTGCGGCTCAGAATAATAAAAGGGCCGAGCACTAGGCTCGACCCCTTTATGCCATACCCCATGCATGGCTCAAAATCTTTCACCCCTTCGCCAAAGATACTCGTACTAAATCTCGTTGCTGGCTGTCAAGAAAAAACGGCGGCCCGATGTGGACCGCCGCTGATCACCCGCCTCCGGATGAAGTAGGCCTTGCCGTTGACCTCGATATATCCGCTCCCATCCACCTTTCGGATCCACGAGACTCTCCCTCGTGCCATCGGAAGATGGAGATGGCCGCGTGGATCTCGGTAGCGCTTGAGGCAGAAACCTTCCGGCATATGCCTAATCTTTGCCCATTGCCGATCCCGAAGGACTCCTGGGAAGCGGGTTACAAGAAGTTCACGATGTTATAACATAAATTTAGTTCACAATGTTATGAGTGCAACCAATAGGCACTAGAAAGGAGGTTGTGATGAAGAAATTAGTCTATCTGATTGATGAAAAAGTGAATCTCGTTGTAATTCTCTTTCTCTTTTGGGCTTTATTTTGGGGACTCAACGGGGGTGACAAGTTCTTCAATGGCGAATGGGTGCGATACATGGGGAGGGAAACCCACAAGGCCGAACTCGTCGATCTCAGGGGGGGTGTTTCCTACAGGTTCTACACAATGCATCCCACTGGCTGGTACGGAGTCAATCGCGACATCCAAATGATCGACTACTTTAAAAGGCTGTATTTGCCAAAAGAATATGCTCTTATATCCCTTTATAGCATTGGTGCCCTTGAACTATTGCTAGGCCTGACCTTCTCAGCGCTCTTTGTCTGGAGTGTATTGCCTGAAAAGATGAAGGAGAACAAAGCGGGTTTGTTTGCCGATCGCACCATACATCGCCTCGCTTTCAAAGGCAGTATTTTGGTCTTTATGATATTTTCCGTCGGCGATATTTTGTTTGGTGACAGGACCGAGTTATGGGAGCATGGCACGTATCTCATATTGTGCCTATACACATACGATATGTGGTATCGATCAGACCAGTTCCTCATCAAAATGAGAAGAGAGAAAGCTGCCTCAGATTCCCAAGAGGCTGACACCCGTTCAATACAGGCGACGGAGTACCAGCAGACGTAAGAGGGATGAATCTCAACCTGGCTCGATTCCTAAGGAAGATTCAATGAATTAGCTCT
>SMUX01080108.1_pt1 | contig 10265 bp, 7 predicted proteins | sample 2456431 | NCBI WGS metagenome assembly SMUX01 (sample SAMN11095930, study PRJNA526329) | marine sediment metagenome | biome: Marine sediment; feature: Surficial sediment; material: Deep marine sediment; isolation source: Hadal surficial sediment | place: Pacific Ocean | collected 2014-11 | depth 0-1... | reverse complement strand
CGACCGTGGCCGTGCCGGCCCCATCGCCGGCCCAATCGGGGACCCAAACAGCGGCGACCCTGACCGCGGCGGCCCAAACCGTACGCGTTGGAGGGGCCGCGCCATGACCCGTCAATTCGAGCAATCCTCCCTGAACTTGCGCCCCCCGGTTCCGGATCCCAGTCCGGACCGGGCGGCGCACCTTTTCATCGAGGGCTGCTCGGCCCAGGTCCTGGAGACCGGACGGACCCGCCTGCTGGCGGCCGGCGTGGTCTTCGCCATGGCGTTTCTCGTGGTCGGCTGGCGGCTGGTGCACATCGCGGCCTTCTCCACGGGCAGCGAGCCGAGGATTGCAGCGGCGGCGCCGGCCGCAACCCTACGAAGCGGCCGCGCGGACATCGTCGACCGCAACGGCGTGGTGCTCGCCACCAGCCTGCCGACCGCCTCGCTCTACGCCAACGCGAAGCAGGTGCGCGATCCCGAAGCGGTCGCGGCGCGCCTGGTCGGGGTCCTGCCCGATCTGTCCCGTACCGAGGTCGCCGCCAAGCTGGCAACCGGGCGCAGCTTCATCTGGCTCAAGCGCAACCTAACGCCACGGCAGCACTACCGGGTCAACCGCCTGGGCATTCCCGGGCTCTATTTCGAGCGCGAGCAGCGCCGCTTCTATCCACACGGCAGCCTGACCGCGCACAGCGTCGGATTCACCGACGTCGACGACCGCGGCCTGAGCGGCATCGAGCGCTCGTTCGACGAGGTGTTGCGCGGCCGCGGCGCGCCGCTCGCGCTCAGCCTCGACCTCCGGGTCCAATACGCGATGACCGAGGAACTGAGCGCCGCGATGACCGAGTTCGACGCCATCGGCGCCGCCGGCATGGTCATGGACGTAGCCAGCGGCGAGGTGCTGGCCATGGTCTCCCTGCCCAGCTTCGATCCGGAACGGCCCGGCACCGCGCCCGCGGACAGCCGCTTCAACCGGGCCAGCCTAGGCCTCTACGAGATGGGTTCGGTGTTCAAGATCTTCACCATCGCCATGGCGCTCGACGAAGGCGTGGTGACGCTGGAGGACGGCTACGACACCAGCAAGCCGATCCGCGTGGCGCGCTTCACCATCAACGACTTCCATCCGAAGAACCGCTGGCTCTCGGTGCCCGAGATCTTCATGTACTCGAGCAACATCGGCGCCGCGCGCATGGCGATGGACACCGGGACCGCGGCGCAGCGGTCGTTCCTCGAACGGCTCGGCCTGACCCGCCCGGCGAGCATCGAGTTGAGCGAGGTCGGGACGCCGATGCTGCCCACGCCGTGGCGCGAGATCAACACCCTGACCATCGCCTACGGCCACGGCCTGGCGGTCAGCCCGCTGCAGTTCACCAATGCGGCCGCAGCCGTGGTCAACGGCGGCGAGTTCCATCCCCCAACGCTGCTCAAGCGGGCCACGGACGCACGATCGGCGGGCGCACGATCGGAAGGCACCCGGATCATGGATCGGGCCACCTCGCTCAAGATGCGCCGGCTCATGCGCTTGGTGGTACGCCGGGGCACCGGCCGCAAGGCCAATGCCGAGGGCTACCTGGTCGGCGGCAAGACCGGGACCGCGGACAAGCTGGTCGGCGGCCGATACGCGCGCAACACACGCATCGCCTCCTTCCTCGGCGCATTTCCGATGAACGCGCCGCGTTACGTGGTGTTCGCGATGGTCGATGAACCCAAGGGCATCAAGCGCACCCACGGCTATGCCACCGGCGGCTGGGTCGCCGCACCGGTGGTGCGCGCCGTGATCGAGCGCATCGGCCCGATGCTGGGAGTAGCCCCGGTCCGCGCGGACGCGGAGCAAGACGACGGCGAGGCACTCCTGGTCCAAGCCAGGGCGAGGACACAGACGGTTGCGGTTGATTGATCTGGTCAGGGATACGGGCGACGGCATGACACCTGCGGCAACTCTGGCGGATACCGAAATTCACGGCCTCTCCGCCGACAGCCGCAAGGTCGCGCCGGGCTATCTGTTTGCGGCGCTGCCCGGCACCCGCGAGGACGGCCGCCGCTACATCGACCAGGCAGTCGAGAACGGCGCCGTCGCGGTGCTGGCCGAAACCGGCACCACGTTCAGCGCGCGCGCGACCCCGGTCCAACTGATCACGGACGACAACCCGCGCCGGCGCCTGGCGTTGATGGCGGCGCGTTTCTTCGGCCGGCAGCCCGAGGTGGTCGCCGCGGTCACCGGCACCAACGGCAAGACCTCCGTGGCCAGCTTCACCCGTCAGATCTGGCGCCACGGCGGCTGCGAGGCGGCGAGCCTCGGTACCCTCGGCCTGTTCCCGGCGCGCCCGGGGGCGCCGGCATCCCTGACCACACCCGACCCGGTCGAATTGCACCACTGCCTGGCCGACCTGGCCGAGGACGGTGTCGACCGCCTGGTCGTGGAAGCGTCGAGCCACGGTCTCGACCAGTACCGGCTCGACGGCATCCGGATTACGGCTGCGGCCTTCACCAATCTGTCGCGCGACCACCTCGACTACCACCGCGACATGGCGTCCTACCTGGCCGCCAAGATGCGCCTGTTCGACGAGTTGCTCGCGCCCGGCGGCACGGCGGTGCTCAATTCCGACCTGCAGATCTACCAGGAACTCCGGGCCCGTTGCGTGCGGCGCGGCATCGAGGTCTTGAGCTACGGCATCGCCGAGAGCGACCTGCGCCTGATGACCCAGGAGCCGACCGCCGAGGGTCAGATCCTGATGCTCGACGTGCTCGGCCGCGCGCGCCGCGTCGCGGTGCCGCTGGTGGGCACTTTCCAGGCCTTCAACGTGCTGGCCGCGCTTGGCCTGACGATCGCCACCGGGCTCGCGCCCGAGGCCGCGCTGGAGGCCCTGCCCGAGCTCGAAGGCGTGCCGGGGCGGATCGAGCGGGTCGGGCGCACGCCACAAGGCGGCTTGGTTTTCGTCGACTACGCGCATACGCCCGATGCCCTCGAGACCGTGCTCGAGGCGATCCGGCCGCACACCGAGGCGCGGCTCTGGGTGGTGTTCGGCTGCGGCGGCGACCGCGACCGGGGCAAGCGCCCGCTGATGGGTGAGATCGTCTGCCGTCTGGCCGATCGCAGCATCGTGACCGACGACAACCCGCGCGGCGAAGACCCGGCGGCGATCCGCCGCGAGATCCTCGCCGCCGCACCGAACGCCGAAGAGATTTCCGAACGGGGGGAGGCCATCGCCAGTGCGGTGGCCGCTCTAGGCCCGGGTGACGTCCTGGTCATCGCGGGGAAAGGTCATGAATCCGGACAGATTGTCGGGGACCGGATTCTACCCTTTAACGACCGGGACGTAGCCCGGGCCGCCATTTCGCGGCTTCAGGGTAAAGGAGGCAGCCCATGAGCGCCGCGCCCTTGTGGACCGACGCCCAGGCCGGCGCGGCGACGGGCGGGCGCAACACCGCGCCCTGGACCGCAAACGGCGTCTCCATCGACAGCCGCAGCCTGGCGCCCCGGGACCTCTTCATCGCGCTTCAGGGGCCCAGCTTCGACGGTCACGACTTCATCGCCAAGGCCTTCGAGAGCGGTGCCGCGGCCGCGCTCTCGCACCGCCATCCTGTGCCCGGGGCGCCCGGGGCACCGGACGCGCCGGACGCGCCCGGCCCGCTGCTCCTGGTCGAGGACACCATGGCCGCGCTGCGCAGCCTGGGCGCAGCGGCGCGCGCGCGCAGCCGGGCCCGTTTCATCGGGGTCACCGGTTCGGTCGGCAAGACCAGCACCAAGGAGGCCTTGGCGCACTGTCTGCGCGCCCAGGCGCCAACCGCCGCCAGCGCCGCCAGCTTGAACAACCATTGGGGCCTGCCGCTCAGCCTGTCGCGCCTGCCCCATGATGCCGTTTACGGCGTGTTCGAGCTGGGCATGAACCACCCGGGCGAGATTCGCGACTTGACCGGCCTGCTGCGCCCCGACGTGGCTCTGATCACCAACGTCGAGGCCGTGCATATCGGTCATTTCGACTCGCTCGAGCAGATCGCCGACGCCAAGGCCGAGATCTTCGAGGGCATGTCCCGCGAGGGCGCCCCCGGGGGCACCGCGGTGGTCAACCGGGACAACCCGCAGTTCGCCCGCCTGGCCGAGAAGGCGCGGGTCGCCGGCGTCGGGCGCGTCATCGGCTTCGGCCGCGACGCGGCGGCCGAGGCGCGATTGATCGACTGCAACCTGGAAGCCACCGGCAGCCGGGTCGAAGCCGAGATCCTGGGCGCGCGCCTGAGCTACCGCGTCGGCCTGCCCGGCTCCCACTGGGTGGCGAACTCGCTCGCGGTGCTGGCGACCGTGGCCGCGGCCGGCGCCGATGTGACGCGCGCGGCGGCAGAGCTGGCGAGCCTCGAGGCCGTCGTCGGGCGTGGCGTGCGCCGCGAGATCGATCTGCCCGAAGGCCGTTTCACCCTGATCGACGACAGCTACAACGCCAACGTGATCTCGATGCGCGCCGCCTTCGAGGTGCTGGGCAAGGCGGCCATCGGACCCGCCACTACCGGATTCGGGGGCCGGCGCATCGCGATCCTCGGCGACATGCTCGAGCTCGGCGCGCGCGCGCGCGAGATGCATCTCGCCTTGGCGCGGCCGTTGCAGGACGCCGGTATCGATCTGGTGTTGACCTGCGGCCCGGAGATGGCCGCGCTTCAGGACGCGCTGCCCGCGGCCCTGCGCGGCGGCCATGCCGCCGATTCGAGCGCGCTGGCGCCGATCGCCACCGCGATCCTGGCCGCCGGCGACGTGGTCTTGATCAAGGGCTCGCTGGGCAGCCGCATGAAACTGCTGGTCGAGGCCCTGTCGAACCTGACGCAAGACTGGCCGCGCGCCGCCAACGGCGGCTAGGCGGGAGGACGTTCGCCATGCTCTACAACCTGCTGGTTCCGCTCGCCGACGAATACACGATCTTCAACGTATTCCGCTACATCACCTTCCGCAGCGGCGCGGCGGTGATGACCGCGTTGGTGATCTCCTTCCTGCTCGGCCCGCGGGTCATCGCCTGGCTCAAGTCCAAGCAAGGCGAGGGTCAGCCGATCCGCGAGGACGGCCCGCCCGGCCACCTGCTCACCAAGCAGGGCACCCCGACCATGGGCGGTTTCCTGATCCTGCTGGCGATCCTGATCTCGACCCTGCTGTGGGCCGACCTGACCAACGGCTTCGTCTGGGCGGTGCTGCTGGTGACCTGCGGCTTCGGGCTGGTCGGCTTCGCCGACGACTACCTGAAGCTGACCAAGCGCAACACCAAGGGCCTGCCCGGCCGCGCCAAGCTGATCGCGCAGATCGCGATCGCGGCGGTGGCGACCTATTGGATCGGCAAGCTGACGCCCGACGGCATGGCGACCCACCTGGCGGTGCCGTTCCTCAAGGACCTGCTGATCGACCTGAGCTGGTTCTTCATGCCGTTCGCGATCTTCGTCATGATCGGCGCCTCGAACGCGGTCAACCTGACCGACGGCCTGGACGGCCTGGCGATCGTCCCGGTGATGATTGCGGCCGGCTGCTTCGCGCTAATCGCCTATCTGGTCGGCAACGCGGTGTTCGCCAACTACCTGCAGCTTCACCTGGTCCCGGGCACCGGCGAGCTCGCGGTGTTCTGCGGCGCGCTGGTCGGGGCCAGTCTCGGTTTCCTGTGGTTCAACGCACCGCCGGCCATGGTGTTCATGGGCGACACCGGCTCGCTCGCCTGCGGCGGTGCACTGGGCAGCATCGCGGTCGTGACCAAGCACGAGCTGGTGCTGGCCATCATCGGTGGGCTGTTCGTGCTCGAGACGGTCTCGGTCATCGTCCAGGTCGTCTCGTTCCGGATGACCGGCCGCCGGGTGTTCCGCATGGCGCCGCTGCACCACCACTTCGAACAGAAGGGCTGGGCCGAGCCGACCATCGTGATCCGGTTTTGGATCATCGCCTCGATCCTGGCGCTGGTGGGCCTGTCGACCCTGAAGTTGAGATGAGGGGATTGTTTGCCATGGAGAGGTCGGCGGCGTGATCGATCTCAGCTTCTTCGGCGGCCTCCCGGTCGCGGTCCTGGGGCTCGGCAAGTCCGGGCTCTCGGCCGCGCGCACGCTTCGCGACAGCGGCGCCGAGGTCTGGGCCTGGGACGACAACGAGGACCGGCGCGCGGTGGCGCGCGAACGGGACATCCCGCTGGTCGACCTGTACACCTGCAACTGGGGCGGGTTGACCAGCCTGATTCTCTCGCCCGGCATTCCCCACACCCATCCCGAGCCCCATCCCGTGGCGCGGCTGGCCAAGGAACACGGCTGCGAGATCATCGGCGACATCGAGCTGCTGGCGCGTGCCCAGCGCAACGCCAGCTACCTGGGCGTCACCGGCACCAACGGCAAGTCGACCACCACCGCCCTGATCGACCACATCCTCAAGCTTTCGGGCCGCCAGGTCGCGGCCGGCGGCAACCTGGGCATCCCGGCGCTCGACCTCGAGCCCTTGGATACGGGCGGCTTCTACGTCCTGGAGATGTCGTCCTACCAACTCGAGATCACGGTCTCGATCACCTTCGACGTCGGCGTGCTGCTCAACCTCTCCACCGACCACATCGAGCGCCACGGCGGCCTCGATGGTTACGTCGCGGCCAAGCGCATGATCTTCCACCGCCAGACCAAGCCGCGCAGCGCGGTGATCGGCATCGACGATGAGACCAGCCGCAAGATCTTCGAGCAGCTCGAGACCGCCGACGAGCAGGTCGTGTTCCCGATCTCCGGCGAGACCCGCGCCCCGGGCGGGGTCTACGTCCGCAACGGTGTGCTCCACGACGACACCGAAGGTCAGGCGGTGCCGGCCATCGACCTGCGCGAGGTCCCGACCCTGCCCGGCGTCCACAACTGGCAGAACGCCGCCGCCGCCTACGCCACCTGCAAGGCGATCGGCGTCGAGGTGCCGGTCATCGCCGCCTGCCTGCGCAGCTTCCCCGGCCTGCCGCACCGCCAGGAGCTGATCGAGATCATCGACGGCCTCGCCTGGATCAACGACTCCAAGGCGACCAATGTGGACGCCGCGGCCAAGGTACTGGCCTGCTACGACAACATTTATTGGATCGCCGGCGGCCAGGCCAAGGAAGGCGGGCTGGCCGGGCTCGAACCGCATTTCAACCGCATCGCCCACGCCTTCCTGATCGGCGAGGCCGCGGAGGCCTTCGCCGAGACCCTCGGCGGCAAGGTGCCCGCGACCCACAGCGGTGACCTCGCCGCGGCGGTCGGCCACGCCCAGGAGTTGGCGCGCAGGGAGGGCCGGGAGCGAGCGGTGGTGCTGCTCTCGCCGGCCTGCGCGTCGTTCGATCAGTTCGCCAACTTCGAGGCCCGCGGCGAGGCGTTCCGCGCGCTCGTCGAGGCGCTGCCCGGCGCGCGCAACGATCCCGATATCGCCATCGCCCCGGTGGGTGGGGCCCTGGTGGACGGGGGCACATCGCAATGAGGGGTTTCGCGCGCAACGACACCTCCGTGCTGGGCCGCTGGTGGTGGACCGTCGACCGCTGGACGCTGGCGGCCCTGATCTGCCTGATGGGCCTGGGCGCGGTGCTGATCATGGCGGTCGCGCCGGCCGCCGCCGAGCGGATCGGCGGGCTCGGCACCTTTCAGCTCGCCGAGCGCCAGCTGGTCTACCTCGCACTCGCGCTTGGGGTGGTGATCGGCGTCTCGCTGCTCGAGCCGCGCATCCTCCGCCGCCTGGCGGTGATCGGCCTGGCCGCCTCGATCGCGCTGCTCGCGCTGACGCTGCTGGTCGGACCCGAGATCAAGGGCGCGACCCGCTGGCTCAGCGTCGCCGGGTTGTCGTTCCAGCCCTCGGAGTTCGCCAAGCCTTGCTTCGCCGTCGCGGCCGCCTGGTTGCTGGCCGCCGAGAAGGACGGGCACGGCATCCCGGGCACCCGCATCGCGCTCGCGATCTGGACCGTCGTGGTCGCGCTCTTGCTGCTGCAACCCGACGTCGGCCAGAGCTTCGTGATCAGCGTCATCCTGGGGGTCGAGATGTTCGTCGCCGGGCTACCGTTGCTCTGGGTCGGCCTGATGGCCGCGGGCGGGGCGCTCGGCTTGGCCGGCGCCTACCTGTCCCTGCCCCACGTCGCCGCGCGCATCGACGGCTTCCTGGATCCCGCCGCCGGCGACCGCTACCAGATCGAGCGCTCCATGGAGGCGTTCGCCAACGGCGGACTGTTCGGAACCGGCCCCGGCGAGGGCACGGTCAAGAACCAGTTGCCCGACGCCCACTCGGATTTCATCTTCGCGGTCGCGGGCGAGGAGTTCGGCCTGCTGGTCTGCCTGGCCCTGGTCGGCCTGTTCGCCTTCGTGGTGCTGCGCGGCTTCTCCCGGGTGCTGCAGGAGCGCAGCCTGTTCGTTGTGCTGGCCTGCGCCGGGTTGCTGGCCCAGTTCGGCCTGCAGGCGCTGATCAACATGGCCTCGGCGCTGCACCTCATGCCAACCAAGGGCATGACCCTGCCGTTCGTCAGCTATGGCGGCTCGTCCACGATCGGCCTGGCGCTGGCCATGGGCATGGTGCTGGCGCTGACCCGGCGCCGGGTCGGCGGTGGGGGTGTATCATGAGCCACGCCACGCCGGGCCGCATCGTCCTGGCCGCCGGCGGCACCGGCGGGCACATGTTCCCGGCCCAGGCGCTGGCCCGGGAGCTGCTCGGCCGCGGCCTGACCGTGGCCTTGATCACCGACCACCGAGGTGGCGGCTTCGGCCCCGACCTGCCGCAGGTCGAGACCCACCGGATCAGCGCCGCCGGCCTGGCCGGGCGCGGCCTGCTGGGCAAGCTGCGCGGCATCCTCAAGCTCGGCCTCGGCCTGGTGCAGGCGCGCCGCCTGCTCAAGGCGCTCGGCGGCGAGGTGGTGGTCGGCTTCGGCGGCTACCCTTCCGTGCCCACGGTACTGGCCGGCGCCTCGCTGGGCCTGCGCGTCGTGCTGCACGAGCAGAACGCGGTGCTGGGCCGGGCCAACCGTCTGCTCGCCGCCCGCGCCGACACCATCGCAACCTCCTTCGACCGGGTCGCCGCCATCGCCGAGGCCGACCGAGCCAAGGTGCGCCTGACCGGCAACCCGGTGCGCCCAGCGATCGCCGCGCTCGGCCGGCGGCCCTACGCGGTACCCGACGGCAACGACGTTCTGCGGCTGCTGGTGATCGGCGGCAGCCAGGGCGCCACGGTGTTCAACGAGGTGGTGCCGGCGGCGCTGTGCCGCCTGTCCGAGCCGCTGCGCCGGCGCCTGGAGGTCAGCCAACAGGTTCCCGGCGGCGCCATCGAGGAGGTCGCGGCGCGCTATCGCAACTGCGGCATCGCCTGCGAGCCGAAGGTTTTTTTCGACGACATGCCCGTGCGCCTCGGCGCCGCGCACCTGGTGATCGGCCGCGCCGGCGCCTCGACCGTGGCCGAGCTCGCCGCGGCCGGCCGCCCGGGCCTGCTGGTCCCCTACCCCAGCGCCACCGACGACCACCAGACCGCCAACGCCCAGTGCCTGGCCGAGGCCGGCGGCGGCTGGGTCATGCCGCAGCCCTCGTTCACGGCGGAGCGCCTGGCCGAGCGCCTGGAAGCCCTGTTCGCGAACCCGGCGCTGTTGGCGCGCGCCTCGCGCTGCGCCCAGGCCTACGGCCGCGACCAAGCCGCCGCCGCGCTCGCCGACGTGGTCTGCGCGCGCGACAACCACAACGGCAGCCACGGGGACGACGCCGGCTCCGACCGGGGCGAGGCCGCCGCATGAGACGCCTGCCCCTCAACCTCGGCACTATCCACTTCGTCGGCATCGGCGGCATCGGCATGAGCGGCATCGCCGAGATCCTGCACAACCTGGATTACCGGGTGCAGGGCAGCGACGCCGCCGAGAACGCCAACGTCCGGCGCCTGCGCGATCTCGGCATCACGGTGACCCTGGGCCACGCCGCCGAGAACGTCGAGCACGCCCAGGTCGTGGTGGTCTCCTCGGCGATCAAGGAGGGCAACCCCGAGGTCCAGGCCGCGCGCGCGCGCTTCGTGCCGGTGGTGCGCCGCGCCGAGATGCTCGGCGAGCTGATGCGCCTCAAGTGGGCGATCGCGGTCGGCGGCACCCACGGCAAGACCACCACCACCTCGCTGATCGCCGCACTCCTGGACGGCGCCGGGCTCGACCCCACGGTGATCAACGGCGGCATCATCAACGCCTACGGCACCAACGCGCGGCTCGGCCAAGGCGACTGGATGGTGGTCGAGGCCGACGAGAGCGACGGCAGCTTCACCAAGCTGCCCTCGACCATCGCCGTGGTCACCAACATGGACCCCGAGCACATGGACTTCTACGGCTCGGTCG
>SMUX01249176.1_pt1 | contig 10266 bp, 10 predicted proteins | sample 2456431 | NCBI WGS metagenome assembly SMUX01 (sample SAMN11095930, study PRJNA526329) | marine sediment metagenome | biome: Marine sediment; feature: Surficial sediment; material: Deep marine sediment; isolation source: Hadal surficial sediment | place: Pacific Ocean | collected 2014-11 | depth... | reverse complement strand
GGGGGCCGGATCTGGCCACCGCCAGGGCCCGAATGGAAACGTTGGAGCACGCCGCCAAGATCATCCACTCGGCCCGCAGCCTCGGCCGGGTCAACCGGCTCACCCGCGAGCAGCGGGACGAACTCGATACCCGCAGAAGGACACCTCGGAATGGCTAAACGTGCCAAGACCATCGAAGACCTGCTGGCCGAACGAGAACAGTTCGCAATGTGGCTCACCCGGTTGGATGAGAGTACCGACCTGGCCTCTGAAAAGGTGCGAGACAAGGTCCGGGACGACTACCAGCAACGGCTCGAGTCGGTCATGGAGGAGCTTGCCTCGCATAGCGACAGCATCGCGGAACAATTGGCCGACCACCGGGGCACCCAAGAGGATCTGACGGCGCGCGACACCAGCGCGCGTGAGGAATTGGCCGAGGCGGAGGTGCGGCATACTGTCGGCGAATACGACGACGACGAGTGGAAGAAGCTCAAGGACATGGCCGACGAGCAAATCGAGCAGATCGGCAGCGAACTGAAGGATGTGACGGTCGAGATCGATCGCCTGGCCGGCGTCCAGGCGCTCATCGCCTCACGGCCCGCGTCGACGGAGCCGGAGGCTGCCGCCGCTGAGGAAACCTCCGAGGATGTCGAGGACTCGGTCATTTCAATCAGTGCCGGCGGGGACGACGAGGACGACGGCAGTTCGGTGGGCGCTCCCAAGTTCATACCCAGAGGCGCCGACGCGGGCGGTGAGTCGAGCGCGCCGCGGACCCTTCGATTCCCCGGAGCGGACACTAAGGATGACTCGCTCGACGAGCTCGACTTCCTGAAGTCGGTGAGCGACGACGAGTCCACTGGACCGGCAACCGGGGGCATGGCCGCGGCGGGAGAATCCGAGAGTGCTCCCGACGTGGCCACCTCCTCGGTGGAGTCGGACATAGGTGGCCAGTCGCAGGCCAAGACGCTCAAGTGCGCCGAATGCGGCGAACTGAATCGCCCGACGGAGTGGTACTGTGAGCGGTGCGGTGCCGAGCTGGCGTCGTTGTAGCCACCCAAGGGAGGCAGCAGGGTAGGCCGGAAACACGAAAGGGCGCCTTGGGGGCGCCCTTGGTCGTTACCAGCGGGTGGTGCGCCGCATCAGGCCTTGTTGGTAACGGCCTTGTGCAGGCGGCTCTTCTGCCGGTTGGCTGCGTTCCGATGGATCAGGTTCTTGCCGGCGGCCCGGTCGATGAGGACCTCGGCCTGCTTCAGGGCCGCCGTCGCCTCGTCCTTGGTGGCCGCCCCGCGAACCTTCTTGATGGCGGAACGAAGCTGGCTCCGGTGCTCCTTGTTGCGCATGGTACGGGATTCGGTTTGACGCTGGCGCTTCTTGGCGGACTTGATCTGCGGCACGACACCCTCGTATTGACTAAGTAGGAAAACGATACCGCCCGGCAGCCGGGCAAGCATAAAAGATAGAAACCGAGTATGCCATCGTCAAGTGGGGCAATGCTTTGACTTGCCCGGCCGCGGGGTATAACTTGCCCCGGTTCGGGCCGGAGGCCCGTCGCCACGGCCCGTACCGGCCGTCGCTTTCATCCCGGGAATCCCTTTATGACCGATACCATCCAGGCCGCGGCTCCGGCTGTCCCTGGTGAGGGGGGGGGCGGCTTCGTCGTCCGCCTGGATGGGTTTTCGGGGCCTCTAGACCTGTTGCTGCATCTCCTGCGCGAGCAACAACTCGAAATCGCCGACATCGCCATCGCCACCATCGCCGACCAGTTCCTCAAGACCATCGACACGTTGGGGCTCAACGAGGCCGCCGACTACCTCGAAATGGCCAGCCGGTTGCTCCGCCTCAAGATCCAGATGCTGTTGCCGCGTCACGGCGACGAAGAAGGGTGGGAGGATCCCCGGGCCGAACTGGTACGGCGGTTGCTCGAGTATCAGCAAGTCAAGGAAATCGCCGTCTGGATGGAGCAGGGGATCGAACGGCGGGCGGCCCGATTCGGCCGCGGCTACCTCCCGCCGGCACCTGAGGTACCCCAGCTGCCGGTGACGTTCGAGATGCTGGAGCTGCTGCAGGCGGTCGAGCGGGTCATCGGTGGCATTATCACGCCGGTGCTGCACCGGGTGGTGCCCCGGCCCCTCAACGTGGAGGCCGCCACGGCGCGGATCGAGGCGCTGCTGCGGGACCGCCCCCGGATCTCCTGGCTCGATTCCCTGGGAGCCAACCCGACACTCACTGACGTTCTGTCAACCTTGCTGGCCCTGTTGGAGATGGCCCGGCGCGGTGTGGTGCGGATCGTCCAACCGGCGCCGTTCGCGCCTATCGTCATTGCCCGTGAATCCACTCAGCCAACTCATTGAAGCCGCGCTGTTCGCCGCGGCCCGTCCCGTGACCGTCGAAGAACTCGCCTCCCTCGACCCCGACGCCAGCGTGGCCGACGCCAGGTCGGCGCTCGACCAGTTGCGCGAGACCTACGACTTCAACCAGCACGCGGTCGAGATCGTGGAACTGGCCGGTGGCTATCAGATTCTCACCCGGCCCCAGTTCGCGGCCGCGCTCGAGCGGGCGCAACTCCACATCAGGACCCCGAAACTGACCGCGGCGGCCCTCGAGACGATGTCCGTGATCGCCTACCGGCAGCCGGTGGGGAGGGCGGAAATCGAGGAAATCCGTGGCGTGTCCGCCGGTGGCGTGCTGAGGACGCTGCAGGAGCGAGGCCTGATCGAAGTCGTCGGTCGCAGCGAAGGCATGGGCCGGCCGTTGCTCTACGGTACCACCATGCATTTCCTCGAGATGCTGGGTCTCACCGATCTCACAGACCTCCCGCAGGCGGAAGAACTGACCATTGCACTCCAGCCGCCAAAGCTGCTGGAGTCGGAGGACGACGACGCGGAAGCCTCGGTGCCGGCCGAATCATGACCGAGATGCGGGTGCAGCGGGCCCTGGCCCAGGCAGGCGTCGCCTCCAGACGGGCGGCGGAAGAACTCATCCGCGCGGGCAAGGTCCGGGTCGACGGGAAGGTCATCGGTCTGGGCGCCAAGGTCGATCCCACCACCCAGCGGATCACGGTCGGGCGCCGGGTGGTGGCCGTCCAGCCGAGGCGCTGGATCCTGTTCCACAAACCGCTGGGTGTGGTGACCACCACCAATGACGAGCGCGGGCGTCCCACCGTGTTCGAGTACCTTCACAAGCCGGCGGGCCTGGCCTACGTGGGCCGGCTCGACGTGATGACCACCGGGCTGTTGTTGCTCACCAACGACGGCGAAGCGCTCCACCGGCTTACCCATCCGCGATACCATATCCCCCGTCGCTACTCCGTGCTGGTGCACGGCGTCGGTACGGAGACCCTGCAGAACCTGATGAAGCGACGTATCGTTCTGGATGACAGGGCGGTGGAGCCGCTCAGGGTAAGTGTCAGACCGGGACGCCAAGGGCGGAGCATCATCGACGTCACGCTCACCGAGGGAAGAAACCGTATCGTCCGTCGCTGGGTTGAAGCCATGGGCGCGCGGGTGGAGCGACTGGCCCGGCTGTCGTACGGCCCGATCCGACTGGGGAAGCTCCCCGTCGGCCAGTCGCGTCCGTTGGAGCCGAAGGAGGAGGTGGCGCTGTACCGCGCCGTGGGCCTAGACGTACCGGAAGATCTGAAACAGAGCCGATCGAGAGTTCGTCGGTGAGAGAACTCCTTGGGGGACGTAGATGAGCGGCACCAACGTCGAAGTGGACATCCAGAGCAGCCAGGAATTCACCCAGATGCAGGCGGCTCTGGCACAGGTCGGCCGGCGTGTGGTCGGGCAGGAGATGATGGTCGAACGGCTCCTGATCGGCCTCGTCACCGGCGGGCACGTGCTGCTCGAGGGGGTGCCCGGTCTGGCCAAGACGCTGGCGGTCAGCACCCTGTCCGAGATCATCTCGGTCAAGTTCTCCCGTATCCAGTTCACCCCGGACCTGCTACCCGCCGACGTGATCGGCACCATGGTGTTCAACCCCAAGACCCAGGATTTCTCGGTCAAGAAGGGGCCCATCTTTGCCAACATCGTCCTGGCGGACGAAATCAACCGGGCGCCGGCCAAGGTGCAGGCCGCGCTGCTAGAGGCGATGCAGGAACGGCAAGTGACCCTGGGGGGAACCACCTTCCCGCTCGACGAGCCGTTCCTGGTGCTGGCAACGCAGAACCCCATCGAGAGCGAAGGCACCTATCCGCTGCCCGAGGCGCAACTCGACCGGTTCCTGATGAAGGTGCGGATCGGCTATCCCTCTCGCGACGAGGAACGGGAGATACTGGCCCGGCTCGGTGGCGATGAGGTCATTCCCGTCGAGTCTGTGTTGACTCCCGAATTGATCCGCCAGGCGCGGGCGGACATTGCGGACCTCTACCTCGATCAGAAGCTGGCCGACTACATCGTCGATATCGTGAGGGCCACGCGGGCTCCGGACGAGATCGGTCTCAAGGACCTGAAACCGTTGGTCGCCTTCGGCGCGTCGCCCCGGGCCACCCTGGCCCTGGCCCGGGCCTCCAGGGCCCACGCCTACATCCGCGGGCGGAACTACGTCATTCCCGAGGACATCCGCGCTCTGGCCCCGGACGTGTTACGCCACCGTATCGTGCTGACGTTCGAGGCGGAGGCCGAAGACATGGATAGTGACGACATCATCACCCGCGTGCTCGACACTGTCGAGGTTCCTTGAGCAGGGAGCGTGGAGCGGGGAGCTGGGAGGCATTGCCGGCCGCGTCGCAACTTGCCTCTCGGGAATTGCCTCCCGCTCACTGATCGTATGCCACCGGTTCCACCTGAAGTCCTCCGTCAAGTCAAAGGCATCCAGCTCCGTACCCGGGGATTGGTGGGAACCCTGTTTGCCGGGGAATACCGCTCGGTGTTCCGGGGACAGGGCATGGAGTTCGCCGAGGTCCGGCCCTACGTTCCGGGCGACGACTACCGGAACATCGAGTGGAACGTGTCGGCGCGGCTGGCCACCCCCTTCGTGAAGACCTACACCGAAGAGCGTGAACTGACGCTGTTGCTGATCGTCGATCAGTCCGGCTCCACCCGGTTCGGCAAGCCCGTCACCAAGGCCGCCCTCGCCATCGAGGTGGCGGCCGTGCTGGCCCTGGCCGCAGCCCGGCACAACGACCGCGTCGGGGCGCTGCTGTTCAGCGATGCCGTGGAACAGGTCATTCCGCCACGCAAGGGACGGCGCCACGCCCTGCGGGTGATCCGCGACCTGGTCGCGTTCGAGCCCCGGGGAAAACGCACCGACCTCGCCGGTAGTCTCACCTACGCCAACCGCCTCCTCCACCACCGGAGCATCGTGGTCATCCTGTCGGACTTCCTCGCCGCCGACTGGGACCGTCCCCTGCGGTCCCTGGCGTCGCGCAACGATGTGGTGGCCATCATCGTCGACGATCCCCGCGAGCGAGAGCTGCCGGCCACCGGGTTGATCGAGTTGCGCGACGCCGAGTCGGGACGCCACGTGCTGGTTGACGCCGGAGATCGCGGCGTCCGCCGCCGGGCCGCGGCCTATGCCCGCAGCCAGCGCGAGCAGCGGGATCGCATCCTGTCGGGCGCCGGCGTGGACTGTGTTTCGCTCAGTACCGCTGCCGACTACGCCATCCCGCTGCGACAAGCCTTCGCCCGGCGCGCACGCCGACTGCACCGCGGATGATCCTCGTCTGCCTGGCTCTGTTGCAGTCGGCGGCGCCGACGGTGGGTGACACCCTGTGGGTCGAGTACCACGCCCAAGTGCCGCCCGGGCACCTGGTCCGCCTGCCATCGTGGGAACCGACAGGAGACGTCGAGCTCCTGGGTACGCCGCGCGTCATCCGCCAAGGCGATTCGGTGACGGTGCGGTACCCGCTGGTGGCGTGGCGCCCGGGGAGCCATTCCCTGATGGTCCCCGGCCCCGAACTCATCGCTCCCGACGGCACCGTCGAGTCCGGGCCGCCCCGCGCCGTCACCGTGGAGATCGCCTCGGTGTTGCCGGACGCACCGCTCGAGGAGATCCCCGTCAGGACGGAATCGGGGATCGTCGAGCGCCCGATTACTTCGTGGATCCCGTTGGCGGTGCTGCTGCTGGCGGTTGCGGCGGTGACGACTCCGTTGTGGTGGTGGTGGTTGCGCCGCGGCACGCCTGCGTCCCCAACCCTTCAGCCAGTCGGAGCCCGCAGGCCACAGCTCCCTATCGAACAGTGGTCGGCGGCCGGTGAACACCGGGCCGTCCTCGCCGCGGCGAGCGACACGGTACGCCACACGTTGGCCGGCCATTTCGAGGAACTACCCGCGGCGGGCGATACCGATGCCTGGATCGAGGCGGTGGAGCGGGAGAGCGATGCGCCGTGGGATGGCGCGGCCGTGGTGGCCCTGCTGCGCGACATCGACCGGGCCCGGTTCCGGCCGGAAGACCCCGGGGCGGTCCTCGACCTCTACCGCCGGGCTCTGGCGGTAGCGACGCCACCGCAGGAGTTCGCCGACCAATGATGGTAGCCCGTCCCTGGTTGCTGCTCCTGCTGCTGGCATTGCCCGCCTGGTGGTGGTTCCTGCGTCACCGGGCCACGCGTGGCGTTGTGTTCAGCGACGTCGACACGGTCGCCGCAGCGGTACGGCCCGCGTGGTGGATCAGGATCCCCACCGCGGCCAGGATCGTTGCCCTCAGCGCGTTCATCATCGGTGCGTCCGGCCTGCGCGTCGGGGGCGACACCATCGAGGTCAAGCAGGAGGGCATCGCCATCGCCATTGCCATCGACGTGTCGAGCAGCATGCTGGCCGAGGATTTTGCGCCCTCGAACAGGCTCGAGGTGGCCAAGGAACAGGCGACTGCGTTCGTTCGCGGCCGCAGCGCGGACCGTATCGGACTGGTGGCGTTTGCCGGCGAGGCGCTGACCCAAGTTCCAGTGACGCTCGACTACCCCGTGCTCGAGCGGGCCATCGCCGAGTTGGCCGTCGGCCAACTCGAGGACGGCACCGCCATCGGCAGTGGCCTGGCCACGGCGGTCAACCGCCTACGGTCCGCCGAAGGGACGTCGAAGGTGGTGTTGCTGCTCACCGACGGCGAGAACAACCGGGGTCTCATCGACCCTCGCACCGCGGCACAAACCGCCAAGACCTACGGGGTCAAGGTGTACACCATCGGCGTCGGCACCGAGGGCGAGGCGCCGATTCCTACCGGGCGAGGATTGTCGGGGTTCCGCTACGAGATCCTCCCGGTGAAGATCGACGAAGTCCTGCTCACAGAAATAGCGGAGACCACCGGTGGCAGGTACTTCCGGGCCAAGGACAGTGAGGCCCTGAGCCGGATCTTCCGGCAGATCGACGGCCTGGAAAAAACCCCGGTCCGGGTCACCCGCTACACCCGGTACAGTGAAGTGACCCGGCCGCTCATCATCCTGGGGCTGCTGGCCCTGTTGCTCGAATTGGGACTCAGTGCCACCCGACTGGTACGGGTACCATGATCTTCGACTCGCCCATGCTGCTGTTGCTGGCGCCCGTGCTCGGCGTTGTCGCCGGAGTGCTCACCTGGATCGCCAGACAACGCCGTATCCGGTTGGCCGGGTTGTGGTCTTCGGAACTGCGACACCAAGCCGAGGCCAGCGGGCGATTCGGTCCCGTGTGGCTCGGCATCGTGGCGGTACTGCTGGGAGTGGCGTTGGCCGGTCCGCGCGGAGGCCGGACGGAGATCACCACCGAGTCGCGGGCGCTCAGTCTGGTGATGGTGATGGACGTGAGCCGGTCGATGCTGGCGGAGGACGTCGCCCCCTCCCGCCTGGGCCGCGCGGTGCGCGAAGCCAGGCGTCTGGTACACGACCTCCCGGGCGACCGGCTGGGACTGATCGCCTTCGCCGGGAGGAGTTACATCCTGTCGCCGCTCACCATCGACGGCGGGGCCATCACCCTGCAACTCGACGCCCTGAGTCCCGATGTGGCCAGCCAAGGAGGGACCAGCCTGGCGGCGGCACTGGTCCAAGGGGCCCAACTCCTCGACGCCTCGACCGAAATTGCCGACCGGGTGCTGGTGGTGTTCACTGACGGCGAGGCGCATGACTCCCTCGACGCCATCGTGCGGAGCGCCGAATACATCCGGGAGGAGGGCATCCGTCTGGTGCTGGTCGCCGAAGGAACTGCCGTTCCGACCCAGATTCCCATTCGAGACTCGGCGGGGACGCTGCTCGAGTACCAGCGAACTCGAAGCGGCGACATCGTGGAAACGTGGCGCCGCGATCGAGTCCTGGGGCAGATCGCCGACGCATCGGACGGCACCATCATCCCGGCTAACGTGCCGGACCAGGCGGGCGCCGTCCGCGACCTCACGACCGCCTTCAAGCGCAACCCCACCACGGAGACGCGGACCGCCGACCTCATGCCCCTGGCGTGGATCCCGTTGCTGATGGCGGCCCTGGTGTTGCTTGGCCAAACGGTCACCCGCCGCACCGCGTCTCTCGTGGCACTGGCCGCATTGCTGCTTCGGCCGATGGGCGCGTCGGCCCAGTTGGTCACCGACGCCGAGCGTGCCGTGCGGGACAGCACCCTGGAGAAGGCATCTCAGGCCTATCTGGCTTTGGCGCGGCAAGGATTCGCCAAGGACACCAGTTTCTACAACGCCGGCACCGCCGCCATCATGGCTGGACAACTCGAAGCGGCGTCCGCGCCGCTGACCCAGGCGGCCATGTCGGTGGACCCGGACCTGCGCTTCCGGGCGCTCTACAATCTCGGGACGGCCGCCTTGAAGATGTCGCGGATCGACACGGCGCGGGCCGAGGCGTTGCGTGAGATGGTAATCCAACACCTCAAGGAAGCGCTACTGCTCCACCCGGGGTCGGCCGAGGCGAAGTGGAACTTCGAGTTGGCGTTGCGAGCGGAACCGCCACCATCCGATGGTGGAGGGGGAGGGGGAGGGGGACAGAGCGCGCCGCCTCCCCCCAGCGGCCGGGAGGACCAACCTGAAGCCGACCCGCAGCCGGTGCCTGACGGGTTGACCCGGAGCCAGGCCGAGCAGATTCTCAACTCCATAGAACGGCAAGAGCGCGCCGTCAGGACCAATCAACAGAAACGCCGCCGGGGACGCGGAGCGGCCGGGGGGAAAGACTGGTGATCACCCTCGCCCTCATTTTGCTGGTGGCGCAGGAGGGATCGCCCGAGCTGAGCGCGACGGCCGACCGGCACAAACTCATGGTCGGCGAGGAGCTGGTCTATACCGTGCGGGCGGTCAGTACGTCCCAGGAATCCATGAGCGTCCAGGTGGGTTCGGTCAGCGGATTCGAGGTGGTGTCGCGCACCGAGCGACGTGAGGTGTCGTTCGCTCCCGTCGCCCGGTCCAGCGTCCTGGAGCTTCGGCTGCGGGCGCTGCGGGCCGGGACATTCCAATTGGGGCCGGTGGAGGCGCATCAAGGCGGGGAGGTGGTCACCATTCCCGGCGTGTCGATAGTGGTCAGCGAGTCGCGCGGTGCCGTTGCCGCGGCGGTAAACCCGCGGGTCGCCACCCTGCTGCGCCGGGCTCGGCCGCCATCCCCCGCCGGCGAGGTCGGGCTCACGGTACACCTCTCGGCCGATACCGTCCTGGTGGGGCAGCAAGTCGATGTGGTCACCGCCGCGTGGTTCCCCCGAGACCTCCGCTTGCGACTCCGCCGGCCGCCCACGCTTCAGCCACCCAAGGTGGACGGTCTCTGGAGTTACCCCCAGCCGGCCCCGGTGGGCATCGCCGCCAGCCGCAGGGTAGGCCGTGACTGGTACGACCTGTTCGTGAGTCACGAGGTGGTCTTCCCGCTCACCCCGGGGACGTTCGTACTCGAGCCGGCCAGCCTGCGCTACAGCGTGCCCCTCGCCCTGCAATTTTTCAGTCAGGAAGAGCGGCTCTCACTCAAGAGCGCGACGCCCGTTCTGGTGGTTCGACCGCTCCCCGTCGACGGCCAACCGGCCGGGTTCCAGGGAGCGGTCGGCAGCAAACTCGAGATCGGGTGGTACCTGCCCCAGGCGTCCGGGCGAGTGGGTGATCCGCTGCCGGTGGAGTTTACCGTGACAGGGCTGGGCAACGTCGCGCTGTGGCCCGATCCCAGTCCCGCGTGGACCGATGACGTCCGGGTGTATCGGGACCGGGTGGAGGAGCACCTCGAGTCGGAGGCGGGCCGGATCGGGGGGAGCAAGACGTTCGAGTACCTGTTGGTCCCGACCGAGCCGGGCATGTTGACGATACCCGCGGTACGGTACTCGTTCTACGATGTCGATGCGGGCCGGTACCGCGTGCTGGAGGTGGAACCGAAGGCGCTCCGGATAGCGCCGGGCGACGAGTCACTCGCGGCGCGAGGTC
>SMUX01278795.1_pt1 | contig 10276 bp, 9 predicted proteins | sample 2456431 | NCBI WGS metagenome assembly SMUX01 (sample SAMN11095930, study PRJNA526329) | marine sediment metagenome | biome: Marine sediment; feature: Surficial sediment; material: Deep marine sediment; isolation source: Hadal surficial sediment | place: Pacific Ocean | collected 2014-11 | depth 0-1... | reverse complement strand
GCTCCTCATGACGGAGCGAGGCCGCCGAATCTGGGGCCGGCTGGATCGGACGACCGGCGTCGTGGACGTGCTCCACGCATCCGGGAAGAAGGACGGTAACACGGTGGAACTCCTCGACGAGCTGGCGGAGACGGTGATCCTGAGGGGCGGCGATGCCCTCGTGCTCCCCGGCGAGCGCATGCCCACCGATACCGGCGTTGCCGCCGTCCTCAGATAGGCAGGTCGCCAGAAGGGGAGCGTTTCGCCTCGCCGCACGGGGGACCGGCCGGCTGGCGAAACCAGGCAATCGTCCGAAGGGTAAACCACTTAGGAGGAAGTTCGCGAGCGGTACGCGGGTTGAGATAGAGGTGATCTGAAAGGAGGTTGCGCGTGATTCTGCCGAACGTGCGAATGTCCTTCGGACGTACCGAAGCCCGCTGGCTCGTGCGGTTCCTGTCCGGCTCCGATGCCGGGCGGCAGCGGCACTGGGAGGGGGTGCTCGCCGAGCGCGGCATCGATGCACTGCTCGACCACCCACGGGTGGCGGATGCCGTTCTGGAGCCCCGAGGCATCCTCCTCGCTCCGCCGCGCCTGGTGCTCTACGTCCTGATCCGCCGAGCCTTCCTCGACCGTGGCCTCGAAAGCCGCATGCTCGCCGACTACACGACGGCGCTCGTCCACGAGTTCGGCATACGCGGTCGGTCCTATCGGGTCGCCGACCACGACGACAAGGAGTACCACTACCTGGTGGACGTGCTGGCCGACCTCGCGAACGCCGAGGGCCGCCGCGCGTTTCTTCTGCGGGCTCACCTCGGTAACTTCGCCCTCTGGCTCTCCGGCCTCTTTCCGGACTACATCGTGGCTCGCCTGCACCGGAAGGGCGGTCCGGGGCTCGACTACTACGAGGAGATGGGGCGGACGGGCTTCCTGCTGGCCGCACGCGATCCGCACGCGTCACACCAGTCACTCGAGCGGCTGTATGAGAGCGCCGCCGAGACGTTTCCGGCTGTACGGCGCGCCCTGAACCGCTTTTCGGACCAGCACCTGCTTCCCGTGACGAGATCTCCCGCCGAGCGCTTCCTGAGGCAGGTAGCCGACGACTTCGAGAGCGGTCTCCACGCGTGAGACCGATGATTTGAAGACGGGCTCGGAGTCCCGTATCTTGTTCTCAAGCCGATGAGAATGAGCCAAGAAGACCCATCGCCGTATCGATGCAAGCTGTAGAGACCGGGCCCCCTCTGGGCTGCGCCGCCGTGATGATGGGCGTCTTTCGGGCTGCCCTGCAGGAGCAGCATCAGCCCGTCACGCAGCAACGCGAGGCCATCGCCCAGGCGCTCTTCGAGTCGGGCCGTCACCTCTCGGCAGAGGACATCGTCGAGAAGCTGCGGGAGGGTGGCGAGAGCGTCGGCAAGGCCACGGTGTACCGCACGCTCAGCCTGCTTGTCCAGGTGGGTCTCGCCGTAGAGCACGACTTCGACGAAGGGTTCAAGCGCTACGAGATGAGCGCCGGCCCCTCACGGCACGATCACCTCATCTGCACGTCCTGCGGAGTTGTCGTTGAGTTCCAGCGATCCGAGCTGGACGGCCTCATGGGTGAGATAGCTGAAGCGCACGGGTTCCATGTCCTCACCCGACAGGTGAAGCTCTACGGCTTGTGTCCGACGTGCGACGAGGCCGCGGACGCAGACTTGACGCGTGCCGGGCTGAGGTGAGAAGCCGAGGTTGACGCCCCGCGAGCGACTTCGCCGGCTTCTCGCCGAGCGGTCTTTTCGTACCGGCAGCTTCAAGCTCTCCTCGGGGAAGACGAGCGACTTCTACATCGACTGTCGCGCGACCACGATGCACGCGGAGGGGCTTCATCTGATCGGCGAGGTCGGCCTGGACGCCCTCGATCGAGTAGGCTGGCGGCCCGACCTGGTCGGGGGCCTCACGATGGGCGCGGATCCGATCGCGTACGCCATCGCCTCGGCGAGCTGGCGACGCGGCCGACCCATCCACGCCTTTTCGATGCGCAAGCATCTGAAGCGCCACGGCACGGGGCGACGTATCGAGGGCTGCTACGAACCGGGCGCGCGCGTCGTCGTGGTGGAGGACGTGATCACCAGCGGGGGGTCCGCTCTCCAGGTGTGCCGCGCGGTGCGGGAGGAGGGAGGCGAGGTTCTCGGCGTGCTCGCGCTGGTGGATCGACAGGAAGGCGGCAGCGAGGCCATCGGAGACGCCGGCATTCCGATGACGTCCCTCTACACTGGGAACGACCTGCGCGCGGCGTCCCCGGCGTGATCCGTAGAACCCTCCTTTTTCTCAGCGAGCAAGACCGGCTCAAACACGTTTTCTTCCGGCTTCCGGGAGCGCGAGGCGTAGCGCTTCGGTTCGTGGCCGGAGACGGGCTGTCGGACGCCCTCCGTGTGGCCGGTAGGCTGAATGAGGCGGGGTTGCGCGTCACCCTGGACTTCCTCGGGGAGAGCGTGACGGCTCGGCAGGAGGCGCGCAGGGCCGCCGAGGCATATCGGGAAAGCCTCGACGCGATCGACCGCAGCGAGGCCGAATCGACGATCTCCCTGAAGCTCACCCAGCTCGGCCTCGACATCGACGAAGGGTTCTGCGAAGAGCACCTCCGCACCATCGTGCGAAGGGCCGAGCAGCTCGACAGTTTCGTCCGCATCGACATGGAGAGCTCGGCCTATACCGAGCGAACGCTTCGCATCTTCCGCCGGGTCTTTGCCGAACATGCGAACGTCGGGGTCGTCATCCAATCGTATCTGAAGCGGAGCGAAGGGGATGTCCGTGAGCTGGTGGCACTGGGCGCGCCGGTAAGGTTGTGCAAGGGAGCCTACAAGGAGCCACCGTCGGTGGCGTTCCAGGAGCGACGCGAAGTGGACGCGAGCTTCGTCCGCCTCACGCGTCTCCTTCTCGACGGCGGTGTCCCCGCGGCGATCGCCACGCACGATGACCGCATGATCGAGGCGACGCTGGAGCACGTCTCCCGCAACGGCATTCGCGCGGATGCCTTCGAGTTTCAGATGCTGTACGGCGTTCGGCGGGATTACCAGCGGCAGCTGGTCGGCGACGGTTACTCGATGCGCGTATACGTACCGTACGGGTCGCAGTGGTATTCCTACCTGATGCGGAGGATGGCGGAGCGGCCCCAGAACCTCCTCTTCGGTCTCCGGGCCGTCCTGGGGCGTTGACCGCCCCTCGCTCGAGCCCTTAAGAAGGCTGTTGAAGAACAGCCTCTATGTGACGTACGGAAAGAGCGAGAGGCGCACGGGTATCTGCTCGGGCGGGCGCACCCGCAGGTGGGCTCGTGCCAGTTCACATGGGAGGAGTCTTGAGAAGAAGCGTATCTACGACAGGACCCCAGCCCGGTCCTGCCGTCATGTGCATGAGCGTGATCGTGCTCATCGGTCTCGCTGCGTGTGGGCGTGGCGGCGACGCAGAAGCCGAGAGTGCGGGCTCGCGGCTCCCGGCAGCCACGCGGGCCGAGCAGGATGTTCGCCAGGACGGCGGTGTGGGCGTGGATGCCGAGCGAGGAGGTTTGACACGCCAAGCCGCCCTCCGCGTAGCAGGAATCTCGATCACCGCCGAGATTGCCGACGACCCCGCGACCCGAAGCCGAGGGCTCATGGGGCGCGATTCCCTGCCGCAGGATCATGGGATGCTCTTCGTGTACTCCGAGGAGCAGGTCCTCTCCTTCTGGATGCGCAACACACGGATCCCTCTGGACATCGCGTTCATTGACGGCAACGGGGTCATCGTGGACATCCAGGGCATGGAGCCTCACGACGAGCAGTCCCGCCTCTCGAGACAGCCGGCTATGTACGCTCTGGAGATGAGCCGCGGCTGGTTTGAGGAGCACGGCGTGAGCGTAGGCGATCGCGTGGAGTTCTAGGGTTCGCGCTGTGGGGTCGGTGCTTTAGGGAGGAGGGTTAGCGCGTGCGGATAGAGAAGGACTCGATGGGCGAGGTGCAGATAGGTGCGGGAATGCTCTACGGCGCTCAGACCGAGAGGGCCAGGCAGAACTTCCCGATCAGCGGAATACGGTTCGACCGTCGCTTCATTCAGGCACTGGGGGCGATCAAGAAGGTCGCGGCGCGGGTGAACCAGAGCCTCGGGCTCCTGGACGAGGAGCGTGCGACGGCGATCGTCCAGGCGGCGACCGAAGTGATGGAGGGAGCGCTCGACGCGCACTTCGTGCTGGACATCTTCCAAACGGGCTCCGGCACGTCCACCAACATGAACGCCAACGAGGTGATCGCGAACCGGGCGATCCAACTTCTCGGAGGCGAGATCGGATCCAAGGATCCCGTTCACCCGAACGACCACGTCAACCTGGGGCAATCGTCCAACGACGTGATCCCCACGGCGATTCACGTGGCGGCTGTGGTGGCGATCGGCGAGGAGCTGCTGCCCGGGCTGCGGCGACTGATGGAGGCGCTCGCGGCGAAAGCGGAGGAGTTCGATGACGTGCCGAAGGCCGGCCGAACGCACCTGCAGGATGCCACGCCGGTGCGCCTCGGGCAGGAGTTCGGCGGGTACGCGAGCCAACTCGCGCACGCGATTCGGAGAGCGGAAGCCGCGGCCCGCTCACTCGGCGAGCTGGCGATCGGGGGCACGGCCGTCGGCACCGGCATCAACACCCATCCGGAGTTCGGGCGTCGGATGGCGGAGGGACTCGGCGAGGAGCTCGGGGTCGAGCTCCGCGAGGCCGAGGACCACTTCGAGGCTCAGGGATCGCGCGACGCCATCGTCGAGGCGAGCGGAATGATGAAGACGGTGGCGTGCAGCCTCATGAAGATCGCGAACGACATCCGCCTCCTCTCATCCGGGCCGCGGACGGGGTTCGCGGAGATCGACGTCCCGGCCGTGCAACCGGGGTCGTCGATCATGCCGGGCAAGGTCAATCCGGTGATGGCGGAGGCGGTGTGCCAGGTCGCCGCCCAGGTGATCGGCAACGATGCGGCGATCACGATCGGGGGCCAGGCCGGCAGCCTGGAGCTCAACGTCATGATGCCGGTCATGGCGCACAACCTCCTGGAGTCGATCCATATACTTGGCTCGGTGAGCCGGGAGTTCGCCGGCCGGTGTGTGGACGGAATCACGGCCAACAGAGAGCGCTGCCTCTACTTCGCAGAGTCGACCGCGGCGCTCGCCACGGCCTTGGCTCCGGCGATCGGCTACGACAAGGCGGCCGAGGTCGCGAAGCGATCGCTGCGGGAGGAGTTGACCCTCCGGCAGGTGGTGCTCGAGGAGGGGTTGTTGTCCGAGGAGGAGCTTGACCGGCTCCTCGACTTCCGGGCGATGACCGAGCCCGGGACGCCGTGACGGCCATGCTGCGCTCCCAGCAGGGTTTTTCAGCGACCTGCGACACTGGAAAGGAAACAGCATGCGGCTGATAGCTGGCACGAAGAGGGGAGTTCGGGTGCTTCGCTGGATAGAAGGGGAGCGGGTGGCGGCCCTCCGGACGCGGGCGCTCGAGGCCGAGGAGATTCGGGCAGCGGCGCAGCGCGGCTCAACCGTCTTCGTCGGAACCGGCAACGGGAAGGCTTTCGCCTCCGGCGATGGGGGCGCGGCCTGGGAGCCGGTGTTGGAGGGTCTCGAGTGCGATGCCGTCTGTTGCCTGGCTACCGGCCGGGGCGGGACGTCCCCTCTCTTCGCCGGGACCGAGCCCTCCGCCCTCTTTGCTCTAGAGGACGGCGACGGTGTCTGGCGTGAGATCGAGTCGTTTCGGGCACTCGACGCGACCGAGGAGTGGCGGGGTTACGGAGAACGACGGGCTCACGTTCAGACGGTCGAGGTGGACCCGCACGCCGAGAAACGTTTGTATGTCGGCGTTGAGATAGGGGGTGCGTACGCGAGCGATGATGGCGGCCGTACCTGGCACGTCATCGGCGACGGCCTCTACGAAGACGTGCACCGGCTAGCCGTGGATCCTCGACGGGGCACGCGCATGTACGCGGCGACAGGAGGTGGGCTGTACGTGAGCGATGACCGTGGGCTCTCGTGGAGGGAGCATCCCGAGGAGGTGGGGTCCCAATACTGCACGGCCCTTTGGGTGGGGTCCGACCGGGCTGGAACGAGTGTCCTCTATCTGGCGACGGCGGGCGGCACGCCTGCCGAGTGGCCGCGCCGGGGAGCGCAGGCGCGCGTGCACGTGAGCCGTGACGCCGGCTCGTCGTGGTCGGAAGCGGAGATCGGAGCCCGGCGGACGAGCAAGGAGGCCTACACGGTCATCGCGCCTGACCCCGTGGATCCGGAGAGCATCTTCGTTGCCACGGACGGCGGCACCATCTACCACGGACGCCGGAACGGCGAGCGTTGGTCCGCGATCTACCGGGGGACCGAAGCGATCCTGACGCTCCTGGTGATTCGATCCTGACGCTCCTGGTGATTCGAGGCATGAGGATGCGGGCCAGTGAGCAACGGTCGTCGTCGACGCGAGCCCGTGCCTTGAGATGGGGCGCCTCGGCCTGGACCGCGCTCGCGGTGGCGGCGGGCATGACGTCCGTCGCGCGTGCCCAGGAGGCACCCCAGGGCCTCAGCGTCCCGGCGATCTTCGCTTCCGATGAGTTCACGTCGGCCACGTATCGGGCGACCTGGAGCCCGGACGGCGAGGGCTGGACCCAGGTCCGGCAGGACGATGATGGGCAGGACGAGCTGTGGTACGTTGCCGCGGTGAGCGGCGTCGAGGAGCGCCTGATCGCGGCCGCTGAGCTGGTTCCCGGGGGAGCCTCCGAGCCTTTGCGGATCGAGGGGTACGAGCTCTCCGCCGATGGCGGAAGGGCGCTCCTCTACGCCGATGCCGCACCTATCTGGCGCCGGAGCAGCCGGGGCCGCTACTGGATCTTCGACCTGGCCAACCGGGACCTCCGGCCGGTGAGCCGGGAACCGGGCGCCCAGATGCTCGGCAAGCTCTCGCCCGACGCAAGCCACGTCTCTTTCGTCCGCGATCACGATCTGTTCGTGGTCGATCTTCGGACGGGTGTGGAGCGGGCCCTCACGACCGACGGAAGCGCGGACGTCATCAACGGCGCCGGCGACTGGGTCTACGAGGAGGAGCTCGCCCTGTGGGACGCCTACCGGTGGAGCCCGGACGGCCGGCGGATCGCCTACTGGCGCTTCGATCAGGGTCCGATCCGGCCGTTCCACATGATCGACGATTTGGAGCTCTATCCGGAGCTCGTCACCGTCCGCTACCCGAAGGCCGGCACCCAGAACTCGCGCGTCCGCGTGGGCTCACTGGACGTGGCAACGGGCGAGACCACCTGGTTCGATACGGGGCCGGATCCCGACGTCTACCTCGCCCGCATGGAGTGGGCCAGCTCTTCCGGCGAGGTGGTCATTCAGCGGCTCAACCGCCACCAGAATCGACTGGACGTCCTCCTCGGCGACGCCAGCACGGGCGAGACCCGCCTCGTTCTGAGTGAGACCGATTCCGCCTGGGTGGATGTCGGAGACTATCTGACCTGGTTGGATGGCGGCCGGCGATTCCTCTGGGCGAGCGAAAGGGACGGATACAACCACCTCTACCTCTACGAGCGGGACGGGACGCTCGTACGGCAGCTCACGCAGGGCGAATGGGAGGTCGCCGCGCTGGATGCGGTCGACGAGGAACGAGGGCTCGTCTACTTCACGGCGGCCGCTCCCAGCCCCCGTGAGCGCTCCGTGTACGCGGTCTCGCTCTCGGGATCCGAGGTGTCGGTGATCGCGGGAGATGGCGGCTCCCACGCCGCGCAGTTCAGCCCCGATGCGGAGTTTTTTTTCGACCGCCACTCGACGATCACCTCCCCGCCGACGACCACGCTGCGTCGGGCGGACGGAACGGTCGTACGTGTGCTGGAGGGGAACACGGCGCTGGCGGCTCGTGTCGACTCGGCGGAACTCGAGGAGCTCGAGTTCTTTGAGGTCGAAGCGGCCGATGGTGTGCCGCTCTTCGCCTACATGATCAAGCCGTCCGGCTTCGACGCCGCACGCACGTATCCGTTGCTGATGTACGTGTACGGAGGGCCGGGCTCGCAGACCGTCCTGGACCGGTGGGGTGGGAACCGCTACCTGTGGCACCAGCTGCTCGCGCAGCGAGGCTTCATCATCGTCAGCGTCGACAACCGGGGGACCGGTGGGCGCGGACGTGACTTCAAGAAGCAGACCTACCTCCACCTGGGCGAACTGGAAACGGCCGATCAGTTGGCAGCGGCCCGGCAGCTCGGCGCGCTTCCCTTTGTCGACGCTTCCCGGATAGGGATCTGGGGGTGGAGCTACGGCGCCTACATGACGCTGCTCTCCATCTTTCTCAGCGAGGGCGAGCTGGCCCTGGGCATCTCAGTGGCGCCCGTGACGAGCTGGGAGCTGTACGACACGATCTACACGGAGCGCTTCATGCGCACGCCCGTGGAGAACCCCGGTGGTTACGAGCAGAGCGCTCCCCTCACGCATGCGCCGAAGCTCGAGGCGTCCCTCCTCCTCGTGCACGGCACGGGTGACGACAACGTCCACTTCCAGAACACCGTGCAGCTGGTGCACGAGCTCGAGGCGGCGAACCGTCAGTTCTCGCTCCGGATCTTCCCGAACAAGGCACACGCGATCGCCGGCGCCGCAGCCCGCGTGAACCTGTATGAGATGATGACGGACTACCTCATGCAGCACCTGGGAAGCGCCGGAGCCACGCGGCCGAGCTCATGAGGATCACCGAGATCTTTTACTCCATCCAGGGCGAGTCCAGCTACGCGGGGCGGCCGTGTGTGTTCGTCCGCACAACGGGGTGCAACCTGCGGTGCGTGTGGTGCGACACGGAGTACGCCTTCTACGGGGGCCGCGACATGTCGGTGGACGAGGTCTTCGAGGAGATCGAGAGACTGGGCCACAGCTGCCGCCTCGTGGAGCTTACGGGCGGCGAGCCGCTCCTCCAGCGTGACATCGGCGACCTCGCGCGGCGCCTCCTGAGCGCCGGGTATGCCGTGCTGTGCGAGACGAGCGGCAGCGTGACCGTCGGGCGGGTGCCGGCGGAGGTCGTCAAGATCATGGACATCAAGTGTCCGGGAAGCGGCGAGGCGGAGGCGAACGACTGGCGCAACCTCGAGCTGCTGAAGCCCGGGCAGGACGAGTTGAAGTTCGTCATCGCGGGGCGTGAGGACTACGAGTGGGCGGTCCGGCAGCTTCGGGAGCGGGATCTGGAGCGCTTCGCCGTCCACTTCTCGCCGGAGTTCGACTCCATGGACGTCCGGGAGCTTGCCGAGTGGATCCTGGCCGACGGGCTGCCGGTCCGTGTGCAGCTGCAGCTCCACAAGCTGATCTGGGAGCCGGCGGCGCGCGGCGTCTGATGCGGGCTCCTCGAAGGCCCCGAGAGCACGGCGTGACCGGGCTCCTGCTGGCGGCCGCCCTTTCAACGACGGCATGCGCGCCATCGGAGCCAGGACCTCCGGCAAGCAGCCTTCAGGATGATCGCGAGCGCCCGGACGGCAGCGGGCGTGTGGATGGCGTGGAGCGTGTGGACCACGGCGGGCGCCCGGCACTGATCGTGCTGATCGTCGTGGATCAGCTGCCCCAGTACCTGTTCGCACGCTACGAGGCCCTGTTCAGCGGGGGTTTCCGGCGCCTCCTGCGCGACGGCCGGGTGTACACCCACGGGTCTCACGAGCACTCGAGCACCACCACGGCACCGGGGCACACGACGATCGCGACGGGCGTCTATCCGCTCAACCACGGCATCGTGGCGAACTGGTGGCGCGAGTGGACAGGCGATCGTTGGGCGTACGTCGAGAACTTCGAGGACTCCACCGAGAGCGTGCTGGGTCGGCCCGGCCTGCCCGGCTTCTCGCCGCGCAAGCTCGATGCGACGGGGTTGGCCGACTGGCTCGTGGCGGCGGACCGGGACGCGAGGATCGTGTCCATCTCCGGGAAGTATCGGGGGGCCGTTCCGCTCGCCGGCCGCGTTGCCGCACACGTGTACGTGTTCGACGACAAGTACGGACCCGGCTTCACGACGTCGACGTTCTACCGCCCCGAGCTCCCGGGCTGGCTTCGCCGCTTCAACGAGGAGCGCCTCGCGGCCCTCCTGGCCGATTCGGTGTGGGAGAGCACCGTGCCGGAATCCGCGCGCGGCGCTTCACGCCCCGATACGGTCGCCTACGAGCACGGCGGCGCGCACGTGGCGTTCCCGCACCGTTTCGTGGAGGAGGCGAACCCCGGTGACGTGGCCGACGCCGCGGCGTTCTACGCGTGGTGGGAGGACACGCCGATGCTGGACGAGGCCGCGGTGGAGCTGGCGATGGACGCGGTCGCGGCCTTGCAGCTGGGTCAGCGG
>SMUX01020962.1_pt1 | contig 10278 bp, 8 predicted proteins | sample 2456431 | NCBI WGS metagenome assembly SMUX01 (sample SAMN11095930, study PRJNA526329) | marine sediment metagenome | biome: Marine sediment; feature: Surficial sediment; material: Deep marine sediment; isolation source: Hadal surficial sediment | place: Pacific Ocean | collected 2014-11 | depth 0-1... | reverse complement strand
GGAATCAGTCTGGTTCTGGGTATTCTTGCTGCGCTGTCATTCAATATTCTCGGCGATTTTCACCCACTCGGTGCGATAGAGATGTTCAGCAGCGAAACGATCTTCGGCCTGTACGTGTACTTCGTCACCAAACTCCTGATGCCCATCGGCGGCATACTGATCACGGTATTTGCCGGCTGGCTGATAAAACGGCAGTTCACGTGTGACGAGTTATTTGACGGGAAAAATGTTCTGGCTTACCGGTTCTGGCTATTCCTGGTTCGATTCCTGGCGCCGGCGTTGCTCATTTACGTCCTGTTCGATTCTGCGACGAGCTAGTTGTATCGATGCGGAAATTATCGTACAGCCAGTGTTCGAAGATGATTATCAGGACATCGTGCAGTGGGTAATTACTGCAATTGGTCTGTCGCCAAAAAGTCGACAAGCGTATCGATGTCTTCCTCATCATTAAACAAATGAATTGAAACGCGTACGCGGCCTACGTCACCCCAAATTAGAATATTTTCAGCGGCAGCTCGATCGACAATTCCCCGGGGATCGACGTGTGCAAAGCAGATGTTGCCGGCCCTCTCATCGTGCGCCGTTGGAGTAATGACTTCGATATTCATCGCTGTCAATGAATCGATCAGTTTGTCTCCCAGCCGAAGTACATGCTGACGGATTTCATTCACACCGATGTCCTGGATATATTTCAGAGATTCGCGCAACAGGTAAACATCCAGGTGGTTCGAGTTTCCCACCTGAGCGCGATTCGCATCGTTGCGGGGCATGTAGTTCTCCTTGTCCTCATGCGACGATGTTGAGCGCCAACCGACCCCCCTCGGTTCAAAAGTCGGCCATCGTCGTCTGTTCCAGGCGAAGATGCCCGTCTGCGTGCCAAGCAACCATTTATAGCCACAGCATACGATGAAATCTGCCTGGCGCCCGTCGACTGGAACCACGCCCATCGCGTGGCTGACATCATTCAAGAGAGGGATGCTGTGTGCCGCTAATTCGGCAGACAGAAGCTCTATGTCAAGATGCTGGCCGGTGTTGTAATTGACCTGGCTAAGATAAACCAAGCGTGTCTTTTCATCACAGGCCTCGATAACCTGTTCTGCGTTGATATATTTGTCATGAGATTTGACGAATCTCGCGTCGACTCCGAACTTCTTCAAATGGGAGAACGCAAACTTTCCTGAGGCATATTCGAGGTCTGCTGTTACCGCGTTGTCGCCTGACTGCCAGTCAATCGACGACACGACCTGCGAAATGCCCTCCGAAGCACTGCCAAGCAGGGAAATATCGTCAGCCTCCAGATGCAGCATGTCAGCGAGCATTGCCCGAACATCCTCGTTGACCACCCAGTGGTGCCAATAGCCGGCGTAGCCCAGTGATTTATCATGTGCGTATTGCTCAAATGCGTCTCGGTGTCGTTTCAATAACGGTGGTTCGCCGCCAGCAACCAGGCTGGTCTTGCCCTCTAACGCAATGAAATCAGATTTCGGGACGAGTCCAGCCATTCGCTGTCTCCCATGGCGAAGATTGTACAATTCCGCCAGCACAATCATAAGGAACCTCTGATCTATTCATGAACTCGACTCTTGTGTCCAAAATATCCAGCTTCTGCGTTGCGAATCTTCGCGAGCCAGCCAACGTGCGATCCGCGCCGGAAATCTGAACATTTTGAATTACAATCTACTTCGCCCGGAATAAATCAGAGGTTTCCTAATTCTGTTGCTGGTCAGATCTGAGTTTTCACATCAGTTATAGAGTCCGGCTGCCCGCGCCCGTTGCTGAATCAGCGCCAAAACTATATCGATCTTTGGCGTCGGGACCTCCGTGAGCTGTCCCATTTCCTGGACGACAGTGACCAGTGCATCGATCTCCATGGAACGTCCGCGCTCGAGGTCCTGCAGCATCGATGTCTTGTGCGCCCCGACGGCTGCAGCCCCGTCAATCCGACGCTCGACATCTATGCCGAAACGCACACCGAGTTTTTCGCCGATAGCCTGTGCTTCCAGCATCATTTCGCGGGCAAGCTGTCGCGTACCAGGATCGCTTGCAACGACATCGAGGGTCGCATGAGTCAATGCTGTGATGGGATTGAAGCAGAGATTTCCCCAGAGCTTTACCCATATCTCGTTTCGTATCTGGGGTCGCACGGGTGCTTTGAAGCCGGCATTGATCAACGCTTCACTTAAATCCTGGACGCGACCCGTTTTTTCGCCGCCGGGTTCTCCCAGCACAAATCGGTCGCCACTCAAGTGCCGGGCGATGCCGGGCTCGCTTATCTCGCAGGCGGGATAGACGACGCAGCCAATCGCCCTTTCAGGGCCAATGAGGTCCCATTGCTTTCCGTCGGGATCGATGCTCTTCAATTGATAATCCAGCAAAGGCCCTTCGAGATTGTAGAAATACCACCACGGGATTCCGTTGCTTGCTGTCACGACGGCGGTGTCGGGCCCGAGCAAAGCCTCCATCTTCCCGGCAACGGCAAGCGCTGAGGGTGCTTTCAACGTCACGATGACGTAGTCCTGCGGGCCGGCCTCTGAAGGATCGTCGGTACAGCGGGGGTGCGCGACTTTTTCCTCATCGCCGATGAATAGCTTCAGACCGTTTTTTTGCATGGCTTCGAGATGCGGCCCGCGTGCAATCAGCGTAACGTCCACGCCCGCCAAAGCCAGTTCAACCCCGAGGTATCCTCCGATCGCCCCGGCACCGTAAATACAGATCTTCATCCTGCCAGTCCCAGTTTGTCGGCAAGACCGATGCGTTGCAGTTTGCCCGTTGCACTTTTGGGTAACTCATCGAGAAACAGGATCTTTCTTGGCACCTTGAAGTTAGCCAGGCGACCACTCGCGAACTTGCGAATATCCTGATCGGTAGCGTCGATGCCTTCCCGCAGTACAACAGCGGCAACAATCTCTTCACCAAGCTTTTTGTCCGGCATGGCAAACGTTACGACCTGCAAGACTGCGGGGTGCTCCATTAAAACGTCATCGACTTCTTTCGGCGAAATTTTTTCGCCGCCTCTGTTGATTATTTCTTTCAGCCGTCCGGTTATCGAAAGATAGCCTTCGTCATCCATCACGCCCTGATCCCCCGTGCGAAACCAGCCATTCGTGAAGCTCTCTGAGTTCGCGGCCGGATTGTTTTCATAAGCCAACGTAACGTTGCTGCCCCGCACCACGATTTCCCCGGTGCTGCCGGCCGGAAGCAGATCTCCTTCGTCGTTCATGACGGCCACTTCAGGTCCCGCCGCTACTCCAACCGTTCCCGGCTTCCTCTTTTTTGGCGGCAGCGGGTTGCAGGTCATTTGATGAGCGGCTTCGGTCATCGCATAGGCCTCGAGCACAGGGACACCAAAGGTTTGCTCGAGTTCCTGCATGACCTGCGCCGCAAGTGAAGCCGATGACGAACGTATCAGGCGCAGTGAATGCCCGGCGATTTTGTCTCGATTCGTTTTTGCCCGCGCCAGTATTGCCTGATGCATGGTCGGAACTGCCGAGTACCAGCTAGGGTCGCATTCCTGCAACCATGAATAGAATTTCAGCGCATTGAACCCGGGCGTGCAGAAAACGCTGGCACCGGCACTCAACGTAGCGAGAATTGTGGCTATGAGTCCATGGATATGGAAGAGCGGCATGATGTTCATGCATTTGTCATCGGGCGTGAGCGCCAGGGTCTGGCGGATGTTTTCGGCGGATGCGCAGATATTGCGCTGGCTCAGAGGAACGATCTTGGGTCTGGCCGTCGTACCCGAAGTATGAAGAACAAGAGCTAAGTCATCCGCTTCCGAGAAGCCGATCGATGAATCAGGTTTGATGTCGTCACTTGAAGTAATGTCGAAAGACCCGGCCTTTTCCTGCCCGGTGATTTCCAGCACAGGGATACCGAGATCGGCGGCAGCGGAAACGGCAGGCGAAGCTCTGCCTTTGTCGACGACGAGCGCTTTCGCGCCGAGATCCGATAAGTAAAAGCGGAACTCCTCTTCCAGGTATGCCGGATTGAGCGGCGCGGTCGTAGCGCCGGCCGTGATCGAAACAAAAGCCGAAGCCATATCCGGGCCGTTCGGCAAAACAATCGCCACTCTGTCGTTGCGCCCGATGCCGTGCCGGTTCAGCGCAGAAAGCGTCCTATCAACGTTTTCGCGCAAGCCTCTGTAAGTCAGCGGTGCCCGATCCGGCGCCGCAATCGCAATATCGTCGTCCCGACCCGTCGTCAGGAGTTGACTGATTGTGGCGGATTCAGACATCGTCGCATCAGGAGCAGGCCAAATACCTTGTCAGGTGAATTGATAGTGACTATACCCAGAACCTATCTCATAATCCCGCATGGTCGCGAAGCTGCCATTGCGGGATGAGATGCAAGGAGCGAGGAGCGCCGTGTGGTCATTCCACTCAAGCGACAGGCGACGCAGATCGCCCGCAACGGGGCGCTTCCCTTACGCTTTCGCCTCGGTGGCCCGACTGCATTGCTGCTCGTCTTGCGAATGAGAACCACCATTCGACGCGGCTTGCGTCGCGTACTCGGGCCAGTGAGCACGAAACGCGGCTCATGGGGAATTTTGAGATAGCTTCTATGAACATGCAATTCGTAGATATCGTCGAGCCGGGAGAGCCGGAAGTATTGCAGCTGGCCAGTTGTCCCGTGCCAGCCGTCGGTACGGACCAGCTCCTGATCAGGGTCTTAGCCGCCGGCGTAAATCGTCCGGATGTCCTGCAGAGGAAGGGCAAGTACCCGCTACCGCCGGGCGCATCCCCTATTCCGGGCCTCGAGGTCTGCGGCGAAGTCGTCACGACCGGCGACGGCACCTCAAAATTCACGATCGGTACGCAAGTCTGCGCCCTGGTCAATGGCGGCGGTTATGCGGAGTATGTTGCCGTTCCGGAAGGTCAGTGCCTGCCGGTGCCGGCAGGATTGAGCGCGGTCGAGGCTGCCGCCCTGCCCGAGACATTCTTCACCGTGTGGACCAATGTTTTTGACCGCGGTGGCCTTAAGACAGGCGAAAGTTTTCTCGTACACGGCGGCTCCAGCGGAATCGGAACGACGGCGATTCAGTTGGCAAAAGCTCGCGGCGCGACGGTATTTGCAACCGCGGGGTCGAAAGAAAAATGCGCTGCCTGCGAAAAACTCGGTGCGAAGCTGGCCGTCAACTATCGCGAGCAGGACTTTGTCGAAGTTATCAGGGAAGCTACCGACGGCAAAGGAGTCGATGTGATCCTCGATATGGTCGGCGGGGATTACGTGCCACGCAACGTTGAACTTGCTGCACTGCATGGGCGCATCGTCATCATCGCCTCGCTTCGTGGCCGGCAGGCCGACCTGAATATTGGATCGATCATGCTGAAGTGTCTTGTCCTGACGGGTTCGGTCCTGCGCCCGCGAACTGATGCAGAGAAGGCTGCGATTGCGAGTTCCCTGCTTGAACACGCCTGGCCATTAATCGAATCCGGCAAGGTAAGGCCGGTGATTCACAGCGTTTTTCCGCTCAAAGACGCGGCCAAGGCGCATGCGCTCATGGAGAGCAGCGAACACATCGGCAAAATCGTCTTGAATCTCAACGATCTATGATTCGCCCGTCAGGACGGGCTCCAACAGGTACCAACAAACGTATCGTAGGAGCCCGTTCTGACGGGCGATTTATTATCAATTGTCGTCTAATATGCGCGCCTGCTTTTCGGAATGACCCATTCGCATGGACGCCAGCCGTCGACAACGCATCCTCGCTCTCGCCTTGCCAATCATTGGCGGGATGCTGTCGCAGAACCTGCTCAACATCGTCGACACCGCGATGGTTGGTTTCCTCGGCGATGCCGCGCTCGCGGCCGTCGGGCTCGGCAGCTTTGTCGTTTTCATGTGCCAGGCGCCTATTCTCGGCATCTCAACCGGTGTCCAGACGCTGGCAGCCCGGAAAAAAGGTGAGGGCCGCGTCGACCGCGCGGCTAAGGTCCTCAACACGGCACTACTGGTGGTTCTCGTGGTCGCGCCGGTACTCTCTTTAATATACGTTCAGCTTGCCGAGCCGCTCTATCCATTTTTGAACAAAGACGATGCAGTTATTGCGCAAGGTGTACCGTATCTCGAATGGCGCCTGGCCGCGACCGTATTCGTTGGCATGAACTTCGCCTTTCGCGGCTACTGGAATGCGCTCGATCTTTCGCGCCTGTACATGAAGACGCTGATCGTGATGCATGCGTGCAACATCGTCCTTAATTATGTGTTGATCTTCGGTCACTTCGGCGCACCGGCACTCGGCGTAGCCGGCGCCGGGCTGGCGAGCGCCCTTTCGATGGCGATCGGCACAGCCGTTTATTTTTATCTGGGCTTTACTCACGCCCGCAGGGACGGCTTCCTGAAGGGACTCGCCAACCGGCAGGAAACCGGTTCATTGATCAGGATTTCCGGCCCTTCCGGTCTGCAGCAGTTATTTTTTGCCGCAGGCTTCGTCGCCATTTTCTGGATCATCGGCAGGGTCGGCACGGCCGAGCTGGCCGCCGCAAACGTTCTCATCACTGTAACCCTGTTCGCCATACTGCCCGGCTTGGGGCTGGGCCTGGCCTGTACCACCCTTGTAAGCCAGGCGCTCGGCCGCGGGGAAGCGGAAGATGCCTATCGCTGGGCCTGGGATGTGGCCAAGGTGACCGTGGTCGTCATGACCGTGCTCGGATTGCCGATGTGGTTGATACCGGATCTCATATCGAGCATCTTCATTCACGATGTGACCACTCGTGAGATTGCGCGCTGGCCGATGCGTCTGGTCGGCCTGACGATGCCGATAGAGGCGCTCGGTTTTGCCTTCATGCACGGCTTGCTGGGAGCCGGTGACGCCAGGAGTGTCATGACCATCAGCGTCAGTATTCAGTGGCTGGTGCTTTTGCCATTGGCTTATCTCGTCGGCCCGGTACTGGGATTCGGGCTGCTGGCAATATGGCTTCTTCAAGGCGGCACCCGGTCGATGCAGTCGGCATTATTTCTACTCAAGTGGAGGAGTCGGCGCTGGCAGCACATTATCGTTTAGCGCTCCCGGTATCTGCCGGCACGTCATCTGCGTGTAGCGCTGACGGTTTCAGCGGCCTCCAGCTTTGATATGCTCCCGGAACCGACATTACGGGACATTGGTCATGGCAGAAACAAGATCGCAGATGCTGGCACTTGGCACAGAGGCGCCGGCTTTCACGCTGCCTGATCCCGACGGCAATCAGTTCTCGTTGGCTGACGGCGAAGGCGCCAATGCGTATCTGGTCATGTTTATCTGTAATCACTGCCCTTTCGTCAGGCATGTTGCTGAGGAGCTGGCACGGATCGGACAGGATTATGGGACGCAGAACGTCGCGATCTATGCAATCAACAGCAACGACTATGACAAGTATCCCGGCGATGCACCGGAAAAAATGAAGCAGGAAGCCGCCGACTGGGGTTTCAACTTCCCCTACCTCGTCGACGCAGACCAGACTGTTGCCAAGGCCTACAGGGCCTCGTGCACACCGGACATTTATGTCTTCGACGGCGGCAAGAAACTGGTGTACCGGGGTCAGCTGGACGGCAGCCGGCCTTCAAACAATATTCCAGTCAATGGCAGTGATTTACGTGCCGCGCTCGATGCTGTACTTAACGGCACAACCGTAGACCAGGATCAAACACCGAGTATCGGCTGCAACATCAAGTGGAGACCCGACAACGAACCGGCGTGGTTTTAGTGTTGCCAAGGCATACTTGAGGCCGCGAATACTGCCCGTCAGGACGGGCGAATGGACTACGGCCGATCACGCAGTGATTGCTTCCGCGGTTTCGTCAAGCCTCTCGATCGTAAATCCCGTGTATCCGTAAATTACTGATACGACCGGATTGATGAGGTTGAAAAACACGAACGGCAAATAGGCAAACGTCGCAACACCGAGGGTCGCCGCCATGTAAGCACCGCAGGTGTTCCACGGCACGAGCGGCGACGTCAATGTTCCCGAGTCTTCGATGATACGTGACAGATTTTTCGGGGCTAGCTTCCGTTTCTGAAATTCCGCCTTATACATTTTTCCGGGCAGGACGATCGCGATGTATTGATCGGCTGCCACGATGTTTATGCCGATGCAACTGAGGACGACCGTCAGAACCAGCGACCCGGTCGATTTCGCCGCCTTCAACGCGGACTCGATCAATCGCATCAACATGCCACCATGCTCGAGCACTGATCCGAATGCCAATGCGGTCAGGATCAGCCAGATCGTTACCAACATGCTACTCATGCCACCGCGACTCAGCAGGTTATCGACGCCGCTGTTACCGGTATCGGACACAAAGCCGTTAGCCAGCGCCAGCCAGACACCTTTGGTCATCGCCATCCACTGTGGCAGCTTCGGTGAATCCGCGAAGGCCAGCACGACGTCCGGTTGAATGATAACGGCGAGGATGCCTCCCAACAGCGCGCCGGACAAGATCGTCGGCATCGGCGGCATTTTCCTGTAGGCCATGAAAAACACAACCACAAGCGGAAGCAGCGCCCAGAGCGTGATGTTAAAAGTGCCGTCGAGCGCAATCATCAGTTCCCGCAGGGCCGGGCTGCCGGACTGCACATCGACCCCGAGCCCGATCACCGTAAATATGACAAGCGCGATCAGAAATGACGGGGCCGTGGTCCAGACCATATGCTGGATATGTGTGAACAGATCGGTCTCGACGACGGCCGGCGCCAGATTTGTCGTATCTGATAACGGCGACATTTTGTCGCCGAAGTACGCGCCCGAGATGATTGCCCCGGCTGCAATAGCGGGCGACAGACCCAGCCCCATCGATACGCCGATCAGCGCAACACCTAATGTGCCGGCAACAGTCCACGAACTGCCTGTTGCCAATGACGCTATTGCGCAAATCAGGCAGGCCGCTACGTAAAAAAACTGCGGGTTCAAAAGCTCGAGCCCGTAATAAATCAAAGACGGAACAGTTCCGGCCATCAACCAGGTACCGATAAGCGCACCGACCGACAGCAGGATCATGATTGCCCCCATTGCCGTACTGATCCCGGCAACGATTGCCTTCTGAACATCCATCCAGCGATGGCCATTTTTAATTGCAATGATTGCGGCAATCGCCGCACCAATCGTCAGCACTATTTGATTGGGTCCCGAGGAGGAATCGGGCCCAAAGAGATGAACAGACAGGCTCAACATAAGAACCAGCGAAACCACTGGAATCAATGCGTCTGCCAGGGACGGTGTTTTTATTGTTGTCATCGGTGCCTGCTCAGTCGATCACGATGCGACCTTCATCGATTTTTTCAGGTAGTCGCTGGTTTCAGACTCAGACCATACCTCAGCGTATTTAGCCTGCATGTCGAATAGATTTGCTTCGTGGGGGGATTCGTGACGATCACCGCAAGCATCTGCAACTACGATAGGAATAAAGCCATTCGACATCGCATCGACAGTACTGGCCCTGATGCAACCACTGGTCGTCAATCCCGTGATGATCAACGTATCGACTCTTTTCGCCGTCAGCGTCGATGCAAGCGAAGTGCCGAAAAAAGCGCTCGGGTATTGTTTTGAAACGACAAGCTCATTTTCGCGCGGCTGTATGCCCGCCGCCCAGTCACCCATTGGACTGCCTTTGCAGAAATGCCTCAGCGGTAATGCTTTTTCATAAAACCGGCCGCCGTCTATGCCGTCTCCCTGATAGACGACGTTTGTGTATATAACGAGGATGCCGCACTCTCTCGCAATTTCCAGAATTCGCAACGCACTTTGCAACGCATCGTCTACGTCTGCATAAAGCTCACAGTCGGGGTCGAAATACGCCTGGACGAGATCGATCAGAATCAGGGCTGGATTGGTTCCAGGGGTCAGCGAATGGCCATATGCCTTCGCATAATTTTTATCAAGGCTGGACGTCATTCGATCTCTGATGGGCTTAGGGAGCTTCTGATCTATTCATGAACTCGAGTCTTACGTACCATATGTCCAGCTTCTGCGTTGCGAATCTTCGCGAGCCAGCTCACGTGCAATCCGCGCCTTAAACCTGAACATTTTGAATCACAATCTACTTCGTTCAGAATAAATCAGAGATTCTCTAGGGCATTTTCAGCGTCGCTTCCATCTTGTAGCTGAAGAGGTCTGTATTGTATACGCCCGTTAATAAATCCACGAGCTCTCCACCGTCATCGTATGAATACCGCACTCTTTTCAGCAGCGGCTTTCCTGTTCGGATCGTTAGAGCCTTTGCGACCTCCGGTGTGGCCCTTTCGGCACTCAGATATTGCTCGAATCGTGCGATTTCGATTCCGTATTCAACAAATAACTCGAATCG
>SMUX01263750.1_pt1 | contig 10283 bp, 10 predicted proteins | sample 2456431 | NCBI WGS metagenome assembly SMUX01 (sample SAMN11095930, study PRJNA526329) | marine sediment metagenome | biome: Marine sediment; feature: Surficial sediment; material: Deep marine sediment; isolation source: Hadal surficial sediment | place: Pacific Ocean | collected 2014-11 | depth... | reverse complement strand
GCCCATCTATACGAAGCGCTGATTGAAGAGGATATTTGAACTTGTTGAATTTGGGTAACAAATTGGTCGCCACGTTCGTGTCGTTTTTGCTGAGTGCAGCATCAGCGCAAGCTCAAGGACCGTGCGAAGCAACTCGATCCGCACCCGGGTTAGAACGGTTTTACTCGCAAACCTGGGGCACCCAATACAACGGGCAACGTTTTCAATCTGCGGTCAATACGTCGATCAATTCTGCTAACGCATCGAAGTTGGAGTTGCTATGGGTGTATGGCCTTTCGACCAATTCGCCGCGGTCTTATCCCCTGGTGACAGAAGACACTATTTTTATCGGTGACGGGGGGCGGGGACTTGTTGCGCTGGATAGAGAAAACGGTTGTGTACGTTGGGAAAACACCGAGATTCAAGATATCTCAACCGCCATCGTTTCCGAAGTGGTTGACGGGCGTACTTTGTTGATTTTTTCGGGGCGAAACTCCGGCGTCTTTGCGGTTGATGCGAACAGTGGTGAAATTGTATGGCAGCGTTTCGTTGACGATGACCACCCCATCCCGATGTTCTCGGGTAGCCCCCTTGTTTATGAAGACAAAGTTTTTGTGCCGATTTCTTCTTTGGAGATTGGCTTAACGCTCAATCCGTTTTATGGGTGTTGTACCACCAGTGGTGGCATGGCGGCACTCGACAGCGCAACGGGTGACACGCTGTGGTATCGACCGACAATTGAAGAAGAAGCTAAAGTGACCGGTAGGCATTTTTTCTTCGTCGAAGAATACGGCCCTAGCGGCGCTCCCGTCTGGGGTGCACCCATGTTGGATACCAAACGCCGTTTGCTGTTTTACGGTAGTGGGCAGAATTACAGCCGCCCCGCAAGCCTGACAAGTGACGCCATTTTTGCCGTTCATATCGACACGGGTGAAATCGCCTGGGTTGAGCAGTTCACAGCTGGGGACGCGTTCAACTTAGCCTGTGGCCTTGGCCTGCCGAATTGTCCCGAACCCATGGGCCCGGATGTCGATTTCGGCGCGCCACCGCTGCTTGTCGAGTTAGCAACGGGTGAGGACCTGGTGATTGCAGGCCAAAAGTCAGGGGATGTTTATGGTATAGATCCAGACAGTGGCGAGACAGTCTGGTCGACGCGATTTGGTCGCGGTGGGCCGCTGGGCGGTGTGCACTGGGGAATAGCAGCGAATCCAGAAATGGATCTGGTGTTTGTGCCGATCAGCGATATTCCCACACTGCCGAAAGATCGTCCGCCACAACCCGGTTTATTCGCATTGGACTTCAACGATGGCCGGATCGTTTGGTCGGTAGAGCGAAAAGCGAAGTGTGAGGCGCGTAGCTGTTGGCCAGGGCTCTCGGCAGCGATTACAGCGGGTCCCGACATCGTCGTAACTGGAAGCCTTGACGGCATGCTGGAAATATACCGAGCCAGCGATGGTGAACTTCTCTGGTCCTATGACACAGTTACCGAATTCTCGGCCGTTAATGAACTTGCCACAAAAGGTGGCGCATTCGACGCTCACGGACCAATGCTTGCCGACAACTTACTGATAGTTTCATCTGGATACGGATCGTTTGGTCAGGAAGGAGGCAATGCGCTTCTGGTCTTCACCGTTGCAGAGGAACAATCACCATGACAGATACCTCACCTCTGGCTGGACGGGGCCGCCGCCTGGTTGCTACGTTGATCGACTTGTTTGTGGTTCCTCTGGTTTCCGTATTGGTGCTGTTGGTATCTGGCGTGTTTGAGAACGCTGAAGCCTATGCAGGTAATCAGATTTACATCAGGGGTTTTTTGCTTGGTGTTGCCGGTTATCTGCTGATTAACGGCTGGCTTCTGCACACACGCGGGCAAACCTTAGGGAAAACAATCATGGGAATCATGATTGTCTCCAACGGTACTTCAACCCCAGCGCCATTGTGGAGACTCGTTCTCATTCGAGCGTTGTTTTTTCCGACCCTTTACCTGGTGTTTTTTTTCCCGCTGACCTTGATCGCGATTATCGACCAGGCGTTTATCTTCAGCAAAAAGCGTCGTTGTTTGCACGACCTGGTGTGTGGGACGTCGGTTGTTGTTCGGAGCGACGTTGGCCAGGAGTAAACGGAGTAAACGTCTCGTGTGAGACCTACACGTCGGTCAGGCTGAACCTGACCCCTTCTTTACGGGTCGATTGATGGGATAGTCGCCGATATCTCCGCGGAACGGTTGCACCAGCATCCGGTCGGGCCACAACTCGCGATGGGAGCGAAATTGGTCGATGCCAATAATCATTTCTTCATGACCGTGCGCAGGTTGTGCGCAATAGGTTCCGAGCAAGCGGTCCCACCACGGTAGGTTGAAGCCAAAATTGCTGTTGGCTTCTCGCGGAATTATCGAATGATGGATCCGGTGCATGTCCGGCGTGACGACAAACCAGCGCAGTATTTGATCGAGACTCAAAGGTAGTCGCACGTTGCTGTGGTTAAACATCGAGGTGACGTTTAACAGAATTTCGAAGATCAGCACCGCGATGGCCGGTACACCCAGGGTAGCCACGACAACCAGCTTGATACCCATAGAGAGAATGATTTCGATGGGGTGGAAACGAGTACCAGTGGTAACATCGAAGTCCAGATCAGTGTGATGCATACGATGCAGGCGCCAGAGTGCTGGCACGGCATGAAACATGACGTGCTGCAGGTAGATGGCAAGATCGAGAATCAACACCGACAACAGAATTGCGAACCAGCCTGGCAGCATCAGCTGGTTTAGTAGTCCCCAACTGTTTTCTTCGACTGCGATGGCTAAACCAATGGCGCCGGTGGGAACGATAATTCTCAGCAGAATCGTATTGATTGCCGCGATGCCCAGATTGCTGGGCCAACGAACCCACCGCGAGACGGAACGCGGCCGACGGGGTGCGAACACCTCCCAGAGAGCGATAAACAAAAGAATCCCAAGGAAAAAGCCGAGGCGAATGGCCGGTTCCATTAGAAAAATTGTTTCCGTCATAGCCCAATTCGGCCAGGTTTCTGGCCCGGAAGCCTTGACAAGTGAAAAACCTGAAACCATCATTCAATTAATTAATTGAATGTTTGATCGATTCAGTTTTGATGTCAAGTAATAACCCCAAAATGGCGCTGTTTGAACAGTTCGCGGCTGTGGCCAAAGCCCTCGGCCATGCACACAGACTGGAGCTTGTTGAGTTTGTCGCCCAGGGAGAGAGGAGCGTCGACTCGCTTGCCGAACGAACCGGGCTGACGATCGCCAACGCCTCGCAGCATCTGCATCAATTACGCCGTGCTGGGTTGGTAACGTCCCGGCGCGAAGGAAAACGTGTTATCTACCGGCTTTCCGGGGATTCGGTTGTCAGCTTGCTGGCGTCGCTGAGACATATCGCCGAACAGAATGTCGCCGAGGTGCAGCAGATAGTGCACGGTTATTTCCATACCCGCGACGCGCTGGAACCTGTGTCTCGGCAGGAGCTTGTTGCGCGAATGCAAGGTGGCTTGGTGACCCTCCTGGATGTTCGTCCTGAAGATGAATTTCTTGCCGGTCATCTGCCTGACGCGCTCAACATCCCGTTGGCGGAACTCGAGAACCGACTGAGCGATCTTCCCCAAGAGCAGGAAATTATCGCGTATTGCCGGGGTGCATACTGCGTATTGTCTTTCGAAGCGGTTGCAAGGTTACGGGAATGCGGGTTTAAGGTTCGTCGACTCGAGGAAGGTTATCCTGAGTGGAAGGCGGCTGAATTACCTGTCGTGACAGGGTAAGAATAGGTTTGGGGTCAGGGAAAAAACTAGCAGGAAAAAAAAGGGTCAGGTTAACTTCCCTTGCGGAAAATAACCTGACCCCTTTTTTCCGCCAATTTTTCTCAGCGTTTCTTGCTGGGACCTAACACGATGTGACGCCGACCACCCAGAGGATCCTGGTTGGTGAACCCGGTTGGTACCTGCTCAATTTTCTTGCCGGATTTCAGGTACGCCTTAACATCCGCTTCGATGGATTTACGCATATCTTGGGTGGAGACCCTGGCATCAGCTTTTTTCTTCGGACGACTCATTGAGTATTTGAACTCCATGGTTGGTAACGAAACGACCGCGCACCTTACCAGAATTCGGCCTGCGACGCGCGGAGTATCGCCAAACGACCTGTAGGCGCGGGTAGAGGCCCGTTGCCTCTACCCGGACTTAGGAAACATGGATTACCGGCGTGGTTTGAGGATCGCCTGGTAGGTCAGCCGCCGTGATAAAGAACGCACGTCCGGTCGGCCCTGGCCAAACTGTTGAATCATGCCGACAAACGCCAGGTCTTCGCGCGGATCAATCCAGAACCAGGTTCCAGCGGCGCCACCCCAGTAGTATTCACCCTCCGAGATGGTATCGGCTGCCACCGGATCTATAACAACCGCAAAGTCGAGGCCAAACCCTGTACCAGCGCCCGGACGCATCTCGGGGAAGTCTGTGGGGAGTTGGTTTCTGTGCATCAGTTCAACCGTGATCGGTGCGAGTAACCGCACGCCATCCAGTTCGCCACCATTCAGCAGCATCTGGCAGAAACGCATGTAGTCGGTGGATGTGGACACCATTCCACCTCCACCCGAGAGAAAAGTTGGTGGATCCAGGTAGCCACCGCGCGCCTGGTTTTGCGGGGGTGCTGTTAGCTTGCCATCTTCGTCGTAGGTATAAACGGACGCGAATCGATATACGGAAGTGGCTGGTACGTAAAATCCGCTATCTACCATGCCGAGGGGTGCGAAAATTCGTTCGCGCAGAAATTCATCGAAACGTTGTCCTGACAACACCTCTACCAGATAACCCTGTACATCGACAGATAAGCTGTAATGCCAGATAGTCCCGGGTTGCTGACGCAGTGGAATACCGGAGAGTTTGTCGATCATGTCCTGCAAAGTCGACCCAGGCGCCATCATGTCGGCTTCCCGATATTTTGTGTCCACCGGCGACTGCGAGAAAATTCCGTAGCTCAACCCGGATGTGTGGCTCATGAGTTCACGAATCGTCATTGGGTGATCCGCGGGTTCGGTAGTGATGCCGTTTTCGTCTTCACCGGTAGCGACGGTCAAACCTTCGAACGATGGAATGTATTTTTCCACTGGATCGCTCAGGCGGAACAGCCCTTCCTCATACAGCATCATCAACGCGACACCGGTGATAGGTTTGCTCATCGAGTAGATGCGAAAGATCGAGTCTTCGGCCATTGCCGTGCCCGCAGCCATATCTTGATGGCCAAAAGTTTCGAAGTGCACGATTTTTCCGTGCCTTGTGATCATGGTCGTGATACCAGCGAGACGGCCTTCGTCGACGAGTGCCTGCATTCCGGCAGACAAGCGTTCCAGCCGTTCGCTGGACATACCAACACTTTCCGGCGTGCTTCTGGTAAGCGAACTGGCATCGGCCTGTGACTGGACCGCCCAACCGATTGTCGTAACTAACAGCAGTGATATGAATGTCAGTCTCGCCACTCGGCTCATGATAACTTGATAACTGGTAGTCATCTGTTTCCCCCTAGATGGTTGTGTTTTATTGTGATATGTACCGCGTTGACGGCTCGTGTTGCGTTATATACCCAGATCCAGCGTGTTGTAGTCCTTTAAGGCCGCCCTGGTTTCAGGGGTCCAACGATACTCTGTCTCCCGACCCGCAAACGGCTGGTAGGTATATGGTATCTCATCGGGAAACCGCTGCCGCCGCGCATCGATCGCGTAGGCGATGAGTCGCGAACGTTCACGAATGCGGTCGGTCGTGTATTCGGCAACCGCGTTGTGCACGCCGCCGCTGGTGACGCCAAGCACGGATTTGCGCCGGTGAAAGCCGAAGTTGATAGTGACCCGCACCTCAGCACTGGTGTTGGCAAAAGAACCGTGAATCACCTGACGGTTGCAGATGGCGACGTCGCCAGGATCGCACACCAGTGGCACGGCTTCTTCCAACCGGTCCGACCCGGCGGCTGTCATCATTGCATTGATGTCAGCCCTGCCGTGCCTATGTGAACCCGGCACAACCCACAAACCGTTTGCCGGGGTGCAGCCATACAACTGCGCCATGAAATTGAATCCGTGAGTGCCCTCATCTAGGTCGGAACTTTCCCAATGCGTCCAGCCGTCCTGATGCCACGCCACCGGTCCGCCAAGGCCGGGATGTTTGATCCACACCGCTTCGTTGAACGGTGTGAAATCATCGCCGTTGATGGCAGCGGCAACCGCCAGGAGTTGAGGGTGGCCATAAAGCCGAAGGCAGGCGTCGGAGAACTGCAGCGAACCCAGGACGAGCTGCACGATGTGTTCCGGTGCTTCGGCTGGCGGCTCGAGTTCGATCATCTTTGCCGGATGGCGGCCGTGTGAGCGGTCGGTGCCCCCAATCGGATCGCTCAAAGGTTTTACCCAGCTGATGTTGGGTGCCTTGCAGTCGACCCCGAGCGCAGGCCGACCTTGACTGTCGAGGACCGCACCTTTAGCTATCGGAGCGCGAGCCAACATGTCGGCGATGTCCCGTTCAATGTCGTCGAGTTCATCATTGCCCAGCACGCCTGCGAAGATATAAAACCCACATCGTGAATACGCCTCGAGAATTTTCGAGTCGAGGTCGCCGTTTGTGTCGAAGCAGATAGGACCCCGGTTACCTAACGCAAGCGCCCGTTGCCTGCCAGCGGTTCGATAACGGACCATTGCGGCTTCGTCGGGCCCGTAGTCGACGATAGGGACAGTTTTGAGAGGCAAGTTTGCCATCAACGGTTACCCCGGAATTGCTGAAAATGTTGTAGTCCTGGGTTAAAGAATACCACGGTAGGAGGCGCATACGCGCGATGTGCCGCGTTCACTCTTGCGTGTGATTTTCTACGAGTTTGGGTGCGCCGGATTGGGCAAGTGCCTGCATGGTTGCTATGACCTGATCGACATCACTGACTTCCGTAATCATTTGTTCAAAGCGAACCACCTTCGATTTGAAATCCAATATTGCCGGTAAAATAGGAACGCCGGCGGCTTGCGCGATCAGAGCAAAACCACGCTTCCATTCTCGTACTTTACCGCGAGTGCCTTCTGGGGTAATACCGAGCACGAGCTTCGGGTTTTTCTCAAACTGCTCAACCATCTGACCGACTAGACCCTGGGATGAATTTCGATCAACCGGTATACCGCCCAGAGCGACCATCAGCGAGCCCAGAGGAAATTTGAACAGCGACTTTTTTGCGAAGTAGGACGCGTGTAAACCGAGCCCCGACACAATGGCCATTGCCAGAAAAAAATCCGTATTGGAAGTGTGTGGCGCAACGGCAACAATCAGCTTTGATTGATTTGGAAATTCACCCTCTATGCGCCACCCCATCGCGCGCAACAGGAACTGGCCCAACATCGCGGTAAATCGATTACCTCTCCTCGGCAAGTCTGGTCCTAGTTGTTGCCAGATCATGAGAACGCTCCCGGCGTATTGTGCGTCATGCGCGTTTACCAGGCATAAGCTTCGGGTGCGCGACCTCCCGGGCCCGGGAAAATCTCGTCGAGCCTGGTGAGCGTCTCGTCATCCAGCTTGATGTCGAGTGCCCGGATGTTTTGCTGCAACTGGGTGAGCGTGCGCGGGCCAACGATGGGGGCGGTCACGTACTTCACCTGGGCGACCCACGCTAGTGCAACATCTGCGGGACTGTGCCCAAGCTCGTCACACAAGGCGGTAAAGGCTTTATTGCCCTCACTTGCCTCGTCGGTTAAGAAGCGGCGCCGACCTGTTTCGTTGTCGGTTGGTACACCGGCGAGCATTCCACCCGCCAGAGGACTGTAAGTGAGAAGTGCCAAACCGTAGGCTTTGCATGCATGCATCACCTCGAGTTCAATCGTTCGATTCATCAAGTTGTACACACTTTGCTCCGATGCGAGCCCCAATCCGTTCCTTCGCTTGGCTGCTTCCGCGGCGGCGGCGATATGCCACCCGGCAAAGTTTGAGCTGCCGACATACAACACCTTACCCTGGGTGATGAGAACGTCCATAGCCTGCCAGAATTCTTCCCAGGGGACGGAGCGGTCCACATGGTGCATCTGATAGAGATCGATGTGGTCGGTTTTCAGTCGCTTGAGGCTCGCGTCGACTGCGGCGCGAATGTTGCGCGCAGACAGACCCCAGTCGTTAGGGCCAACCCAACTACCGTCTCGTTTGGTTGCGTCGGAAGAGCCCCAATCGTTTGGCCGTGAGTATACTTTCGTTGCCAACACTACGTGCTCGCGCCGGCCACCACCCTGCGTGAACCAACGGCCGAGGAGTTCTTCGGTCTTCCCTGCGTTGTAGTTGTTCGATGTATCGAAAAAATTCAAGCCCGTGTCCATGGCATAGTCGAGAATCTCGAAGCTGTCCTCTTCGTTGGTTAGCCAGCCAAAGTTCACGGTACCCAGTACCAGAGGACTGATGTTGAGTCCGGTACGACCGAGTTTTCGATATTCCATTGGCGTTCACCTTTCAGGTTGTTTAGCGGTTCCGACCGATATTGCCAAATCGGCGCGTACTCTAGAAGCGGTCTCATTTTGGGACCGCTTCTAATAGTTTTCTAACTGTCGCGTTTTGCGCCAGTACTTGAGCGATCAGCGCGTGACCTGACGGGCTTGTGTGTGCGTCCAGCGGAAACAGGTACAGCGGCCTGGCATCTGGTTGTGCTTCGAATATCGGCGTGGCGTCGACAAACTCAATACCGACTCGCGCCATCTCGGAGGCCACAGTGCGGTTGACCGATTGGCGAATCGGTTCGTTGATCTGGGAGGCATCCGGGATGAACACCACGACAACCGGCACATTTTCTCGAATCGACCAGGCGGCCAGCTTATCAACCGCTTCGCCGAAGGCTCGATAAAGTCCGGGATCCATTGATCCTGTTTGCAACCGATAGAAAATGTGATCAGGTTTTCGCCCGCCAATGTAGTTCTTTCGCTCTTCGATCCCAGCAAGATATTCGTACCCTCGTCGGTGGCGGTAACGGGCCTCGAGTCGGGTCATCAGGTTGCGGATGAGGTTCCATAGCGCAGACGCGGTGAAATCGTCATGGACGCGTTGCTCGAATGGGTTGTGAGGAATCACAGTTTGTGGGTGGCCGGGGACGCTCAGATCATCCAGGTAAAATCCGATGATCACCAGGTCAGGCACCAGGTCCACGACCCGGTTGTTGAGAACTTCCAGATAGTGCCAGAAGTTGTAGGAACCTACGCCTAGATTCAGCACTTCAACGTTCTTGTCTGTTTCGCGTAACATGGATTCGAGCTGCTTGACATAACTGTCCTCCAGTTCGACGCCTATGCCGAAGGTAAACGAATCACCTATCGCAACGATGCGTTTGTTGTTGCGTTTGTCGGTAAATGGAGCGTCACGTGCCCCTTGCGGATTGATGGAAATGTCTTCCCCCAACATACCCTGACCGACGCTTCCAGGTGCAAGCTCAAAACCGTATGTGTCGGACGGTTGGTGAATTTGCACGAGTCCGGGTTGTGCCATCGCTGGGGACAAGACACGCACACACACTTCTGCAAGGCCCATGGCCAACAAGCAGGAGGCGAACACGAGAGCTGAATTAGCAGGACCCAGGTGTAGAGCCAACCGCAAGCCGCCCGCCGTCATCAGGCCGATCGCCAGCGGATCAATTCGATTGGAGGACAACGTTATGCCAAACAATTCGAACTGGTAGCCACCGGTGACGATCAGCGCGAGGATCAACGTAATGAAATACACGACAGCGACGTTCAGTAATAGTGTTATAGAGCGCAGGAGCATTCTTATTACCATCAACTTTTATCGACCCTTCGACTGAGGGTGAACGTTGCCTTTCGTCACATACAGGCGGCTCAGCTTTTTTGTCGCGTTTTGCGTTTGACCCGCTCGGAATGTAGAGCAGAACGCCGCTCCAGATAGGGATCATCCGGATTGCCAGGTCCGTAGTGACGCCCCATTTCGCTGCGCGGGTCGGTTGCGAACAGATGGCCGGCGCCTTTGCATATCTTGAAACCAAGAATGTCCTGTAACTCCCGCGGAAATGTCATCATGCGTTCGGGATGCACCCCCAACATGAGATTTTCCTGTTGCCGCATCGAACCGCTGCAGTAGTTGATCGTGAGTGCCACACGGTCGGTGTCCGTAGCGTTCTTTCCGGCGCCGTGATAACAAGTGCCTAACACGAAGGCGATGCTGCCTGCCGGCATTTCGACGGGAACCGCATCGTATTTTTCGTTCAATACCGGGTCATGATCCCAGTTGTTGCTTTCGGGGACGACCATTGTTGCGCCTGATTCAGCAGTGAAATCGCTGATAGCCCACAT